>OUWB010000983.1_pt3 | contig 22732 bp, 18 predicted proteins | sample 1779821 | NCBI WGS metagenome assembly OUWB01 (sample SAMEA3914806, study PRJEB12502) | metagenome | biome: forest; material: soil | place: Canada | collected 2011-08-03 | depth 0.1 m
CTTGCGCTCGGTGATGTCCTGTATCGTGCCGACGACGCCCGTCGGCCGGCCGGCTGCCGAGCGCTTGATTTCCGCCTGAAACTGGACGATGCGCTCGGTACCTTGGACCAGCACCCGGTAGTCGATACCATGCGGCTCGTGTCCGGCATGCAAGGCCCGAATTGCGCCGTGCAGCGCCGGGCGGTCCTCGGGATGGACCGCATCGAAAAAGCTGCGGTAGCTCGGCCTGCCAACGGCCGGCGACAGACCCAGGATCCGATACAGTTCGTCGGACCAGTGCAGCATGCCTCGCTCGCTGTCCCACTCCCAATCACCGAGGCGGGCAAGGCGCTGCGCATTCGCAAGACTCGCTTCGCTTGCGCGCAGTTTCTCGGCCGCCTCCCTGGCCGCCGTTACATCGTTGAGTCCGACGAAGATAGCCGGCTCCTCTGCATAGGTCGCAACGCGTGCGGTGACGATCGCCCAAAAAGTGCTACCGTCGGCGCGCCTGAAGCGCACTTCGGCGTTGGTAATGCTCTGTTTGCGTTGCAGCTGCTCGATCAGCATGTCGCGGTCCGCTGCGTTCACATAGAATTTCAGGAAGTTCGTGACGCCCGATTCCTTTGTGTCGAGCTGAAAGAGCTCGCGAAGGGATTGATTGGTATAAAAAATCCGCCCATACGGCATAGACGTGATGCATAGCGGGACCGGACTCGTTTCGGCAATCGTGCGAAACCGCGCTTCACTGGATTGCAGCATCACGTTGGCACGCGCGAGCTCCCGAGTGCGCCGCACGACGCGTGCTTCGAGTTCGTCGCGCGCACGCAGCAGCTGTGCTTCCACCTGCTGGCGCACGGCCACCTCGCGCTGCAATTGCAGGTTTTGCGCGACGAGCTGCTTGTGCATCGCACGCATGCGTAAATGCGTGTCGATGCGCGCCATCATTTCGGCTACTTGCACAGGCTTGGTCACGTAATCGACGCCACCCGCCGAGAAGCCTTCGATCATGTCGGCCGTGCCAGCCAGCGATGTCATGAAGATCACGGGGATGTCGACCGTCTCTTCTTTCATTTTGAGGCGCCGGCAGGTTTCGAAGCCGTCGATGCCGGGCATTTTTACGTCCAGTACGATGATGTCCGGCTGCGAGAACCGTGCACGCTCCACCGCCTCGGTACCGTCAAGCGCAACCAGCACACGGAAGCCTTGCCGTTCGAGTGTATCGACTACGACGCCGAGGTTCGCCGGCGTGTCGTCGACGATCAGGATCGTGTGAGTATCAGATACGCGTGCCGAGGTCGCTGTCATGGCACTTGCCTCCCTCCACCAGGTACTGCTCGACCAGGCTCAGGATCGCTTTGGACTGGTACCCTCTGGCCATCAGGCGAAGTTGGTCGGCGAACGGGCAATAGCGCTCGTCGAGCTCGGCCACCCGTCCCGCCCACTGCGCAATGTCGCGCATGTTTCCCAATCGAGCCAGTTGGTGCAGTTCTTCCAGCTCCTGGCGCGGCGGCGCAACCAGCGGCCCGATCGCCTCATGCGCCGCCTGCGGCTCGTACGTCCAATTGAGCTTCAAGAGCGCAGCGATCTGGGTCAGGAGTTGGTCCAGATCGATCGGTTTAGGGACGAAGGCATTCACGCCGGCCGCCAGACACTTCTTCTCGTCGCTGCCGGACGGGCTGGCGGACATCGCGATAATAGTCACATCCTCGAAGCCTGGCAGTTGCCGCAGGCGGCGCGTGGCTTCCAGGCCGTCCATCTCCGGCATCACGATGTCCATCAGAATCCAGTCCGGCCGCGTGGCTTGGGCCATTGCCAGCGCCTCACGGCCGTTGACCGCCTCGATGACGTCAAAGCCGAGCTGGGTCAACATGTCAAACGCCATCGCGCGATTCGCGACCACGTCATCGACCACCAGGACCGTCTTGCGCGGCCCCTCGTAGCCGGTCACGAGGCGTTCGGGCGGCGCTACCACCACGGTCTCGTTCACTGGCACGTCCAGCTCGAACCAGAAGGTGCTGCCCACGCCGACTTCGCTCGTGACATGAATGTCACCGCCCATCAGCCGCACGAACTGCCGGCTTATGGAGAGCCCCAAGCCGGCGCCCCCAAGGCGGCGTTGAGGGTCGCTTACCTGCTCGAAGGCTTGGAAGATGCTCCCCAGCTTGTCAGGGCTGATGCCGATCCCGGTGTCTTGCACCTCGAAGCGCAAGCGGGTGGGCGGCGAAAAACGCACGCGCAAGCTTACGCGGCCCCGATCGGTGAATTTGACCGCATTGGCCAGCAGGTTCAAGAGCACCTGGCGCAGCCGCCTCTCGTCGGCGCGGATTCCGGGGGGTAGGTCCGGCGCGATGTCGCAGATGAAGGCTAGGCCCTTCTGCCGCGCCTTAACCTCGATGATCTCGGCAATGATGCGGATGAATTTGGCCAGCGCGATGTCGGTGGACGTGAGTTCCAGTTTGCCGGCTTCGATCTTGGCGAAATCCAGGATGTCGTTGATCAGCGTCAGCAGATGCTCGCCGCTTTGCTGGATCACGTTCAAGCCCTCGATGTCCCGTTCGCCGAGCATCTTGCTGCGTTGCAGTATCTGCGCATAGCCCAGAATACCGTTCAGCGGTGTGCGCAGTTCGTGGCTCATGTTGGCCAGGAATTCGCTCTTCGCCCGATTGGCGATTTCCGCTACTCGCCGTGCTTCCCGTTCGGCCTCGGCTTGTTTGCGCTGGGTCAGATCAAGCACGAACGCCACGCCTTGCTCGTGTGGATCTTCCAGAAGTGTGCCGCCGATCAGAACCGGAATGCGACTACCGTCCTGGCGAATGTATTCGCTTTCGAAAGGCGCGAAATTTCCAGTCTGCTTGAGTTCGTCGATCGCCCGTAACTCGGCAGCGCGGAAATCCGGCCCGCTGAGATCAGTCCGCTGGAACTGCCCAGACAGTAAATCCTGGCGCGAATAACCCACTGTCTGAAGGAATGCATCGTTTGCTTCAGTGACGCGGCCGCCGCTATCCCAGAAGAAGATGCCGATGATGTTCGACTCGACCAAGCGGCGGATTAGGGCAGTCTTTTCCCGAAGCGCTTTCTCGGCCCGCTCGCGGGCGGTGACTTCGGCCAGCAACTGCTCACTCGTCTCAAGCTGCCGACTAAGGCCCATCCCAATGTGGACAAAAGCAGCGGTCACTATCAGCATGCTGGCGGTCATATAGCGATTCGCCAGATCCACCCAGTCAAAACTACGGTGCTCTATCGGTGGGCTTCCCGCGGTTAGTCCTAGAACTGCCAGCGCGGCCACCACCACGGTACCGCCCCACAACCATAGCGTGGACTGAGTCCAAGCCAAGGCCACCACGACACATCCATAGAAAACCGCGGCATTGATGTCGCCTGGCGTGTAATAGTCGAAACCAAAGATCAGCACGGTTAAGGCTACGGCCAAGATCTTGGCTCGTATAGGGGCCATACCGCGAAGTATGTTGTTCATCTTTGTCCTCCGTGCTCAGAGGAAACCGGGTTCGAGCCGATGATTTCCGTGTCCTGATACACACCGGATTGGGTCGTCCCCTTGACCATGGTACTCGCTCCTTGGGATTCGGCGGTGCGAGTGCCACAACTACTCGTCGTTCATGCTCTGCTGCATCATTGGCGCCATGCGCCGCAAAACCAGCCGGAAATCGCGCGCTACCGGCGACAACGCGCCTTTCCGCCGGCGTATCAAGCCTATGGTCCGCTTGACCGTGGGCTCGACCAATGGCCGCACCGCAATACGGGCCTCGGCGTTGCGCGGACGTGCGCATTGGGGAATGATGGAAATGCCCAGGCCCGCTTCGACCAGCCCGAGCGAAGTGGTCAGGTGTTCGATTTCGATCAGCCGGTCGGGCCGCCATTCGATATCGCGCAGCGCCGCATCGAGCATGCGGCGGTTGCCGCTGCTGCTGCCCGATACGATCAACGGCCAGGCGCGTAATTCCCGCCACGCCACTGTCTCGCGCGTGGCCAGCGGGTGGTCGGCCGGGCAGGCCAGTACATATGGATCCACCAGCAGCTCGTCGATCACCAATTCCGGCGTCTCGCTGATCATAAACGCAATACCGAACTCCGCATCGCCGTCCCCCACGCGCCGGATCACCGTGGACAGATTGGCTTCGATCAGCCTGATGCGCACGTCCGGACGCTGCCGGTGATAATCGCCCACGATCATCGGCAGTAGGTGTTTGGACACCGTGGAAATGCATGCGATGGTGAGCGTGCCGGTGCGGCTGCGTGTGGCTTCGGTGACGGCATGCAAGGATGTATCCAGTTCCTGCAGCACGCTGCGCGCGCGCGGCAGGAACAATTCTCCCGATGTGGTCAAGGCGACACTGCGTGTGGTGCGTTCGAACAGGGCGACATCGAGCGCATCTTCCAGCCGTTTGATGCGCCGCGTCAAAGCCGAGGCCGACAGTATCAGTTCGGTGGCCGCGTCATGAAAGGACGCGTGGGAGGCGACCGAGACGAAGGCGCGCAGCCCGTCCAGGTCGACACCGGGAAAATCGTTCATCTGGTCCCCTTAGTTTTATTGTTTGTCACGCAATAATAATCACGCACTGCGCAATTCACAAATGCCGGGACGCTGTGGATACTAGCCGCATACCTATTTCGCGCAGCCCGTCCATGAACTCACACAACAATATCAGCGAAAACCCCTATACGGCCGGCCTGGCTTCCTTTGTCGCGGGATTGAGTTACGAGGCAATACCCGACGAAGTGATTGAGCGCATCAAACTGCTGATTCTCGATTCACTGGGCTGCGCGATCTATGGCGCCGACCTGCCGTGGAGCCGTATCCTGATCGAGACCTTGAGCGGCCTCGATAGCACGCAGGGTACCGCGGTGTGGGGCACGGCGACACGGCTTTCGGCACCCCATGCGGCGCTGGTGAACGGCACGCTGGTACAAAGCTTCGAACTCGACGACGTGCATCGTGTCGGCGTGCTACATGTGGGCGCCGTGACCTTGCCGGGTGTGCTGGCGGTGGCCGAGACGCAGCGCAACATGAGCGGGCGCGACTTCCTGCGCGCGTGCGTGGCCGGTTATGAAGTGGGCCCGCGCGTGGGCATGTGCATGGGGCCGGAACATATCGCGCAGGGCTGGCATTCGGGTGCGACCGTGGGCGTGTTTTCCGCGGCGGCGGGTGCGGCGGCTGCGCTCAAGCTCGATACGCAACGCACCGTGCACGCGCTGGGCATAGCTGGAACCCAGGCGGCAGGCCTGATGGCGGCGCAGTATGGTGCGATGGTCAAGCGCATGCATGCCGGACGCGCCGCGCAAAGCGGCTTGTATGGTGCGCTGCTGGCGCAGAATGGTTTTACCGGCATCGTCGATGTTTTCGAAAATCCTTACGGCGGCTTTTGCAGTACCTTCTCGCGCTCTACCGATCGCTTCGACTTGTCGCAACTTGTGAAGGGCCTGGGCGAACGCTTCGAGACCCTGCGTATTGCGCTGAAGTTCTATTCCTGCGTAGGCAGCAACCACACTACGCTGGACGCGATTCTTGCGATGCAAGGCCGCCATCCGTTCGGTGCGAACGATATCGAGCGCGTGGTCGTGCACGGCTCGCGTGTGACCATGGACCACGTGGGCTGGAAATATGTGCCGCAAGGTTTGACCTCGGCACAGCTCAACCTGCCGTATTGCGTGGCGACACTGCTGCTCGATGGCGATGTCTTTGTCGACCAGTTTACGGAGGACAAGGTTGCCGACCCGCAGCGCATGGCGCTGGCCGAGCGTGTGCAGGTGCGTGAAGATCCGGCGATCACGGCGCTGGGCTCGACGGCGCGCCATAAGGTGCGCGTGGAGGTGATCCTGCGTGACGGCACGCGGCTGGAAGAAACGGTGGAGTCGCAGCGCGGTAGCGAACATGCGTTTGCTAGCGCGGACGACATCGTCGACAAGATGAGGAAGCTGGCCGCGCATCGCATCGACAGCAGCCGCATCGAGCGCATCATCGATTGGGTGATGCATGCGGAAGCCATGCCCGATGCGGCCGAGTTGCCCCGGCTGCTGGCCACCGCCGCATCATGAAATCGGGCGCCTTCGGGCTTTCCACCGGCCCGGCCACCGCACTGCCCGGTGTGGCCAGGACCCGGCGTGCGCGTTGGCGCTCCATCGTCGGCGGCAGCGCCGGCAATGTGATCGAGTGGTACGATTTTCTCGCATACTCGATTTTCTCGATCTACTTCAGCAGCGCATTTTTCCCCGGTGGCAGCCAAACAGCACAATTGCTCAATGCGGCGGCGGTGGCGGCGGTGGGTTATATCGTGCGACCGCTCGGCAGCTGGGCGATAGGTGCGCTCGCCGACCGGCGAGGCCGCCGTGTCGCGCTAAGCCTGTCGGTTGCCATGATGAGCCTGGGTTCGCTCACGATCGCGCTGACGCCTACCTACGCCACCATAGGCATGGCCGCACCAGCCGTGCTGGTGGTAGCGCGCTTGCTGCAAGGTTTCAGCATGGGCGGCGAAGCGGGCACCAGCGCCACCTACCTCAGCGAAATGGCGCCGGCCGGCCGGCGCGGCTTTTTTGTCGGCTTCGTGCAGGTCACCGTGGTGATGGGCCAGTTGCTTGCGCTCGCTTTGATGCTGGTGCTGCAGCGCCTGTTGCTGACTCCTCAGCAATTGGAGCAATGGGGCTGGCGCATCCCGTTTGTCCTGGGCGGCGTGCTGTCGGTGTTCGCGCTATACCTGCGGCGCGGTATTGACGAGACCGATGCGTTCGAACGCCAGGAAGGCGTCGCCGGCGCGCCGCAGGCGGACCACGGCAGCCTGCTGGTACTGTTGTCGCGCTATTGGCGGCAGACCTTGTGGACGCTGGGCATCAGCGTCGGCGGTACGGTCGCGTTCTATACCTTCACGATTTACCTGCAGAAGTACATGGTAAATACCACGGGCTTTAGCCGTAGTGCAGCCACGCTGATCACCACGATCGCCTTGGTGATCTACATGTTCTGTCAGCCGCTGTTCGGGCTGCTTTCCGATCTGCTCGGGCGCCGCCCGGTGCTGCTGATGTTCGGCGTAGGCGCGACGTTCCTGACGGTGCCGCTGATGCACGCGCTGGGGCAGGCACACAGCGCGCTCGCGGCCTTTGCGCTGAATCTGGCCGCGCTCGCCATCCTCAGCGGATTTTCTTCCATCCATTGGCTGGTCAAATCCGAGCTGTTTCCCGCCAAGGTGCGTGCATTGGGCGTGGGCTTGCCGTTCGCGGTGGTGTCCTCGGTGATGGGCGGTACAACCGAGTTCCTCGCGCTGCGCCTGAAAAGCGCCGGCCATGAAGCGTGGTTTTTTTATTACGTCAGCGCGTGCGCTGCTGTGTCACTCGTGACATGCTTGCTGATGCCGGAGACGCGCCACAACTCCGTAATCGACGCGGAAGTGCCCTGAACCAGGAGAATCGTGCTCATGCAGTCGTCGTCATCGGATATGCAGCTTGCCGCACAGGTGCTGGCCGACTATGCCTTGGGTCTACGTCATGAAGTACTGCCCGCGGACGTGGTGCGGCGCGCCAAGGATTGTCTGATCGACGCGATCGGCGCCGCCGTGTATGGCCACGAGGTTGCGGCCGGGCAAGCCGTAATGCGCTATAGCTCGAGCGGCGCGGCCGCACCCGGCCCCTGCGCGATATTGGGCAGTACCACGCGGGTGCGCGCGGCCGACGCCGCATTCGCCAACGGTGTGCTGACGCATGCGGCCGAGCTGGACAGCTTGCGCCAACCGGGCAGTGGTGTGCATCCGGGCGCGACCGTTGTGCCGGCCGCGCTGGCGGCGGCGCAGGCCGCGGGCGCTAATGGTACCGCCTTGCTGACAGCCTTGGTGGCAGGTATCGAAGTGCTGTTTCGTATCGGCAACGCGACTCAACACTCGGCCGAGGCGCGTGGTTTCCATGCGCCGGGATTGACGGGGCCATTCGGCGCGGCGATCGCGGCCGGCCGCTTGAGCGGCGTGGCCAGCGTGACACTGGCCCATGCCTTGGGCATCGCCGGGTCGCTTGGCGGCGGCCTGTTGGAGTTCGCCAAGAGCGGCAATGGCGGGCTGGTCAAACGTATCCATCTGGGCCGGGCAGCGCAGGCCGGTGTGACGGCCGTCGAGTTGGCACGCGCCGGTTTCGACGGACCGATAAGTGTACTCGAAGGGCACTTCGGCTTTTTGCACGCATATTGCGCGCGCGCGGATGCGACCCGCCTTACCGAGGCCTTGGGCGACTGCTACGAGACATTGACGCTGTGCATCAAGCGTTATGCCTGCCACATTGTGGCGCACACACCGGTGTTTGCCGCGCAGCGTTTGCAGGCCGCGCACGACATCGATCCGAGCAGCATCGTCGCGATACATATAGAAGGCGCGCCGCGCCTTGCCGCGAATCACGATATCAAGGCCCCCGGCGACGCGGTGCTGGCCCAATACAGCGTGCCGTGGTGTGTGGCTGCGGCCTTGCTGCACGATGCCGACGAGCCGGCGACCTTCGGTCCGGCGCTGCTGGACGATGTGGCCGTGCGCGCCTTGGCTCAGCGCGTGCAGATCGGCGCCACCGACACCGCGGGCTTGGCCACCACCACCCGCATCGAACTGGCGGACGGCCGCTCGTTTTCGGCGTCGCACAACGATTTCCCGGGCTGTCCGGGCGATCCGCTGGAGCGCGCGCAGTTGCGCGCGAAGTTCATGCGTATGACAAGGCGGCTGGGGCAGGGCGCGGAAATTCTGTTCGAGCGCCTGGACCACATCGAGAGTGAAACCGATTTGCACTGGTTGGACGCCGCGATGGGAGGGATAGCACGATGAGTATCTACTATGCACAGGGTACATCCGTAGCAGCGCGTCTTGCGGCCCGCATTGTTGCCCTCTCGTACCGGGACCTGCCCGAGCAGGCGCGGCATTGGGCGCGCATCGGCATTGTCGATACGGTAGGGGTCACGCTGGCTGGGGCAAGCGAGCCCTGCGCGCGCATCGCAGGAGCGGTATCCCTACCCTCGCAGGGCAGCTCATTGCTGTTCGGACGCACCGAGCGCGTGCGAGCCACCGACGCTGCGCTGATCAATGGCACGGCCGCTCACGCACTGGACTTCGACGATTGCAGCAACACTTTGGGAGGTCACCCTTCGGCGCCAGTGCTGCCAGCCCTGTTCGCCTTGGCCGACGCAAGCCCCGTGAACGGCCGCGACTTCATGACGGCCTACGTGGTCGGCTTTGAGACTCTCACGCGCATCGCGCGGGCGGTGAATTTTCACCACTACGACAAGGGTTGGCACCCGAGCGCGACATTGGGTGTTTTCGGCGCATGCGCCGCATCGGCACGGCTCATGGAGCTGGATGCAGCGCGCACGGCCACGGCCTTGTCGATTGCCGCGTCGTTTTCGTCAGGGCTGAAGGCCAATTTCGGCACCATGACCAAGCCGTTGCATATAGGCCACGCGGCGCGCAATGGTCTGATGGCCGCGCTGTTGGCACGCGAGGGATACACGGCGGGCGATGCGGCATTCGAGCACAAGCAGGGCTTTTTTAACGTCTTCAACGGCGTGGGCAACTTCGATGCCGAGGCGCCCTTGCGCGACTGGGCCGACCCTCTCGATATCGTGGAGCCCGGCATCGCCATCAAGCAATACCCATGCTGCGGCAGTACGCATCCTGCCATCGACGCCATGCTGATGCTGGCATACGAACACGACCTGCGTGCCGAGCAGGTGGAGCGTGTCGTATCGCGCACGCATCCGCGACGTTTGCAGCACACCAACCGGCCTGAGCCTGCCAGTGCGCTTGATGCCAAGTTCAGTGTGCAGTATTGCGTAGCGTGCGCGCTGGCGCGCCGACGCGTTGTGTTGTCGGATTTCGAGGGCGATGCGTGGGCCGATCCCGCCATCCGTGCATTGATGACGCGTGTGACGGCAGAGCCCGACTCGCTTGCCGACCAACAGCCCGATCACTTTGGTGCGGAGATCGTGGTCTACCTGCGAGATGGCCGGCAGTTGGCCAAGCGCGTCGCGAAGGCGGCCGGACGCACCTCGGCCAACCCGTTGCCGATCTCGCGCATCGAGTCCAAGTTCATCGATTGCGCCAGCCACGCGCTCAGCACCGAGGCCAGCGCACAGGTGTACGAACTGTTATGGCGTATCGATGAACTGGACGATATTGCGGACATATCGGCCGCACTTGAACAGGGCGCAGTGCAAAGAAACATAATCTGAAGCCGACGGCCATGACCGCAGGCTCACTGGAGACAAAAGTCATGAACGACTCACTGGTTGCCGCACGCGTCGACCGTTTGCCTATCTCGCGGATGCATCGCCAGTGGATGTTTCTATTTGCCTTGCCGTTGTTTTTCGATAGTTGCGATATCAGCACCTTCGCGTCGGCCGCCCCCGCGCTGATTACCCATTGGCACATCACCATTCATGAAATCGCGCTAATCACATCGGCAAGTTTTATCGGAATGTTTTTTGGCGCCACGCTTGGAGGTGCGCTTTCCGACCGCATGGGGCGCAGGCGTGCACTGATCCTGTTCGTCTGGATCTCGTCGCTGGGATCGCTGGCCACGGCGGCCGTGCCCAGCGTGGCCTATCTGTTTGGCGCGCGCGTGGTGACCGGCTTCGGCATTTCGGCCGGCATGGTGACGGTCATGACGTATATCGCCGAGCTGTACCCAGCGCGCTCACGCGGCACTTGGCAATCATGGGCGATGGTGATCAACCTCTGCGCCATTCCGTTGACCAACCTGGTCGCGCGCCTGTTGGTGCCTTATGGCGAGCAAGGCTGGCGCTGGGTGTTCGTATGGGGCGCGTTGGGCCTGGTGTTTCCGCTGTTGGTGCGCCGCTTGCCCGAATCGCCGCGCTGGAGCGTGCGCGTCGGCCGGTTCGATGAGGCCGAAGCGGCAGTGGCCGCGATGGAAGCGCGCGCGCTGGCGGACGGGCATGTCCTGAGCGAGCCCCAGGTAGTGGCCCGGCCGCAGGATGTGCACGAGCCTTGGACAACGATGTTCAATAGCGTCTATCGCCGGCGCACTTTGACGCTATGCGCGATCTGGCTGCTGCAGACCTTGGGCTTTTATGGCTTCGAAGCCTGGGTACCGACGCTACTGGTGAATCACGGCATCACCATCGCCAAGAGTCTGACGTATTTCACACTGATCAACGTGGGTGCGCCGCTAGGCGCGTTGCTGGCCGTCTATCCGGCCGACCGTTTCGAGCGCAAGCACCTGATCGCGGCTGTCGCCTTGGCGATCGCCGTGTTTGGCCTGTTCTACGGGCTAAGCTTCACGCCCGTGTTGATCGTCACTTTTGGTTTTGCGGTCGGCATGCTGACGCAGACCTTCGCGACCCTGCTGTATTCGTACACGCCCGAGCAGTTTCCGACCAGCGTGCGCAATAGCGCTACTGGTCTGACCTACGGCGCCGGACGATTGGTCAACGTGGCCAACGCCTTTGTGATCGCGGCCATCTATACGAATTTCGGATACGTGACGGTATTTATGTATGTCGCGGGTGCGTGGTTTCTCACCGCGCTGATCACACTCATGTTCGGCCCGCGCACCACGGGGCGCAGTCTCGAAACGCTCAACCCAGCGGTGGAGGGCGCAGCGACGGGCGCCGCACTCGGCCAATCCACCTCGACTTCTTTCGATACCAGGAGAACCATGCCATGACCCCCGACCAACTCAACCATATCGACGTGCTTGTGATCGGTGCCGGCAACGCGGCGGCCAATGCCGCGCTGGCCGCACGAGCAGGCGGCGCCCGAGTGGCGTTGATCGAAAGTGCGCCGGCCGGTGCGCGCGGCGGCAATTCCGCTTTCACGGGCGGCGCGTTTCGTTTTGTGTACGACTCGGTCGACGACCTGAAAAAACTCGCGCCCGATATCGCTGAGTTGGACCTGGCCAACATCGACTTCGGCACCTACACGCGCGAGCAATATTTCGACGACGTCGGGCGGCTCACCGAATACCGGGCCGACCCCGACCTAACCGACGTGTTGATCGAAAACAGCTTCGATGCAGCGCTCTGGCTGAAGCACCATGGCGTGCGTTTTCAGCCGGCGCTGGGGCGGCAGGCCTTCAAGGTGGAAGGAAAGTTCCGCTTCTGGGGTGGCCTGGCGTGCCATATATTGGGCGGCGGCACGCATCTGGTTGCAGCGCTGCATGAAGCCCTGGAGAAGGCGGACATTCCGGTGGTATATCAAACCCAGGCCATCGGTCTGCTCTATGACGGCGGCGGTATCCAGGGCGTGCGCGTCTTGCACGAGGGTAGGCAGCTCGAGATTCGCGCGAACTCGGTGGTGCTGGCTTGCGGCGGGTTTGAATCGAACGCGGAGATGCGCGCACGTTACCTGGGGCCAAACTGGGACCTGGCCAAGGTGCGCGGCACACGCTACAACACCGGCTGGGGCCACAAGATGGCCATGTCCATAGGTGCGGCCGTCACCGGTCATTGGTCAGGCGCACATGCGGTGCAGTGGGACATGAACGCGCCCGAGTATGGCGACTTGACCATAGGTGATCGTTTCCAGAAACATAACTACCCCTTTGGCATCCTGGTGAATGCGAAGGGTGAACGCTTCCTCGACGAAGGGCTGGACTTCCATAGTTTCACCTACGCCAAGTATGGGCAGGAAGTGTTGCGCCAGCCGGGCCTGTTCGCGTGGCAGGTGTTCGACCAGAAGGTGACGCGCCTGCTGCGCGACGAATATCGCATTGCGCGCATCACCAAGGAAACGGCAAATTCGTTGGAAGAATTGTCTACCAAGCTTACCGGGGTGGACCCAGAGGGTTTCATGCGCACCGTGCTTGCTTACAACGAAGCCTCGCGCCCTGACGTGCCGTTCAATCCGAATGTACACGACGGCTTGCGCACGCGAGGTCTGGCCATCGACAAGACCAACTGGGCCAACAAGCTCGATCAGCCGCCGTATGAGGCCTATGGCGTGACGACGGGCGTAACCTTCACCTTCGGCGGGCTGAAGGTGTCGACAGGCGCCGAGGTGCTCGACGCCTCCGGGCAGCCGATACGCGGACTGTTTGCGGCCGGCGAGATTGTCGGCGGTTTGTATTATCACAACTATGGCAGTGGCACGGGGCTGGTGGCGGGCGTGGTATTCGGCCGGCGCGCGGGCGAGGGCGCCGCGGCCCTGGCACGGAGCGCGCGCTAGATGCTGCTGATCGACAATGAATGCGTGGCGCGCGTGTTGACCATGCGCGATTGCATCGACGTGCAGGAGCGCGCGTTCGCCGGCTTGCTCGATGGGGCTTCGATCGGGCGGCCGCGCATCGATACCTATGTACCTTGCGAGCGCGAGGACGGGTATTACCGATTCGGCTCGGTTGAAGGCGCGTGTGCCGGCGTGCTGGCCGTACGCTTAAAATCGGACATGATGGTTTGGCCCGCTGGGGGCAGCGAGCAGAAATACTGCGTGGAACCGGGCACGTACTGCGGGCTGGTGCTGTTGTTCAGCACCGAGGACGGTGCACCGCTGGCGATCATGAACGATGGGCATCTGCAGCATATGCGCGTGGGCGGCGCGGCGGGCCTGGGCACACGCTTGCTGGCGCGCGAGAATGCGCACACGCTGGGTGTTATCGGATCGGGCGGCATGGCGCGGACGTTTATCGAGGCGATCGCCGCGGTCAGGGACATTCGGCACGTGCGGGTCTATAGCCGCTCGGCAGAGAACCGCCGGCGGTTTGCCCAGCGTATGGGCGAGCAGATGGGTATCGAGGTCAGTGCGTGCGATACGCCCGAAAGCGCGGTGCGTGGTTCGGATATCGTGGCGACCTGTACCGACAGCATGACACCCGTGCTCGATGCGGCCTGGTTGGAGCCGGGTATGCACGTGGTGGCGCTTACGCCACGCGAGTTCGACATGAGCGTGGCGCGCCGCTTCGATGTGACGATCGTGCAAGGGCGCGAGCCTTTGCCGTTGCCGGAAAGCGATCGTTTTAGCCAGCGTATTTCAGGCAGCCCGAATGCCTTTGTAGGTGGCTCGGCGCAACAGCGCAAGAGCTTGCCTGTATCGCACGGACCGCGCGTGGATACTTCTGGATGGCCGGTGTATACCGATGTGATTTCGGGTAAGGTGCCGGGACGGGCGAATCAGCAGCAGATCACGTTTTATTATACGGTGGGCAACTGGGGTTTGCAGTTCGCGGCGGTGGGCGGGCACGTGTACCGCGAAGCGCAGCGGCAGGGCTTGGGCATGCCCTTGCCACTGAAGTGGTTCGTGCAGTCCATCAGGAATTGACGAGAGGTTAAACGAATGACGACAAGCACAGTGCAGGGCGGCGTGCATCACGCTGCCAAGAAGGGATTTACGCATGCGGCGGATGATTACGTCAAAGGGCGTCCGGATTATCCGGTGGAATTGGATGGGTGGTTAAGCGAAGAATTGGGGATAGGGCCTGGCAAGACGGTGGTGGATCTTGGGGCGGGGACGGGCAAGTCCACGGTGCGTTTGGTGGCGACTGGTGCGCGTGTGATCGCGGTGGAGCCGGTAGCGGGCATGAGGGCGAAGTTGGCTGGTGTCGCGCCGACCGCGTTGGTGTTGGAGGGGAGTGCGGAGGCCATTGCGCTGGAGTCCGGATCGGTCGATGCGATTGTGTGCGCTACGGCGTTTCATTGGTTTGCTACGCGAGCGGCGTTGACCGAGATGCATCGGGTGTTGCGGCCCGGGGGCATGTTGGGTCTGGTCTGGAATCAGCGTGATACGAGCGTTGCTTGGGTGGCACGGTTCGATACGATTATCGAGAGCCGTGTGGATGGGGCGCCGCGCATGTATACGGGGGAGTGGCGCAAGGTGTTTCCATTCGAGGGGCTTACGCCGCTGGTAGAGCGGCGGTTCGGGTATGCGCATAGCGGGCCGGTGGAGGATGTGATTGTGGCGCGTACGCGGTCCAGTAGCGTTATGTCGGCTATGAGCGTGGAGCAGTGGGGAGTGGTTGAGGCAGAGTTAAGAGCGTTGATTGAGGGGGAGCCCGAGTTGCGGGGGAAGGAGAATGTGACTGTACCTTATTTGACGATGGCATATAGCGCGCGAAAGAAGTGAGACGGTGGGGCCATTCTGGTGGCGATATTGTAATGACCCAGTTGAGGCGCAACGGCTTAAGCGAGCGCCGCGATTGCCCGCCGAGTCCGCATCGCGGACAGGCCGGCAATGCGTTCACGAGCGATGGGCGGGCGTGTTTCGAATCACGAACGAACGCTCGTCGTCGTGGTACTTGCGTTGCAGCTCGTCGTCGGTCAGCAGGGTCGCTTCGAGTTGATCGATGAAGGGATAGCCCATCAGTGCCGTGATGTCCTCGATGCCGACGAGCAGGTCCGGCCGATCGTGCATCGTGCCCGTCCGAGCGGAGTCGGCGAGCAGGTCCAGCGCCTGCCCCATTGCCATCAGCGCCGCGGCCGGCAGCATGCGTGCATAGCTGACTCGGGCGACGCCCAGCGCTTCGAGTCGTACCGGCGAGATCAACGGCGTCGTGGGCCGGTTGCGAATGCCGAAACCCATGTTGATGCTGACTGGAGCGCCAACCTCGTCGACGAAACGCCGGATGTCGTCTTCCGAGCCGATTGCATCCGGATAGACCATGTCGGCACCGGCCGCACGATACATCTTGGCGCGGCGAATCGCGCCCTCCAGTCCTTCAACCGCGATCGCGTCGGTGCGCGCGTTGATGATGAAGTCCGGATCGCGCTTGGCCCGCACGGCGGCCTCGATTTTGCGCGCAGCCTCGCGCGCGTCGATCACTTCCTTGCCGCGCATGTGGCCGCAGCGCTTCGGGTTGACTTGGTCTTCGATATTGATGCCGACGACGCCGGCATCCTCGAAATACTGGACGGCGTGATAGACCGTCACCGCATTGCCGTAGCCTGTGTCGGCGTCGGCCATGACCGGAATCGATAAGGCACGCGCAATGTGCTGACATGCGTTTGCGTTTTCGAGCAGCGACATGATGCCGATGTCCGGCTGTGAGAAGCGCGAGTTGGACGTAGCCGAGCCCGAAATGGAAGCCGCTGCGAAGCCTTTCGCCTCGACCATGCGCCCGCTGTAGCCATCGTAGATGCCCGGCGATACGATGATCTTTCCCGATTCGAGCAGCTTGCGCATCTTGCGGGCCTTCGTTTCGTGAACCGGCGCGGGCGGGTTCGTGTCGGTTTTATGCATGAGGAAGCTCCGGTAAGTGTAAGGGAGGTCCGTCGAAACCATACAGACGGGCCGGGTTGTCGACCAGGATCCGACGGCGTGCGTCCGCGTCGGGCACCCACGACGCCAGTGCGTCGAGCAGTTGTGCGTCGTCGGGCATCTCGCCGTCAAACGATGAATGAGGCCAGTCGCTACCCCATAGCAGACGGTCCGGCGCGGCGTCGACCAGCATCGACGCCAGTGCCGTAAAAGACGGATACGGCGGCGCCGGATCGTCGAACCGGTAAGGCGCGGACAATTTGATCCAGCATGCGCCGTCGCGCACAAGTTGCAGCAGTGTGCGGTAGCCGGGATCGTTGGCGCCGGCCGCAACCCGCACGCGCGCGAAGTGATCGAGCACGACTTCGACAGGCAGACCGCGCAGCCACGTCGCCAGTGCCGGCAGCGCGTCGCCGTGCAGATGCAACTGAAGATGCCAGCCGAACGGCGCGATCCGTGCCGCCAGCAGTTCGATCTCGGCAAGCTCGTTTGCGCCGAGGTGGGACGGGTCGCGTAGATGGCAACGCACGCCGCGCGCGCCTGCCGTGTGCAGCTTGGCTATGGCGGCTGCGTCGGCTGATGCGTCGGCCGATGCGTCGAGCCGGACGATGGCGCGTGCGGCCACACCGCGCTGGGCGAGCGCGGCCGTCGCATCGATCGCCGCGTCGTTGCCGACGTAGATCGTCGGCTGCACGAGGACAGCGCGCTTAATACCGAGGGCGGTGAGCATCCGGCAGTAATCGTCGAGGCCGGCAGACGCTGGCGTATAGCGGCGTGCGGGAACATATGGATAGCGCCCCGGTGGCCCAAATATGTGAGCGTGGCAATCGCAGGCACCGGCCGGCACCGACGATGACGGCGCGTAGCTCGGCGAGCGCGGTGCGGGGCATGCGGGCGGTTCCGGCGTGGTGTCGGCCGCCATGTCGCGGGCGGGAGTCATCGAGGGCGTCATGCAGCCTCCATTTGGACGTCGGTGGAACCGGCAGATACGATACTGGGGGCACCGCGGCCGCCGTGCGATAGCCACGGTTCGTGCGGCGTCCTCGCAAGATACAGGGCCATGATGCTACTCGGCCGCCGGCACGGCCACTGGCGCGTCCTGCTTGCGCCCGATGGGCAGCGCCAGCAGGACGACGAGCGCGGCGAAGCCCAGACCCGCAATCGCGAGCAAGCCGCCGACGAAGCTGCCGGTGGCCTCGCGAATCACGCCGATCAGCCAGGGCGCGACGAAGCCGGAGAGCGAACCGAGGCAGTTGATAAGTGCGATCGCGCCGGCCGCGGTGCGATCCGCGAGAAAGGTGGACGGCATCGCCCAGAACACGGGCAGCGAGCCGAATACGCCGACCGCCGCGACCGACAGGAAAAACAGCCGCGGGCCCGGCATCGCGACGGCGGCCGCGCCGACGAAGCCGAGCGTGGCGATACCGAGCGCGAATGCTGTGTGCCATTTGCGCTCGGCGTGCCGGTCCGAACGCCGACCCCACACGACCATGCCGAGCGCGCCGAACAGATAGGGAATGGCAGTAACGAAGCCGGTCTGCGTATTGCTCAGCCCGAAGCTCTTGACGATTTGCGGCATCCAGAACGACATCGCCTGGTGTAGCCCAGTCATGCCGAAATAGACGATGGAGAGCTGCCATACCTTCGGCTCTACGAATATGCGCCATACGCTGGCATGCACGCTGGCTGGATTGCGGGCCGCGCGCTCGCGGGCTTCGCGCGCGAGCGATTCGACGAGCCATGCTCGCTCCTGCGCGTCGAGCCAGTTTGCATCCGCCGGCCGATCGGTCAGCCAGCGCAGCAGTGCGAAGCCGAGCGCGATCGCGGGCAATGCTTCGAGGATGAATAACCATTGCCATGAGGCAAGCCCATATGCGTCGATGCGCAGCAGCAGTCCTGACAGCGGCGCGCCGACGAAACTCGAGAGCGGGATCGCGATCATGAACCACCCAATTACACGCGCACGATACTGAGCCGGAAACCACAGCGTGAGAAAGAAGATGATGCCCGGGAAGAAGCCGGCTTCGGCCGCGCCGAGTATCGTGCGTAGAAGGTAAAAGCTGGACGGACCGTGCACGAATGCGGTTGCGGCCGATACCAGGCCCCATGTGAGCATGATCCGTGCGAGCCAGCGACGCGCGCCGAAGCGGGCGAGCGCCAGATTCGACGGTACCTCGCACACGCTATAGCTCACGAAGAAGATGCCAGCTCCGAAGCCGAATTCGGCGGGTGTCATGCCTAGCGCGTGATTCATCGACAGCGCGGCGAACCCCACGTTGACCTTGTCCAGATATGACACAAAATAGCAGACGATCAAAAACGGAATGAAGCGGCGCCATACCTTGGCTATCGTGCGTTGCTCGATCGAACTCATGGTCTCCTCCTTTCTTTTGCCGATCTTGCGACGCGGCGCCGTCATCTTGTTGTCGTGCCGGTTGAGTGCGTATGACTGCGCGGGGCGCATCGCATATGCCTCATCCGTACGCTGTGACAGCATGGCTACGATATGATAAATTTTTCGAATGGTCTAATTGATATTTAGCCTTTATTTTGATAAGGAATATTTATGCGCTTCTCGTTGCCCCAACTGGAGGCGTTTGTGTGGATTTGCCGCCTCGGCACGTTTCATGCGGCGGCCGAACGTCTGCATTTGACCCAGCCTACCGTCTCTCTACGTATCCGCGAGCTCGAACAGGCACTTGGCGCACGCCTGTTCGAACGGCGCGGCAACGGCATGCGTCTGTCGGCGCAAGGCTCTATCCTCGCCCAGTACGCTGAGCGCAGTCTTGCGCTATTCGATGAAATGGAAGTGCGGCTGCGCAGCGGTGATCCGATGCAGGGCACGCTGCGGCTCGGCGCATCCGATACGTTTGCGATGACCTGCCTGCCCGGCGTCGTCAACGCGCTGGAGGCGGCCTATCCACAATTGCGTATCGAGCTGACCGTCACCCACAGTACCGCGCTTGGCGAACTGCTGACGCACAAGAAGCTGGACCTCGCGTTGCTGACCGAGACGCGCTTGAATAGCAGCATCGCGATCGAGCCGATCGGTCGCACCGATGTGGCGTGGATCTCGGGACCTGGCCGACACCTAAAGAGAGGGCCGCTGCGACCCGGCGACCTCGCGGGCGTGACGATCCTGACGGTACCACCTCCATCGCCGCTCCATGACGTGATCACCGAATGGTTCGGCACAGACGGCGCGCCGATTCCAGTGTTCAGTACCTGCAACAATTTGGCGGTAATCTCGCAGTTGGTCGCCTCGGGCGTCGCGATGAGCGTATTGCCGGTTTGCCTCGTGCAGCGGAAATTGGCGAGTGGCGAGCTGATCCGCTATCGCGCCTATCCGGAGTTCGCTCCGCGCATGTTGTGTGCTGCCTATCCCGGTGCGGTGCGTGGCACCGGGATCGATGCGCTACTGAACATCACGCGGCAAAGCATGACGCAAAGCGGGATCTTCGAGGCGCCGTGAAGCGCCCGGGCCCGCTAGCGTGCGGCGGAATGCTTGACCATTGTCCCCGCCGTGACAGACGTTCCCGCGCAGCGCTACCCGCTTTTCGAAAAAAACAGAAACATCTACCGTCTTGACCCTATGTAAGCAATGCGTGCAGTCTTGTCGATCGATTCGCTATATTGGCCCTAGGGCTAGGCGTTCGGTCTGTTCGTGCCGGCATAGATACGTCGTTTAACTGCTCGTTTGCCGGCATGCTTAGTCCATTCAGTGTTCTTGCCGTTACTGTCGTGTCGGAAATAACGGCGATAGCGCTACTCGGTTCCTTATTGCCCGCGGCCATTCCCGGCATTCGATATTGGATAGGCACGAACGCGCTGACGGCTGGTGCGTTTTTCTGCTTTGCCTTGCAAGGAAAAGCATCAACCATCCTATCCATCGAACTCGCGAACACGTTCCTTACGGCTGCCATCTTGATGGCGCTGGTGGGCAGCCGCCGATTTTTTGGTCGCCGCGACCGATTCCTTTGAGCTATGTGAGCTGCATCGGCGTGCTGCTGGCGGTTGCTTACTGGACCTTCGTATCCCCTAATCTCAATGCTCGAGCTTCAGTCGCTTCCGCGTTCGTGGCTTACGTTTGCGCATCCATTGCATGAATGACATGGCGAACTCGTCCTCGAGGAAGACCGAATTACAGTGACATCTTTGCCACAGGCGCTGCGGCTCTCGTCTGTATTGGACACGTCATACACAGCGCCATATTCCTGAAGAGACAAGCTGGAATCTGCAACAACTAAGCCAAGCAAGCTCTCGCTCCCAGCTATAAATCTATTTGCGATTTGTTCTGACGTCAAGTTGAGTCGCTCTCCATCTCGACCTCTGCCCGCAGACTTTCTGTATCGCGATGGATAGAGGCCACGGCGACGACACGTCCGTCTCGCTTGTAGTGCAGCACACAGTCGCCTCCTGCAATATTGCCGTCGACCGAGATCTCATCCCAGCTGTCCGCATGCCCCACATAGTTGATCGGGACATCGTAGTGTTGGCTCCAGAAGAATGGCACGGCGTCAAATTTCTCATGTCCGCCCAGCAAATTCATTGCCGCCGTTTGTCCCTGGCGTAGAGCGACCACCCAATGCTCCACGCGAATGGCTGTGCCGCTGTGCGGATCGGGCCAGCGAGCGATGTCGCCGGCAGCGAAGATGCCTGGCGCACTCGTCTGCAGGCAGGCATCGACCATCACGCCGCGGTCGATCGTGAGGCCGGCTTGCTCGGCTAGCGCCAGTCGTGGCCGCACGCCGACACCGACCACCACCAAGTCGGCCTCCACGTTGCCGCCCGCCTTAAGCGATACCCGCTGCGCATCGATCGCGCTGACGGTGTTCCCAAGGTGGAAGACGACACCGTGCTCCTCATGCAAGCGCTGCACGAATTCACCCATCTGTGGCCCCAGCACATGTTCCATTGGACGCTGATCCGGCGCCACGACGTGTACTTCAAGTCCCCGCGCGCGCATTGACGCCGCCACTTCCAGTCCGATGAAGCTAGCCCCTATCACGACCGCACGCCGCGCGCTCGCCGCACGAGCGATGATGGCGCGGCAGTCGGCCAGCGAGCGAAGGGTATGCACGTGCGGCAAATCCATGCCGGGGATCGGCAAGCGAACTGCTTCGGCTCCGGTGGCCAGCAGTAAGCGGTCGTAGGGCACCTTGCTCCCGTCCGCGAGTTCCACTTCCTGCGCAGCGACGTGAAGACGCACGACGCCGGCATTCAGCCGCAAATCAATGCGTTGATCCGCGTAGAAAGCATCGTCGCGAAGCGGTATCCACGTCTCAGGCGCACTGCCGGCCAAATAATCTTTGGAGAGATTGGGCCGATCCACGGGGGGGGCCTCGTCCTCGCTCAGCATCGTGAGACTGCCCGCGTAGCCAAGGCGTCGCAGACGCTCAGCAGCGGCGAAACCTGCAGCCCCCGCGCCGACGATGACAATTTTTCGTGGCGCTCCGGGCGGCGCAGCTGCCAAACCGGCGGGCGGAGTTTTTTTGTGCAGTACGACAACCTTGTCGCCCCGAACCTCCGTGGACCAGCACGCTACAGGGCTCAAGGCCGGAGCCCGTACCGCTTCCCCCGTGCGCAGGCTGAAGCAGGCGTGATGCCATGGGCACCGAACCGTGTCCCCGACGATCAACCCTTCGGCGAGCGGGCCCTGGTAGTGAGTACAAGCAGCGTCAATCGCGAAGAATTCATCGCCGAGCCGTGCGATCAGAACCGCGTCATTACCGACGTGACCTGACAACAGGCCTGTTTCGCCGATCAATTTGATGGGCACGCCCTGAGCCAGATCAGGCCCGCTTTCATTCGATGCCTCACTGCTCATATCTACCTCCGTGGGGGCTTGACCCAGGTAGTCTCGGCGAGTAATTGCGGCCGAGGCGCTGAAGGATAATTTTGAGCGTGGCGTCGCCGTGTCGATGGACGGACAGGGGGCTGTCCGTCCAGACTGCGGTTAAGGTTAATGCGGTCGGCCTTCGGCTACATCCCGGGTAATTTCCCAGTAGGGGTGCTGGTTATAGTACGCGTACACTGACGATCCCCACTGCGCATCCGACATCGTGGGCCAATGGTCCTTGTCGAAGCCGGGTGCTTGCTTGATGCGTTCAGCGGTGACGCCAATCCGAAAACACTTCTCGTTTGTGTCCAGGGTAAGTGCGCTCCATGGGATCGCATAAAGGGAGTGTCCTATGCCAAGGAAACCGCCGCTGGACAGCACAGCGTACGCGATCCGGCCGCTGCGCACATCGAGCATGATGTCGGAGATTTTTCCGACATCTTGGCCATCCGAAGTAATGACCTTGTCACCACTCAGCGTGGCTGCCGCCATTACATCCGGACCAGGGCCTTCGCCAACTCCGCCGCCGACAATTGTCGCACCGCTCCCACCCGTCACAGGTCGAGCGTTGGGTTCAAATGAGGCCATAATATGCTCCTTGTGAAAAGATCAGACCTTCAATTTCGCGGCAGTCATGCGATAGACGAGTGTGGGTACGAATTTGTGCACGGCAATGAACGCTAGGTCGTGCGAGCCCATGCATGACTGCTGTCTACGAAATAATCAATCAATGTAACTG
>OUWB010000060.1_pt1 | contig 22725 bp, 23 predicted proteins | sample 1779821 | NCBI WGS metagenome assembly OUWB01 (sample SAMEA3914806, study PRJEB12502) | metagenome | biome: forest; material: soil | place: Canada | collected 2011-08-03 | depth 0.1 m
ATAATTTATGACACAGTAAGATTAGTGGTCATGGCTGCTCCTGAGGAGTCACATATGTGATTTTCAGCGCGTCTGGCGGCGATGGACTTGATCTAACTCAACCATGGATAGCATGCCCGGACGAGCGCCACCAATCAGGCCAGATTCATGGCACCTGTTGCGCCGCACAAGACAGCACTCGCTATACCACACCGCAGTGCCGCTCAATACAAGTCCGCAAAACTTCATCCCCCGGCCTGCGCCACCAATCTTGCGTGGAAAAAATCTCCACTTCCGAAAAGCCGCTGTAGCCGACCGCCTCGACCCAGCTTCGAATTTGACGAATATCGATCACGCCGTCGCCCATCATGCCGCGATCGTTCAGCAGATCGCGGGTGGGCACCAGCCAGTCGCACACATGAAAAGCCAGCAGCCTATGCTTGCCGCAGCGCTCGATCGCAGCGTGTAATTTCGGATCCCACCACACGTGATAGACATCGACGGCCGCGCCCAACATGCCGCTGCGTGTGGGGTCCAGTTCGTCGCACAGGTCCAGCGCCTGGTCCAGTGTGTTGACGCAAGCGCGGTCGGCGGCGAACATCGGGTGCAGCGGTTCGATGGCAAGCGGCATGCCGACCTCACGTGCATAGTCGAGTAATGCGCCGATACCATCGCGCACCTGCTCGCGCGCCAGGCCGATATTCCTGGATGCGGGCTTGCCGTCGGCGCCGTTGGGCAGGCCGCCGACGACGAGCACGAGGCAGGGGGCGCCTAGCGCCAGCGCTTCGTCCACCGCGCGGCGATTATCATCGTGCGCGGCGCGCAGACCAGCCGCGTCGATGGCGGTGAACATGCCGCCGCGGCAATAACCGGACAAGCGCATATCGTGCTCGCGCAACACGCGCGCGGCCACCTGCAGTCCACACGCGGCGACCTGGTCGCGCCACGGTGATACAGCGCGTATGCCCAGCCGTGCGCAATGCGCGATGATCTCGGGCAAGGTCCATTGCTGACGCACGGTGGCGGTGTTGATCGAAAGCCATTCGTGACTATGAGTGAAATCGCGCATCGTCTCTAATTTTTTGGGATGGGTTCGATTTGCCCGCTCTGTCGACTATGCGGGCTTTGCCGGATCGGGGCCGTTCGGGTCGTCACATGCCGTTTACCTAAGGATGTCCGCGTCAACGCCATGGACAGCCATGACCGCACGCATACGCGCCACCGCGAGTTCGGGATCGGCCAATAAACCCGCGCGGTCGGCCAGCCGGAAAAGCTCCGCCAGATGCGTCAGCGAACGGGTACTCTGTTGTCCGCCTATCATCACGAAGTGATCCTGCAAGCCGTTCAGATAGGCCATGAAGACCACGCCGGTTTTATAAAAGCGGGTGGGCGCCTGGAAGATATGGCGCGACAGTGGTACCGTCGGCGCGAGAATCTCGTGGAACAATGGCGTGTCGCCAGCGGCGAGAGCATCCAGCGCCGCCGAAGCCGCCGGGGCGATCGCATCGAAAATACCCAGCAAGGCGTGACTGTGTCCTTCTGCGTCGCCTGCGATCAGTTCGGCGTAGTTGAAATCGTCGCCGGTATACATCTTGACGCGCGGGTCGAGCCGGCGGCGCATGGCAATTTCTTTTTGCTTATCCAGCAGCGAAATTTTCACGCCGTCGATTTTTTCCGGCCATGTATTGATGATGTCGACCGCCGTGTCCATGGCGCGATCCGAATCTTTCGATCCCCAGTATCCGGCGAGGGCAGGGTCGAACATGTCGCCCAGCCAGTGCAGGATAACCGGCTCGCGAACCTGGGAGAGGATGCGGCCGTACACTTTGCGATAGTCGTCCGCTGTGGTTGCCACCCGTGCCAATGCGCGGCTGGCCATCAGGATGATGCGGCCGCCCAGCTTTTCGATCGCGGCGATCTGCTCCTCGTAAGCGCGGATGACGTCATCGAGCGAGGTCGAGGCGTCTTGCCCGAGGTGATCGGTGCCCGCCCCGCTGGCCAGCCGCGCGCCGGGGAAATCGCGCGCGGCGTCGAGCGAACGGCGTATCAATTCAAGCGAGGTAGGCCAATCCAGACCCATGCCGCGCTGTGCCGTGTCCATTGCTTCGGCCACACCCAGGCCGAGCGACCAGATGCGCTGGCGAAACGCGATTGTCGCATCCCAGTCGATGGCGCAATCGAGCCAGGGATTGTTCGGAGCGAGCGGATCGGCGACCACGTGCGCTGCCGAATAGGCGATGCGGTTGAAGGCGCGTGCCGGTCGTGCGGCGAAGGTGCGCGGTGCGCTCAGCGTGTACGGTTGCAAACTGCGATCCGCGCCGGGCAAGACGATGCCTAGGGTCATGATAGTGGCTTCCTTACGCCTGCAAAGCCGGCACATCGACCCAGCGCCGCGTTTTCCAGCTTTGTTGCGCGAGCTCGACCAGTTGCACACCTTTGGCGCCTTCGAGCAGGTCCCAGCGATAGGGGGCGTCTTCGCAAACGTGGCGAATGAACAGTTCCCACTGCGTCTTGAAACCGTTGTCGAAGTTCACGGAATCGGGCACGTTCTGCCAATGGTCGAAGAAATCCAGCGACTGCTTCACGTCCGGATTCCACACCGGCTTGGGTGTGTTCACCCGTGCCTGCGACACGCAGTCGGTCAGTCCCGCCACGGCCGACCCGTGCGTGCCGTCGACATGAAAGGTCACAAGATCGTCGCGTCGTACGCGTGTGCACCATGAACTGTTGATCTGCGCGATGATCGGCGCTTCGCCGTTATTGTCCAGCTCGAATGTCGCGTAGGCTGCGTCGTCGGCCGTGGCCGGGTATTTGCGGCCTTGCTCGTCCCATCGTTCGGGGATGTGCGTCGCACCGAGACAAGAGACGCTCTTGACCGCGCCGAACAGGTTGTCGAGGACGTAGCGCCAATGGCAGATCATGTCGAGGATAATGCCGCCGCCATCTTCCTCGCGGTAATTCCATGACGGGCGCTGGATCGGTTGCAGATCGCCCTCGAATACCCAATAGCCGAACTCGCCGCGCACCGAAAGAATGCGGCCAAAGAATCCGGACTTGCGCAACATGGCGAGCTTTTGCAATCCGGGCAGGAACAGTTTGTCTTGTACCACGCCATGCTTTATGCCGGCTTGCTTGGCCAGCCGATAGAGTTCCAGCGCCTGCTCGAGCCCGGTCGCCACCGGTTTTTCGCAGTAGATATGCTTGCCTGCGGCGATCGCCTGCTTGATCAGATCGGGGCGCATCTGCGTGGTGCCGGCATCGAAGAAGATCGTGTCGTCGCGATTGGCGAGGGCGGCATCGATGTCGGTGCCCCAGCGTTCGATACCGTGTGCCTTGGCCAGCGCGGCGATCTTCTCGGCGTTGCGTCCGATCAGGATCGGGTCGGGTACGATGCGATCGCCATTGGACAGGACCACACCGCCTTGCTGCCGGATTGCCAGGATGGAACGGATCAGATGCTGATTCAGGCCCATCCGCCCAGTGACACCGTGCATGATCAGGCCAAGACGTTTTTGAGACATGAGATGCTCCCTAAAATATGCGAAAGTTCAGGTCGGGCGTGCTTGCATCGCTTGCAGCGTTTCCCAAGCCGGATGTGCGCCGGCGGCAAAACCAGGAGACGCCAGCGAGCGCAGATCGAGCGCACCGTTTTCGATGTGCAGGCGAACGTTGCTCGATTCGTGCCGATATTCGCGCCGATACAAATTCTCGTGCGCGTTGAGGAATGCCTGCTGTTCCTTTTCACCGGCACCTTGGCCCGAAAAGCCGTCGACATAGTGGTGGCCGTTGCGCTCCACATGCGTCAGGCCGAGCAGATTGACCAGGGCCAGATCCTGCTGTACGGCTAGACCTGCCTGGGTGGTCAGGTCTTCCGCCGACATGAAGTAGGCGGCCGCGGCGGGCGTGCCCGCATTGCGTTGCGCGCAGCGCGCTGCATTGAGCAATGAGCGGTAGATGCCTTTACAGTCTTTGCTGGATACGCCCGTATAGCCCAGGCCGATCGCCGTCGGAAATGCTGCTAGCGTTGCGTCGGATTCGTCGATCAACACCGGCCGTGCCGCGGCCAGACGCGAAATATCGGCCTCCAGTGCAATCGAGCGCGGCAGCGGCTGCTCGATATAGAGCGTCGCCTGCGTCAGGCGTCGCAATGCCGGAATCTGCAGCGCCCGCTCCCAGAACCGTGCGGCCGCGTCGGCATCGCCGAACTGCTCGTTGCCGTCCAGCGTTACGACATACTCGGGCAAGCGATCGAGCACGGCGGCGATGCGTATCAGTCTATTGATGTCTTCATCGGGTTTGCCGCACACTTTCAGCTTGAAATACCGGCAACCATAGGTCGTCACTACGTCCTCCAGCGTTTCCGGCAAGCCGTCGTCGAGTGCATCGGTGACGTCCGAACGAACGATGGGATCGAGCAAGCCCACCGTATGGCGGACGTGAATCCGATCGGACGGCGATAGGCCGCGCAGGAAGGCGTCGAGGTCGAATCCCGACAGATCGGGGCACAGCCGTGCATCGATGCCCACGGCGTTATGGCGCACTGCGTCGTAGAACGACACGCCCTGTGCCCGACATAAGGCGTCAAGCACGGCGCGATCCAGCAGCGCCGGGCCATAACAGGCCGTGAGCGGGTTCAGTCCGGCTGGCGCTGCCGTGTCGATTTGCGATTGGTAGTGCGTCGCATGGTGCCCGAATGCGCTGCGTGTCGCGCCGTCGTTCAGATAGGCGTCGCGCGCGAGCCATAGCGATTGGCGCAATTGCGCGAAATTCTCCTCGTTGCTGAGCGCCAGGTTTTTGTCGAACCACTTCGGCACCATCAGTTCGGCGCTGGCGCCTTCGGCCTCGCGGCCGTCCGCGGTGCGTATGCGGGCGCGCACGAATGCCTGGGGACAGGCGGACAGCGTGACGACGCCGAAGCGGAACGGCAGGCGCATGGTCACGCCGCGCTCGAAGAGTTGCAGTTCGAGAATGCGAAATTCAGTGCTCATCGGGCGAAGTCCTTGGAGATGTTGCTGCTTGAGCCATTACCTGCGGACTTACCCGAGCGCCCGAGCGCCTCGCGTATGCCGCGCAGATAGCCGGCCGCGTAAGCGGCGGCGCCGGGGCCGTCCGGACGATAATCGAAGGGTTCGACGCCGACTGCGCCCGTGTAGCCGTGACGTTCGAGCGCGGCGAAGATCGGGCCGAATTGCATGTCGCCCTGGCCCGGCGCACGGCGGTTCGGATCGTTGACCTGCAGGTGCGCAATCAAGCCGGTAGGCATCCATAGATCGATCAGATCCGGCACCGATCGCGCTTCGGTCAGGCCCGCGGCACTGCAGTCGATCATGGTGCGCAAGTGCGGATTGCCGACCTCGCGCACCAACTCGGCGGCTTCGGCAATTGTGTTCACCACCGAGGTTTCATGACGTGACAGCGGTTCCAGGCAATAAATCACGCCATTGCGCTCGGCTGCCTGCGCCACGCCCGCGAGTGCATCGCGCAAACGGCCCAGCGCCGTGGCGTGGGTCTCGCCCTCGTGGACATTGCGCTGATTGGGCGAGCCGTGAACCAGCACGGCGCCGCCCAGTTCCGCGCACAGGCCCGTAAGCCGCACCAGGACTTCTAGCGTGCGTGCCCGTACGCCGGCCTCGGGTGTGGTCAGCGACAAGCCCGCCGGCTTCACCAGCAGCCAGTGCAGACCCGTTACCACCAGCCCGGCCGCCTCGACGGCGCGGCGAATCTGCGCGACTGCCGCCGCGCTCAGCGTGTCTGGGTTATCGCTCAAGGTGAATGGCGCAATCTCCAAGCCGTCGTAGCCGAGCTCGGCAGCAAGCTCGCACTGCCGTTCGAACGGCATTCCGGCAAGCACCTCATTGCACAGGGCGATGCGCATCGTCATGGCTTCCTTTCGACGTGCTGATGTGTGCTGCCGGGCCGCAAGCGGCGCAACTGAGTCTCGATTGCACCGGTGATGCGTTTCAGGCCGCGCCGGAAGGCCGGCACATAGAGCAGCATGGTGAACACGGTGACGATCGCGAGTCCCATCGAGATCGGCCGCGTGAAGAACGGTGTGATGTCGCCGTTCGAGAGTACGAGTCCGCGTCGCAGGCTCTTGTCGAGCAGGCCGCCCAGCACCAGTCCGAGCACGAACGGCGCCATTTGGTAGCCATGCCGGCGCAGGAAGAACGCACCGATACCGATCGCCAGCATGCAATAGACGTCGAACAGCCGCGACGCGCTGGCGTAAGCCCCGACCACGCAGAGCACGAAGATGATGGGCATCAGAACGGCGCGCGGCACGCGCAGCACGTAAAGTAGCGGGCGCACCAGGAACAGGCCGAAAATCAGGATGCTGATGGTTGCGATCGAGGTCATCGCCACCACGTCATAGACGAATTGGGGGTGCTCGATCAGCATCATCGGCCCCGGCTGAATGCCGTGGATGATCATGGCGGCCATCAGTACCGCGGATGGCGCGGAGCCCGGTATGCCGAGCGCCAGCGCCGGGATGATATGTCCCGGTATCGATGCCATGTCGCCGGTCTCGGCGGCCATCAGGCCGTCGATGGAACCCTTGCCGAATTGCGCGCGTTCGCGACTCACGGCCTTTGCGGCCGCGTACGACATCCAGGCGCCGGAATCCTCGCCCACGCCGGGGATCAGGCCAGTGAGCACGCCGATCACGCCGGAGCGCAGCACGGTACGCCAGTACTGAGCCACCTCGCGAAACCGCGGCAGTACCGAATCGTTCATCTTCACGATTTGCTTCGAGATCGGATCGGCCAGCGTGGTCAGCACTTCGGCGAAGCCGAACGCGCCCACCAGTGCAGGAATCAGTGAAATGCCGCCCGACAGCTGGTCCCAGCCGAACGTGAAGCGATCAAAGCTATATAGACCTTCCTGGCCGATCTGCGCCACGAACAGGCCGAGTACACCCATGATCCAGCCTTTGATCGGATCGGTGCCGACCAGGCTGCCGGACATCGTCACGCCGAACAGCGCGAGCCAGAAGAATTCATAGGCGCCGAACGACAGCGCAACATTGGCGAGGAGTGGGGTGAAGGCGGCCAGGCAGAGTACCCCGAACAGCGTGCCCATGAAAGCGCCCGAGGTGGCGATGCCGATCGCGCGGCCCGCTTCGCCGCGCAGCGCCAGCGCGTGGCCGTCGGCGCACGATGCGGCGTTCGCGGCGGTGCCCGGGATGTTCAGGAGTATGGCCGTGCGGGAACCGCCATATAAGGTGCCCACGTACGAACAGACGAGAATCAGGATGGCGGTGTTGGCAGGCAGCTTGATGGTCAGCGTCGTCAGTAATGCAATACATAAGGTGGCGGATAGGCCGGGCAGGCATCCGACCATGATGCCGAGTAATGCGCCGCTCATGCCGTATGCGATCGACAGGGGATTCAGAAAGCCGAGGTATGCCTGACCCAGTTCGGCAAGACCTTGCAACATGAGTGCGCCTCCTTGGGTTTAAGGCAGGCGGACCAGGAAAATCTCCTGGAACACCAAGGTAACGAAGCCGCCTGCACCAAGTCCGAGCGCGGCGGCGATGAGCACGGCGCGCAGCGATAGACGGATTCCCGCGGCCTTGCGCTGCGGGCCTTGCAGGATCAGGATGGCGGCCGTGACGAACAGCGTGGTGGCGGCCCAGAACGGCAGGCCATGGCCGACCAATCCACCGCCAAACAGCAGAGATAAACCAATGACGATGGCGATGCGCAGACGGATCTCGCGCTGCGTCGTCTGCGGGATTTGCGCGGCAGCTTGCGTGCTGGGCGACGGCGCCGATGGCATCGAGGCAGTCGAGCGCTTGGCGGACGTGATCATGCGCGCACGGGCATGCCATCCGCGCATGGCCATCAAGGCCCCGAGCAAGAGCATGGCCAACCCCAGCAGACCGGGCACCAACCCCGGGATCGTATAGGGATTGATGTGCTGGTCCTGCAGGCGATCCATGCGCCATGACAGGATCGTGATGGCGATGCCCAGCGTGAGCCACAGCAGGCCGCCGACCAAATCGGCGTGCGGTGGCCTGGCAGTTTCGTGCGGATCTTCGGCCGGCGAGGGGTGCATGCTCATGACATCAGAATCCGGTAGCGGCGCTTCGATGTGTTGGCGATATGCTTGCAAGTACGGCTAAGCCGGAACAGACGCGGCAGGAAAGCGTTCCAGGCGCCGCGTCGTCCGATCAGAGTTTCGGGATTCCGACAGTGTCGGGCGAGACTTTCGCCTGTCCACTGTTGAACAGCAGCCATGCGTTGGCTTGGGCGGCCGGGAATGCCGCTTTCTGCGCAGCTTGGCCCGATAGGGGCGCAAACAGCGCGCCGCGGCTGGCTGCGTATTTCTTCAAGGTATCGCTGGTGGCGATTTTCTCGTTCCAGAGCTTGGTGACCGTTTGTATCACTTCGTCGGGCACCCCCTTCGGAATGAAAATGCCGAAGTAATTCAGCGGCGCCTTGAACCCTGGCACGGTGTTGGATAAAGGCGGGACCGTACCGTAGCCATCGATCTGCAACGGCTGGTCGCTGATGGTGGCCAGGGGCCGCAGGCGCTGACCCCGTATCATGTCGGCTTGCTCGGACGCCAGTTGCGTGGTGGCATCGGTTTCGCCAGAGACCGTCGAGATGATCGCCGGGTTGCCGCCGTCGTACGACACCAGCCTGCCTTTCGCGCCCGTTGCCTGGGTCACCAGCGAGATCGCGCTGTAGCCGGCCGAGCCGATGCCGCCGGTCGCGACCGTGATCGTCCCCGGTTTCGCCTTCATTGCATCGAGTAGATCCTTCGCACTCTTGTACGGTGTCTGGGGATTGACGCTCATCAACTGGACATTGGCCACGCTGAGAAACAGATTCCAATCGGCCAGGCGGGTGTTCACGGTGCCCATGGTCTGGTAGGCGCCCAGATCCTGGGCTGCGCCAGCGGTCCAGGTGTAGCCGTCCTTGGGGGCATTCAGCACGCTCTTGGTTCCGATCGCTCCCGAGCCGCCGGGCTGGTTGATGATAACGATGGTCTGCCCCAGGGATTTTTCGAGCTCGGATGCAACCACCCGCGTGACCTGGTCGGTCGACCCGCCCGCGGCCCACGGCACGATCAAGTTGATCGGGCGAACCGGCTTCCACTGTGCGAATGCGCTCAGGGGAAGCGTCAGTGCCGCACAAACCGCGGCTGCCAAGACAAACGTCCTACGTCGATTGCATGGTTTCACAGCTGTCTCCGTCGGTTATCCGGTCGACGCGCTCCCCTTATGCGCTTGCGCCGCGGAGGTATCCAACGGCAAACAGGCGAGGAGTCGAGCTCGATCCGCTTTTTTATACATCTATTAATTAACCAAAGCGTTACTTATTCTGGGCGGGCGACTTTCCCTTGTCAATCGGGTTTACGTCATAAGGCATCATGCATGGCGGCAAGCGCGGTGCGGCGACGAGGCGCGAATGCGTCAGCGCAGCAGGTAGCCAAGCACCAATTCGGTCATATGCGAAAGTCGCTGCGCCTCAGCCTTCGGGGTACGCAGATCGCGCTCGAAAATGACCGACAACGTGTAATGATTGGAAAGATAAAAATATGACAGTGAGGCAATCGAAATATAAAGCTGTATCGGGTCGACGCCATCGCGAAACAGGCCGGTGCGGCGGCCGCGTTCGACGATCGTATCGAGCATTTGAATCAACGGGGAATTCATTTCGAGAATACGTGTCGATTGCTTCAGATGCTCCGCCCGGTGGAGGTTCTCGGTATTGAGCAGCGTCAGGAACGCAGGATTTTCGATGTAGTAATTCCAGGTGAATGCGACCAGTTTTCGGATTGCTTCGACCGGATCGTCTTCGTCGAGATGCAAGGCTTGCTCGGCCTTGCGGATATCGGCGTACGCCTTTTCGAGTGCTGCCAGAAACAGGGCATCCTTGTTGCCGAAATAGTAGTAGATGAGGCGCTTGTTCGAACCCGACCGCTCGGCGATTCGATCGACTCTTGCGCCGCCCAAGCCGTAGGCCGCGAACTCATCCATCGCGGCATCGATAATGGCAGTGCGGGTACGGTCCGCGTTACGGCTGATCGGCGGGGTAGCGGAGGTCGACTTGGTTTGCATCGGTGAATAATTCACCAAATGGTTACATGTGTCAAGAATGGGCGCGTGGCCATTGGTATGTCGGTCATGTTCCAGTAAAAAACTGGATAGCTGGCGCAGCGGGCGATGCCTATGCCTGTGTGGTCGCGTGGTCTTGCTGGCGTAACTGCTGCATATACCGGCGCGGCGGCTTGCCCAGTAGTCGCGTGAACAGTGTCGTGAAGCTGCTCGCGCTCTGATATCCCAGCTCGAGAGCGGTTTGCGTGATCGACTGTCCGCGCGCGAGCTTGTCGATCGCGCACACGATGCGCAGATGCTCGCGCCAGCGCCCGAAGGTCATGTTGGTCTCGACCAAAAAAAGGCGGGCGAGCGTGCGGGCGCTGGTGTGTGCCAGTGCCGCCAGCTCGTCGAGATTGAAATCGCCGCCGGGATTCTGCCGCAGGATATTGGTCGCTTGCCGTAGCCTGCGGTCTCGGCCATGTGGCACGAAGAGTCCGGGGCCGTGCCTGGGCTGTTGCATCTGCAGCACCATCAGTTGAGCCAGCAATTCGAGCGTATCCGCTTGATCACCCATCGAATTCAGCCTGACCGCTTCACGCGCGAGCTCGCGCAACAGATCGGAGATCACGATCGTATCGCAATGATCGGATAGGCGTGCGGCGAACTTTTCGGAGAATCTCAGCAGGAGCAGGGACGACGATTCGCTGTAGTGCGAGCCGTGAATGACCTTGGGCGCTACCCAAATGGCAGTGCCGGGCGGTGCCAGCCACCAGCCCTCATCGGAGGTGACAGCCATGGTGCCGCGCAATACCAGCGACAGCTGGCCGCCTGCATGCGCGTGCCGGGTTATCTCAACGCCCGCGGCGTGATCGACCACGGCGGCCTCAAGCGGTAAACGCGACATGGCGGCTATACATGAGAAGTTGGCAGGATGGAGCAAGGAAATTAGGGTTCCTGCTTCAATAATACGCCATCGGGCCAAACATGCGCACCGTCGCCGGAGCGTGGCGCGCGCGTCCGACGGCTTAAAAAGCGGAAATCGGGCATACTGCACGCCGGTTTTTCTGCCTGGACGCGTTCATCCCGTGCGCCGAGGGCGTTGCTCTGAATTCCAATATGACGACTTCCACACATTCGACCGAGGTGCCGGCGCTCAAGTCCGCGTTACCGTTGTTCGCGCTTGCCGTAGGCGCATTCGGCATCGGTACGACCGAATTTTCGCCGATGGGCCTGCTGCCGGTGATTGCCGAGGGTGTGCATGTATCGATTCCGACCGCGGGCATGTTGGTCAGCGCTTATGCGATCGGCGTGATGGTAGGCGCACCGCTGATGACGTTGGCGTTGGCCCGGTGGTCACAGCGCGGGGCCTTGATCGTGCTGATGAGCATCTTCACGCTCGGCAATCTGCTGTCCGCTTTGGCGCCCAACTACGAGACCTTGTTGCTCGCGCGCCTTGTCACCAGCCTGAATCACGGTGCCTTCTTCGGTCTCGGTTCGGTGGTGGCGGCCAGCGTCGTGCCGCGCGAGAAGCAGGCCAGCGCGGTGGCGACGATGTTCATGGGGTTGACCATTGCCAATATCGGCGGCGTGCCGGCTGCAACCTGGCTCGGCGAGACCATAGGCTGGCGCATGGCATTCGCGGCCACGGCCGGCCTGGGGCTGGTCGCGATGCTCAGCCTGTGGTCGGCCCTGCCCAAGGGCGAAACCGGGCGCGTACCGAATCTGCGGGCCGAACTGGCTGTCCTGATGCGCCCCGTGGTACTGGCCGCATTGGCGACGACGGTGCTAGGCGCGGGGGCAATGTTCACGCTGTACACCTATATCGCACCGACGCTGGCGCATATCACGGGCGCATCGCCGACCTTCGTCACCCTCGTGCTGGTGCTGATCGGTTGCGGTTTTTCGATCGGCAACGCGGCGGGCGGCCGCTTGGCAGACCGGTCGCTCGACGGCAGCCTGATCGGCTTCTTGGTGTTGGTGATCGCGGTGATGTTGGCGTTCCCGCTGCTGGCGCAAACGCACGTCGGCGCCGCGGCGCTGCTGCTGATCTGGGGTATCGCCACCTTCGGCGTGGTACCGCCTCTGCAGATGCGCGTGATGCGCGCAGCGAGCGACGCACCGGGCTTGGCCGCGTCTGTCAACGTCGGCGCGTTCAATTTGGGCAACGCCTTGGGGGCGGCTGCGGGCGGCGCGGCAATATCCGGCGGACTCGGCTATGCCGCGGTGCCTGTCGTCGGTGCGCTGATTGCCGCGGGCGGCCTGGCGCTGGTGTTGATGCAAGTGGCGCAGCGTCGCCGCGCGAGCGCGGCGGTGTGCTGAGGTCCGCCGCTTCCTGCAGCTTACATTCTTTGCGTTGCAAGAATGCAGAGCCGCCTTTTTTCGCTGGCAAAGTGCTTGCAAGCGCGCTATAAATGAATTCCCGGCCCGGCAGTGAGCCGATCTTGCCGCCTTGCCCGCGGCACAGACGAAGCCGCCATCAGGAGGAGAGGAGCGATGCGATCCGGTCGTGCGGCGCTGGCAATACTCACCGGCTTGACGATGGGCGCGGCGCATGCCGACGATATCTCCCATCTGGGCGACGTGTACCTGCAAGGGGGCACGCAGGGCGTGGGACTGGGCTATGCCGTGCCCATCACGCCGTGGTTCGGCATGCACGCCGATATCAACGATTTTGGCCTGTCTCACCAGTTCACTTCGGGCGGCAACACGTACGATGCGCATCTGCATCTGCTGAGTGGGGGCACCTATCTTGATCTCTATCCGTTTCGCGGCAGCGGCTTTCGCTTGACGGCGGGGGCGATGTTCGACGACGACAGGCTGTCCGGCAATGCCGTGCCGGTCAACGGCACCTACACATTTAATGGCCAGACCGTGCTGGCACCGCCCGGCACCAGTGCCAGCGCAACGCTGCGCTATCCGAGCGTGATGCCGTATTTCGGGCTGGGATTCGGACATAAGCCGGCCGCCGCGGCGGGCTTGGGCTTTGTCGCCGATCTTGGCGTGGCTTACGGCGTTCCGCATGTGGACTACAATGTGTCGCCAGCCCTGGTGAACGCCGCCGGCGCGAACAACGTGGCGGCGGAACTGCAGAGCCTGCAAAATACCGCCAATCGCTATCGCTTCTATCCGGTACTGCAATTCGGCATCAGTTACCACTTCTAGTCGTCGGCGCCTGCCGTTTTACCCCCGCAGCTATATCCATTCCAGCGCTCAGGTCCAGGCAGCGTACCCTAGGCACGCCGGCCGATACCCGCGGGGTGGATGGGGGGCTCGACCAAGCGCCGCTGCGGCCGCGTCACCGATTGGCTGACAATGGGGATGCGTTGCTGGCGGTCGGGCTGGATGGCCAGCAGTTCGCAGGCGGCATCGATCACGCGGTTCGCGTCCAGCATCAGCAGGCAGTCGCTCCAGCTCTGCAAGTGGGATTCGCATCCTTCCAGCTTGCAAGGCACGCATGCCCCGCTGCCTTGTACCAGATAAACATTGCCGTGTCGGCCCGAACCGCTCAGTTTCCACGGGCTGGTATCGGCCAGCCAGCCTTGGGGCCAAGGAGCCCAGCGCTCGGGATTGGACGGGCCGAAGAGGGAGATGGTCGGGGTGCCGGTCGCGGCGGCAACGTGGGTGACCGAGGTGTCGGGCCCGACGAAGAGGCGGGCCCGGCGGATGGTTTCGGCGGTTTCTCCCAGGCTCAACTGGCCCGCAAGATTGAGCACGCCGGGTCCCGCGCGCTGCGCGATCTCGTTGGCGTAAGCGACTTCCGCTTGTGCCGGTCCGCCCGTCAGGGCGATACCGTAGCCCCGACTCCGCAGCCACTCGATCAGCGCCAGCCAGCCTTCGGCATGCCACATCTTGTAGGTGTACATGGGATACAAATGCAGCACCGCATACGGGCCGTCGGCGAGCGGCGCCAAACGGGCATGCAATCGCGCTTGCCGGGCCGAGTCGCGGCCGATGCCGGGCGCGACGACTTCAGGCTGCGGTGCGACCCCGAGCAGCGGCAGCAGGGACAGGCCAATCTGCACCGTGTGATGATGTTCGCCCCGTTCGACTGCGTAGCGATTGAACAGCAGGCGTTTGAACCAGCTTTTGCCGGCCGGCAGCAGCAAGCCTATGCATTTGCGGCCCGCGACCCAGCTATAGAAGCTGGCCCGATCGGAGCTCATGGCGGCACAGGCCAGGTCGTATTTGCGCCAGAGGCGGCGAGCATCGGCCCAGCGTTCCTTGGTGCTGGCACGATGGGCCACGGTGATGACCTGGCGGATGTCGGGGTTGTGCTCGAGCACGCCCTCGGTGCCTTCGAAAACCAGCATGTCGATCTGCGCGTCAGGCCAGCTCGCTTTGAGTGAGCGCACCACGGGCGTAGTCAGCAGCACGTCACCAATGCGGCGTGTGCATATCACGAGTATCGTGCGCGGCGGAGTCGTAGTGGAGAAAAGCGCAGCCATATGACGATATGCGATGGAATTTTTGACGTTTAGCGACGCGGACGTCGGAGGGCAGTTGAATCTAACTTGTCTTATATGATTGTGACGCGAACTTACCTGAAGATTCGGCGTTTCGCCGCAGGGTGGAGAATTGTTGCGACGGGGCGTTGCCGCCGCGCAACAGCGTATCATTCACGACTTGTTACTCAGGAGTCAAGTTCATGTCGTCTCAGTATGATACCGCCCCATTTTCGCATCGCGCCTATGCGGTCGATGCCCAGGGACTAGAAACGCCGATCGAAGCGCGTGCCATCGTCATCCGCCTGGCTGGCGGCGAGTCCGTGGAAATTCCGCTGGACGGGTTTGATGCCGGCGATTTGCTGATATATGGCGGAAGAATGCCGGCGGATGACGCTAGCGAGGCCGATGCTGTGGCGGCTGCGCGCCGCTTGCTGGTCGCGCCGGGCGCGACCAATCTGATCGCGTTGAGCGTGTTGCCGCAGGCTTGACGATTCAAGAAAAGCGGTGCAATACCGTTAAAACATTTAACTAGGCGCAGGTCGGACCGATATCAGGTCAGGGCGGGCGCTGTCGGGGAAAGTGATGGACAGGGAAGTCGAACGGGTATTGACCCAGGCGCAGGCCAGGGCGCGCGAGCCGGGCCTTGAGCCTGCGGAGTTTGCCAGCATGTACGCGGTATGCGTCGGCATCATCATGGGCGCGGCGGCAGCCGGCGGCATGACGGAAGCGGAAGCGCAGGAAGCCCGCGCGCAATTGATGACGTTGGACATTCTCTACCAGATCGCACGCCACACGGCGACCGTGCGCTGAAGCCCGCGCGACCGGTAGGCCCAATCGCTTTCATCCGCTTTATGCCAGGCGGATCGTGCTCCCGCCGCGCATGGGCTGTCTGCCGGCCGCCGCAGGCCGCCTTCGAGGCGGGCGCGCCGCCTCCCCGACCAAGCCATGAATGGACCCGCCGAATTGACCCACATTCGCAGCGTTGTTCGCACTTTGCGCGCACGGCGACTCGGGTAAGCTATGACGCACAAAGTGCGTACGTGTCGGCGCGGTCTTCAGCGCGAGTGTCAGCGACGCAGGTCTCCGTATTCAGTGCAGTCTGCTTTTAGGAAAGTCCAGTTCATATGCCGACGCGCCCGGTCTTAACCGCCGATTTCGATGCACACGTCGGCCATGCTCCGTTCATGGGCCTGTCGGCCTTGCTGCGCCGGGCGTTTTCCGGCGAGGACGTGAGCCAGATGGGTCCGGCCCTGATCGAGCGCGCACAGCGCGAGAGCGATGCCTATGCGATGCTTGATCTGTCGACCGTGCTGCAACTGCATTACCAGCGCGACGCCGCGCTGACGGTGTTGGCCGAAGCGCTCAAGACTCAGGTGCTATATCGCGTCGCCAGCGCAAGCCTGCCGGGCGCCTTGCGCATCCTGGTGCTGAAGAGTCCGGGCGACCTGATGAACAATACGCCGTTCGAATGTTTGCTCGACGCCTTCGATGTGACCGTCGACGTGCTCTATGTGCGCGCAGGATCGCCGCTCCCCGACGCATTGCCGGATCACGACGTGCTGCTGATGGCGATCGGCGAGTCCGACCGCAACGCGACCGTGCTTGGCGAGTTGGCCGAGACGCTCGCGCACTGGCCGCGGCCGGTGCTGAACTCGCCCTCGTGCGTGCCGCGTTTGGCGCGCGATGCGGCCAGTGCGCTTTTTGCCGGCATCCCAGGCGTCGCCATGCCGCGCAACGTACGCTGCGCACGCGAGGTCCTGCAGCGCGTCGCCACGGGAGAATTGGCGCCCGGGGGGGCGGAGCAGGCGGCGTTTCCGCTGATCGTGCGACCTCTCGGTTCGCACGCCGGTGCCGGACTCGCCAAGGTCGACGGACCGGCGCTATTGGCGGACTATCTGGCCGAGCACGATTACCCCCAATACTACGCCGCCCCTTTCGTCGATTATGCGTCGCCGGACGGATTGTTCCGCAAGTATCGAGTGGTGATGATCGCTGGCCGGCCGCATCTGTGCCACATGGGCATCTCGCAGCACTGGATGGTGCATTACCCGTATGAGGAGATGGTGACCCATGCGGCGCGGCGCGACGAGGAGCAGCAGGCGATGCGCGGTTTCGGCCTTGCGCCGGCGGGGCTGGCCGCGCGCCATCGAGCCGCCTTCGATACGTTGCAGCAGGCGATCGCCCTCGATTACTGGGGCATGGATTGCGCCGAGACGACCCAGGGTGAACTGCTGGTGTTCGAAGTCACCAATGCGATGGTGATCCATGCGATGGATGCTGCCGATGTCTTTCCGTATAAGCAGGCACAGATGAAAACCGTATTCGACGCGTTCCACCGCATGCTGCAAGATCGTGCTGGGCAGTCCGCGTCCGGCCCCAGGGCTTAGCAGCTAGGGCCCGCACCCACCACAAACCGTGATTCCGGCGAACCTGGACTGACATGTTATCGAATTCCCTCAACTTCTCCGGTGGCCCGGGCGCATTGCCCATGCCGGTCCTGGAACAAACTCACGCTGCTCTCATGGCCTTGCCCGAGACCGGACTTTCCGTGCTGGGCATGAGTCACCGCTCGGACTGGTTCAAGGCGGTGCTGGCTGAGGCGGAACGGAATCTGCGCACGCTGCTGCGCGTGCCCGACAATTACAGCGTGATCTTTCTGCAGGGCGGCAGCAGTCTGCAGTTCTCGATGATACCGATGAACTTTGCGGCCGGCACCACCACGCCGGCCGAATTTGTCGTGTCGGGGTACTGGAGCGGCAAGGCGGTCGGCGAAGCCGCCACCATCGCACCGGCACGCGCCGTGTGGGATGGGGCAGCCGACGGCTATACCCGCTTGCCGGCGTTCGCCGAGCTGGCACGCTCGAGCGATGCGCCGTTTTTCCACTACGTCAGCAATGAAACCGTGGAAGGCCTGCAATTCAATGACGTGCCGCAGTCGCTCGGCGTGCCGCTGATCGCCGATATGTCATCGGACTTCCTCTCGCGCAGTGTCGATGTCGGCCACTACGCGATGATCTATGCGCATGCCCAGAAGAATCTCGGGCCGGCAGGCGTCACCGTCGCACTGATAGACAACGCAATGCTGGCGCGCATCCCGAGCGGCTTGCCGGCGATGCTGGACTACCGTACCCATATCGAGCATCACTCCAACTACAACACACCGCCGGTGTTTTCCATCTACGTGCTGAATCTGGTCACGCGCTGGCTGTTGCACGAGATCGGTGGCGTCGATGCGATGCAACGCATCAACGCGCACAAGGCCGCCATGCTGTACGGCGCGCTGGACGCGCTGAGCGGCGTGGCGAAGGTCCATGCGCAGCCGGCGGTGCGTTCGCAGATGAATGTCGCCTTCCATTTCGTCGACCGCAAACTGGATGCGGTTTGCCTGGCCGCGGCCGCGGCCGAGGGCTTTACCGGCCTGGAAGGGCATCGCTCGCTGGGCGGCCTGCGGGCGTCGATCTACAACGCGGTGACAGTGGAGGCGGTGGCCGCGCTTTGCAGCTTCCTGAGCGACTTCGCTCGGCGCCACGGTTGATTTAAGTACCCTGGTGGGGGCGCCTTGGGCATAGGCGGTTTCTATTGCCGCCATCGATTAGGGTCGAATTGCTGCGGATTGTGAAACAGTGCATTGTCCGTTTCCGGCTTTCGGGGATCCTTGCCTGGGCATACAATCGAATCAACTTGAGATTCCGATTGTTTTAACCAATGGAGACCCGCTTTTAGCGGGGGGCATCATGAGACGCAAGAACTTCGCGGGATGGCTTGTGCTTGGCTTGCTTCCGTTGTTCACCTATGCCTGGATGAACCTGTCGCAGCATCACGTGGCGGCGGTTGCCGGCCCGGTCGACGTCGACCAGGTCAGTGCCGAGCTGGCTCGCAGCATGTCTTACGGTTTTGTCGATCAACCGGCCGAGGCAGCGAACAGCAACGCAATCCATGCCGCGCAGCGCGTGCATGCCCTGTCCGTGATATCGCGTTTGAACACATTCGGCAAGAATACCGGGCTTTAAGTTCGAGAGTGCCGGCGGGCGCCATACGCCTACCGTCTGCAGCTCAACCTGTATCGGACAGGCACAGTCCATCTTTCCAAGAACGCCCGGCCTTCGTGCCGGGCGTTTTACATTAAGGCGGTCCGCGCATGGCGCAGCGGTCGCCATCATCCGTTAGCGAACGCTCAAGCCGGCGTCCAGCCTTCCTTGCCGCTGACGAGGCCGGCGTCGGTCAAGGCCAGTCGCGAAATCGCCGAACAATCCATATCCTCGTAGCCCTGAGCGCAGGCGGCAAGGAAGCGATCGCGCACCAGGCTCGCGAGCGGCATCGGTACGCGATGGGATTCGGCGGCCTGTAGTACCAGACGGTTGTCCTTTTGAGCGAGGGGCAGGGCGAAGCCGGGCGGGTTGAAGCGCTGTTCGGCAATCAGCGTGCCGTAGATCTTGTAGACCGGTGCGGCAAAGATCGAGTTGGTCAGGAAGTCCATCAAGGTCTCGGGCGGGAGGCCGCCCTTGGCTGCCAGCGCGGTGGCTTCGCCCAGCGATTCGAGGACGGTTGTAATCAGGAAGTTCGCCGTCAGCTTCAGCAAGTGCGCCTGTTTAGGCTCGTCGCCGATCACGGTGACGCGCTGGCCGAGGTGTGCCAGCACCGGCGTCAGCTTTTGCACCGCCGCCGGGTCGCCTGCGACCGCGATAAATAGCTTGGCGGCAGCGGCGGCGTCCGGCCGGCCCATCACCGGGGACGCGACGAAATACTGGCCGGCGGCGCGGTGCGCATCGGTCAGCCGTTCGGACAGGGCGATGCTGATGGTGCTCATGGCGACGTGGATCGCGCCCGGCGCGAGTCCTGCCAGTACGCCGTCGCTGCCGAACACGACGGCTTCGGTGGCAGCGTCGTCGGCCAGCATGGTAAATACCAGATCGGCCTCGCGCGCAGCTTGCGCCGGACTTGCGGCCAGAACCGCGCCGGCTTCGACAAGCGCCTGGGCGCGCGCCGCGGAGCGGTTGTAGACGGTCAGGGGATAGCCTGCCGCGAGCAGGTTACGGGCGATGCCGCTGCCCATTGCGCCCAGGCCGATAAAGGCGATGCGAAGGTCGTGTGCCATGCTGAATCCTTGAAGTCTGCGTGATAAAAAAGCGGGGTAAGTACAGCCGAAAAGCAGAAAAGCCGAAAAACAAAGTCCAAGCTTTCAATTCTAAGGCGCGCCGGGCTAGCGTGCAGAAGACGATGCTCTGCGCCGAATCCGTGCTGCCGGTATGATGCGGGCTAGGGTAATTCTGACGCAGGGGATAGCGGTGCGCACGGGCTGGGAGTCATGCTCCCGGCACAAGCCGTGCGGCAAGCGCCGTGAAGCACGCAATGCAATCAATTTCAGTTTGTTTTGTATGCATGGGCAACATCTGCCGTTCACCGACCGCCGAAGGCGTGATGCTGGAGCGCGTGCGGGGCGCGGGCCTCACCGAGCGGATCCGCATCGACTCGGCCGGCACCGGCGATTGGCACGTTGGTGAAGCGCCTGATCCGCGCACGATCTCGGCGGCGGCGCAGCGCGGCTATGACCTGAGCCACTTGCGGGCGCGCCAGTTCCAGACCGAGGATTTCGCCCGCTTCGACCTGGTGCTGGCGATGGACCGGCGGAATCTGGTCGACTTGCAGCACATCTGCCCGCCCCAATACGCCGATCGCCTGCACTTGATGATGCGTTTTGCGACGCGGCACCCAGTCGATGTAGTACCCGACCCTTATACAGAGGGGAGCACCGGTTTCGAGCGTACCCTCGATTACTGCGAGGACGCCTGCGACGGCGTGCTTGCTGCGCTGCGCGCCCGGCTCGAGGCCGCGCCGCGCACCTAGACCGGGCCATGCGGCAGCGCAATACCTGGGTTCGGTAAAGGGGGATTACTTGACTAAAAACGTAGGAAATTTATACTTGAGGTAATTAGTCGAGAATTATCGCACCATGTAGTCCCATGGCGTTCCATGCCGGTTCGGTCTTGGGTTGAACTCGGGATGGATCTTGCGTTTGAGCATGGCTTGGTTGTCGGCTGAGTATCGGCGTCATTGTACTTATAAGCGCGTGCTTATAAGCGGCGCTTGTAATCGCCTGTGTCGTCCGTGTCCCCGTTGCAGCGGCGCGGACGTCCAACTTGTCGAGGCATCATGAGACTCACCACGAAAGGCCGCTTTGCCGTCACCGCGATGATCGATCTCGCGCTGCGCCAGGAGAACGGACCGGTAACGCTGGCCGGCATCAGCCAGCGCCAACGTATCTCGCTGTCGTATCTGGAGCAGCTGTTCGGCAAATTGCGGCGCCACGAAATCGTCGAAAGCGTGCGCGGGCCGGGCGGCGGCTACAATCTGGCGCGCCGAGCCGAGGAAGTGACGGTGGCCGATATCATCATCGCCGTCGACGAGCCGCTCGATGCCACCCAATGCGGTGGCAAGGGTACTTGCGAAGGTACCAAGCAGCATGACGGCCACTGCATGACGCACGAGTTGTGGTCGACACTGAATCAGAAGATGGTCGAGTATCTCGACTCGGTGTCGTTGCGCGATCTGGTTGATCAGCAGCGTGCGCGCGAGCGGCAGGGGTCGGTGGTGCGCCGCGCCGAACTGCTCGATCCGGTCGCGCGGGCCTTGCCGGCGGGACCCAATTCGGTATTCAACATGGTGCGTTCCTGAGGCGCTCAAGGCCCGGTATGTCCGGTACTTGGAGTGCGCGGTACGCGACAGCAGCAAACGAACACGAGATAGACGTAGTCATTTGTGCAGCATTCTGGAGCAAGTATGAAAAACGATTCCCTGCATTTGCCCATCTATATGGATTACAGCGCGACCACGCCGGTTGATCCGCGCGTCGTCGACAAGATGATCCCATATTTGCGCGAGCAGTTCGGCAACCCCGCATCGCGTAGCCACGCGTACGGCTGGGATGCCGAACGGGCGGTGGAAGAGGCGCGGGAGGAAGTCGCCAGGCTGGTCAATTGCGACGCGCGTGAAATCGTCTGGACCTCGGGTGCGACCGAATCCAACAATCTGGCGCTCAAAGGTGCGGCGAACTTCTACAAAACCAAGGGACGCCACCTGATCACGCTCAAGACCGAACACAAGGCCGTGCTCGATACGATGCGCGAACTGGAGCGCCACGGCTTCGAGGTGACCTACCTCGACGTGCTCGAGAACGGCCTGCTCGACCTCGAGGTGTTCAAGGCGGCGTTACGTCCCGACACCATTCTCGCTTCGGTGATGATGGTCAACAACGAAACCGGGGTGATCCAGGATATCGCCGCGATCGGCGAAATTTGCCGCGAGAAGGGCGTGATTTTCCATGTCGATGCGGCTCAGGCCACCGGCAAGGTCGAGATCGACCTGAACCAGCTCAAGGTTGACCTGATGTCTTTCAGCGCGCACAAGACGTACGGGCCCAAAGGCATCGGCGCGCTCTACGTGCGCCGCAAGCCGCGCGTGCGCATCGAAGCGCAGATGCACGGCGGTGGCCATGAGCGCGGCATGCGCTCGGGCACGCTGGCCACGCACCAGATCGTCGGCATGGGCGAGGCCTTCCGCCTCGCGCGCCTGGAGATGGCGGCCGAGAACGAACGCGTGCGCGCGCTGCGCGACCGTCTGTTGGCCGGCCTGCGCAATATGGAGGAAGTGTATGTGAACGGCGACATGGAGCACCGTGTGCCGCACAACCTGAACGTGAGCTTCAACTACGTCGAAGGCGAGTCGCTGATCATGGCGATCAAGGACGTCGCGGTGTCGTCGGGTTCGGCCTGTACCTCGGCCTCGCTGGAGCCTTCTTATGTGCTGCGCGCCCTGGGCCGCAACGACGAACTGGCGCACAGCTCGATCCGTTTCACGGTCGGCCGCTTCACCACTGAACAGGACATCGATTATGTGATCGGCCTGATGGAAAGCAAGATCGCGAAGCTGCGCGAGTTGTCGCCGCTGTGGGAAATGTACAAGGATGGGATCGACCTGAATTCGATCCAGTGGGCTGCGCACTGAGCGCGCCGTTGAGTCCGGCAGCGGAGCCCCGCGGTCGGATCCATTTATCGACCTAATTTGAGGAGCGCATCATGGCATATAGCGAAAAACTTCTGGATCACTACGAAAACCCGCGTAACGTCGGTTCGTTCACCAAGGGCGATGACAGCGTCGGCACCGGCATGGTCGGCGCGCCCGCGTGTGGCGACGTGATGAAATTGCAGATTCGCGTCGGCGCGAACGGCATCATCGAGGACGCCAAGTTCAAGACCT
>OUWB011205142.1_pt1 | contig 22694 bp, 20 predicted proteins | sample 1779821 | NCBI WGS metagenome assembly OUWB01 (sample SAMEA3914806, study PRJEB12502) | metagenome | biome: forest; material: soil | place: Canada | collected 2011-08-03 | depth 0.1 m
TCGGCGACCAGCTTCGTGCGCAGGTGCATGAAGTTGGTCAGGTTGCCGTTGTGGGCGATGGCGATGCCGCCGGAATCGAGGTCGGCGAACATCGGCTGGACGTTGCGGATGAACGAGCCGCCGGCGGTCGAATAGCGGGTGTGGCCGATGGCGGCGTGGCCTTGCAGGCGGCTGGTCAGGTCGGCGCCGGTGAAGACGTCACCGACCAGGCCGTGCTCGCGTTCGATATAGAAGCGGCGGCCGTCACACGAAGCGACGCCGCAGGCTTCCTGGCCGCGGTGCTGCAGGGCGTGCATGCCGAGCACGGTGATCGCCGAGGCGTCGGCCATGCCGTAGATGCCAAAAACCCCGCACTCGAGGCGGGGCTGGTCATCGTCGGCGTCGCGCGGGCGCGCCTGGGTATCGGTCAGGTCGGAAAACGGATTGGCGGACTGGCGGGACGGCGGCAAAGGGTGGCCTCATCATCAAAACGCGATAGCTGTCTATGTAACAGCCGGAACAGGCCCCACGAGTTTACACCCTGAAGCGTTACAGAGACGTAGATGAGGTCAGCGGCGCGGTTTGCAACCGTTGCGACCTACTTCGTCTCGGCGGCCACCTTGTCGGCGACACCCGTGCTGGGCGGGATCAGTGACTGGATGACCTTGGCGCACTTGACGCTCAACGGATAGACCTTGGCGTCGCGGAACCAGTGCGGTTGGCGGTCAATAGGCGTGACCAGCGAAAAAATCAAATGGAATGCACCGAGAATGGCCAGAGTCCACAGGACGCCGATCACCACGCCCAGGCCGCGGTCGATATAGCCCAGCGCTTTTTGCTTGTGCAGCTTGTCGGCCAGGGCGTGGCCCATGTAGCGCAGGCCTATGAACACCACGAAAAACAGGACGATGGCGGCGATGTAGCTGGTGATGGTGTCGAGATGGAAGGTCGCGGCCAGGAAGGTCCGCGCCAAGGCCGAAATCCAGATCGCCACGAAAAAGGACAGCAGGTTAACCACCTGGCGCAGGGCGCCGGTCAGATAGCCGTAGACGCCCAGGATAATGAGCAGGCCGAAAAAGATCAGATCGTAAAGTGTCATCGGGTCCCCCTGTTACAGCCGCCGCCAGCCGATTTGTCTCCGTTAACTATCATCAATCGGCCGGGTTGCCAAGTTGAGGGGCAGGGGCAGCTACTCCGGCGCCGGCAGCAACTGGCTCATCGCTTCGGCCAGGGTTGCAAAGCCGCGCAGCTTGAGCGGCGGGTTGTCCATGGCGCCCGAAGCCGAAATGGCGCTGGAAAAGCCGAGCTTGACCGCCTCCTTCAGCCGCCCTTCGGTGCGGTTGACGGTGCGGACATCGCCCGACAGGCTGATCTCGCCGAAGACGACGCAATCGCGCGGCAGGGGCGTGTCGGTCAGGGCCGAGACCAGGGCCATGGCGGCGCAGAGATCGGCCGCCGGCTCGGAAATGCGCAGGCCGCCGGCCACATTGAGATAGACGTCCTTTTGCCCGAAGCCGATGCCGCAGCGTGCCTCCAGCACCGCCAGGATCATGGCCAGGCGGCCGCTGTCCCAGCCGACGACGGCGCGGCGCGGCGTGCCGTAGGCCGAGGGCGCGACCAGGGCCTGGACCTCGACCAGCACCGGGCGAGAGCCCTCGATGCCGGCGAAGACCGCCGAGCCCGAGGCGCGCTCGTGGCGGTCGCCGAGGAACAGGGCGGACGGATTGGGCACTTCGCGCAGGCCGACATCGCCCATTTCGAAGACGCCGATCTCATCCGTCGCGCCGAAGCGGTTCTTGACGCCGCGCAGGATGCGAAACGGATAGCCGCGCTCCCCCTCGAACGACAGTACGACGTCGACCATATGCTCGACGACGCGGGGGCCGGCGATCTGGCCGTCCTTGGTGACGTGGCCGACCATGATGATCGAGCAGCCCTGCTTCTTGGCCAGGCGCACCAGTTCGCCGGAACAGGCGCGCACCTGAGACACCGAACCCTGGGCCGCCTCGATGGCGTCCGACCACAGGGTCTGGATCGAATCGATGACCACCATGTCGAACTTTTCGCGCTTCAACGCCTCGAGGATATGGCGCAGCGCCGTTTCGGCGGCCAACTCGACCGGCGCCTTGCTAAGCCCCATGCGGGCGGCGCGGCCTCTGATCTGTTCGACGGCCTCTTCACCGGAGATATAGGCGACCTTGTGGCCGTTCAGCGCCGCCTGGGCCGTGACCTGGAGCAACAGGGTCGACTTGCCGACGCCCGGATCGCCCGCGATCAGTATGGCCGAGCCCGGCACCACGCCGCCGCCGCAGACGCGGTCGAACTCGTCGATGCCGGTGATCATGCGCGCCGGCGCCGCATCCTCCGCGTCCAGCGTCTCGAACTGCAGCCGCGACAGGCGCGACACCTTGGTGTCGGGCTTCATCGCCCCGGGCGGCGCCGAAAACGTCTCCTGAACCAGGGTGTTCCAGGCGCTGCAGCCGGCGCATTGCCCGGACCACTTGGTGTGAACGGCGCCGCAGGACTGGCAGACGAAATTGGCGACATCGCGGGCCATCAGGCCTCCCTCAGGCAGTACGGAATTAGATTTGTTCCGTATATGTTCCGATTTTCGCGGCCTGTCAACCGATGCAGGTGCGCGTCACCCTCGGGCCGATCCGCGTCAGCCATTCATAGGCGATGGTGCCCGAGGCCGCGGCGACGTCATCGATCGACTGATGCGCGCCGAAGATCTCAACCCAGTCGTCAACGGATACGTCGAGCCCGGTGATATCCATGGAAAAAGCGTCCATCGACACGCGCCCTGTCAGCGGCCGCCGCTCGCCCTTGACGACGGCATGGCCCTGGGCGGCGAAGCTGCGCAGCACGCCGTCGGCATAGCCCAGGCCCACCGTGGCCAGGCGCATGTCGCGCGGTGCGGTGAAGGTCGCGCCATAGCCGACCGATTCGCCCAGGCGAAGGTCGCGGACCTGCAGCACCCGGCCGTAAAGATGGGCAACCGGCCGAATGTCGGCATGGAGGACGCTGAACGGGCCGCCGCCATACAGGCTGATGCCCGGACGCACGACGTCGAAGCCGTAGCCGGCGCCGAGGAAGGCGCCGGCGCTGTTGGCCAGGCTGAGCGGCGCGGACGGTAACGCGGCGACGGCGGCGCGGAAGCTGGCCAATTGGACCGCATTCATGGGGTGGCCCGGCTCGTCGGCGCAGGCGAGATGGCTGATGATCAGGCTGAACGAAGGCACGGGCGGCAGATCGCCCAACCTGTCGGGGCGCACACCCAGGCGATTCATCCCGGTGTCGATATGCAAGGCGGCCTTCAGATCAGGCGCTTGTTGCCAAAGGCTCACCTGCTCCGGCGTATTCAGCACCGGGCGCAGGTCGTGCGCCGCGAACACCTTGGGCGCGTCGAGGCCGTCGAGCACATAGATGACGGCGCCCGCGCCGACGATCGCGCGCAGGCGCACGCCTTCGTCGCGGCGGGCGACGAAGAAGGTCTTCGCCCCTTCGCGCAGGAGGCGTGGGGCGACATATTCCACACCCAGGCCATAGGCGTCGGCCTTGACCACCGGGGCGATTTCAGCGTGCGGCTGGCGCGCCGCGAGCGCGCGAAAATTGGCGGCGAGGGCAGCCAGATCCATATCCAGGCGGGCGGTAGGGGCGTCACGCATCATGTCCTCCGGCTATCACGGACGAGTCATTCGGCAAAGCCATTTGCACGTTGCGGCGCAGCGTGTCTTAATCACGTTTTTGCTGCTATGCGACGAATCGATGAAGATTGACGCCCGCCGCCTGTTCACCCTCCTGCTCGGCCTGCCCGTCGGGGTGGGGCTGATCGGAACCCTGATCGGTCTGGGGCGCAGCAGCTTCTGGTACGACGAGTTGTTCACCGCCTGGGTGGTCAAGTCGGATCGCCAGCCTTCCCATGTTTTCAGCCGCATACTGACGGATCTTCATCCACCGGTTTATTATTTTTCGGTCTATCTCTATTCGCTTATCGTCGGCACCAGCGACGCGGCCCTGCGCAGCTATAGCGCGCTGGCGGTCTGCGCGGCCGCGCTGATCATCGTCTTCGGCCTGCGGCCGGTGCTTAGCCGCAACGCGCGGCTGATCGCCGCCGGCCTGATGCTCGGGTCGAAATACGCCTTCTACATGGCGCAGAATGCCCGTTCCTATGCGCTTTGCCTGTTGCTCGGGGCCGGGATGCTGGCTCTGGCCGTGACGATTCGGACGGATGAGCGGCGGCGCTGGCTGAAGACCGGCGCATTGTTCGCCGTCGCCGTCCTTGGCGCCTTTACCCACTACTTCATGACCTTCGAAGCGGTGGCGCTGTGCCTGGTTCTGGCGCTCTACTTGCCGGCGCAACGCATTGCCTTGATTGCCTTTTCGGTCATATTGGTCAGCCTGAACGCGCTCTATGTCCGCGATGTCGTCAATGTCTTCGCCCAGTTCTCGCCGAACCACACCTGGATGGACAACGACTTCGACACCTATGTCAGCGATATCGGCGACACCCTGTCCTTCCTCGGCTTCAAGGCCGTGGCCGTCTTCGGCATCTGCCTGACGATCTTCCTCTTCGACGTCTATGCGGAACGGCTGAAGCCGCTGGTAATACCTGAAGGATTTGAAGTGGGTTTAAGGTCCATATTCAAGTCGTTTGTGAACTGGATTCGCGGCTTTGATTCCTTGGCCGCCATGTGCCTGTGCGTGCCGATCCTGGTTTTCGTGTTTTCGGTCGTCAGTTCGTTTCTGCGCCCCAATTTCAATCCGCAGAATTTCTTGTTGGTGGGGCCGTTCATCTGGTGCGGGTGCGCCCGGCTCTATGATATCGCCATGGCGCGAACCCAACCCTATGTGCGCCAGGCCGCCAACGGCGTCATCGTCGTGCTGATCCTGGGCATGTCGATGATCGTCGCCGGCCGTTTCGTCGAGCGCAACGAGCCGTGGAAGGAATCGGCGGCCGATGTCCGCACCTTTGCCGCCTGCCGCGGCCAGGTCATTCCCGTGGTCAGCGAGGACGGGCCCTATCTGCGCAATCCGAAATTCCCCGACCGCTATGCGCCCTTCCTCTACGGCTATTATCTCGGCGGCTTCGCGCCGACGCGGATATTCGAGCTGACCGATATCGACAAGGGCCAATTGCCGCCCGACATCCGCGTGATCATCGCCGATCGCCTGAAGGGCGGCGGCTGCCCGATCGTCGCCTGGAGCGCCCATACACCACCGGATCACTACGCCGACAAGCTGATGCCGGAACTGAAGAAGACGGTGGGCAAGCCGGGGCCGGGCTATCACCTGGAAAAGCGGGAATACGACTATTACGACCAGGTGTGGAGCGGCGACACGGCCTCCAATCCGGGTTTCATCGTCACCGTCGAGCCCGGGCCGGCGCCGCCCAAGGACGATGATGACGACGATAATTGACGGATCCGGACGACTGAACCGAGAATGAACCGGTCCGTCCAAATGGGTTCAGACGCCGGGGCCTAGAGTGTTGTTACGGTCGATAAAGATCGTCACACCCCTGGAGAGCCCCTTATGAGCCCGTTCATCAAGACTACCGCGATTATCATCGGCGCCATCGCCATGATCGGCGCCGCCGGCGCCGCTTCGGCCGATCCGTGGCAAGCCCATCACCCGCGCCGCGTCGAGGTCAATCATCGCCTCAACCATATCGACCATCGCATCGCGATGGAGCGTCGCGACGGCGAACTGGGCCGCGGCCAAGCCCGCGACCTGCGCCGCGAAGATGCCGGCCTGCGCGGCCAGGAGCGTTTTTACGCGTCGCACGACCGTTCGCACCTGACCCGCTCCGAATATCACCGCCTGAATCGCGAGGAAGACCACCTGAGCCGGCAAGTCGGCCGCTAATCGCGGCGGCTAGCCTTGACAGGTGGTGATGGGGGGAGGCCGCCGGGTTCCGGAACCGCCCGGCGGCCTTTTTCTTTCTTATTGCCTTTCCTCCCCCGCTACGCAGGGGAGGAAAGTCCAGCCCGCTATTCGTTACTGTACGTCTGATAGCGTTCCGGATTGGCCAGGTTGCCAAATCGCGTGACATTGGCGTCGAACGACAGGCGCACCGTGCCGATCGGACCGTGACGCTGCTTGCCGATGATGACTTCGGCCGTGCCTTCGCAGCGGTCCATGTCTTCCTGCCACTTCAGATGGTCTTCCGTGCCCTCGCGCGGTTCGGCGCGGCCGAGATAGTAGCTTTCGCGATAGACGAACATGACGATATCGGCGTCCTGTTCGATCGAGCCCGATTCGCGCAGGTCCGACAGCTGCGGCCGCTTGTCGTCGCGCTGCTCGACCTGGCGCGACAGCTGCGACAGGGCGATGACCGGCACCTGAAGCTCCTTGGCCAGCGCCTTGAGCCCCATGGTGATGGTCGAAACTTCCTGAACGCGATTCATCGAACCGCCGGTGTCGCCCAGCGTGATCAGCTGCAGGTAGTCGACGACGATGCAATCGAGGCCGGCCGTGCGCTTCAGCCGCCGCGCCCGCGCCGTCAGCTTGGCCAGGGACAGGCCGCCGGTATCGTCGATAAACAAAGGATAGGCGGCGATCTCGTTGGCGGCTTCCTTGAGCTGGGCGAACTCGCCGGCATTGATCTCGCCCTTGCGCAGCTTGTCGCCCGAGACGCCCGAGGCGTCGGCCAGCAGACGCATGGCCAGCTGTTCGCCCGACATTTCCAGCGAGTAGAAGGCGACGACGCCGCCGTCGACCGTCTTGCGCGTGCCGTCGGGCTGGGGCTCGTAGCGGAACTTCTTGGCGATGTTCATGGCGATATTGGTGGCCAGCGCGGTCTTGCCCATCGACGGACGTCCAGCCAGGATGATCAGGTCGGACTTGTGCAGCCCGCCGATCTGGCGGTCGAGGTCCATCAGCCCGGTCGAAGTGCCCGCCAGGCCGCCGTCGCGGTGGAAGGCTTCCTCGGCCATGCTGACGGCGCCGATGACGGCTTCGGAAAAGGTCATGAAGCCGGTCGAGGACGTGCCTTTTTCGGCCAATTCGAACAGTTGCGCTTCGGCCTTTTCGATCTGGTCGCGCGCCTTGTCCTCATTGGTCGCCAGATGGGCGATCTCGCCGCCCAGCCGGATCAGTTCGCGGCGCAGGGCCAGGTCGTAGATGACGCGGGCATAGTCGTTGGCATTGGCCGCCGGCGGGGCGCGATCGACCAGGTCGGCGAAATAGCGGATGCCGCCCAGGTCGTTGAAGGCCTGGTCGGTCTTGAACTTGTCGAGCAGGACGATCGGTTCGGCCAGGTGACCGACGCGGATCTGGTCCTCGATGGTGGCGAACAGGCGCTGGTGGAACGGCTCGTAGAAATGCCGCGCCATCAGCCCGTCGTACAATCGCTCATAGGCGCCGTTGTCGAACAGCAGACAGCCGAGCAGGGCCTGTTCCGCCTCGAGATTATGCGGAAGGGAGGCGGTGGTCAGATCGCCGGGCGTGGACGCGAGGGGGAGGACATCGAGCATGGGCGGGACATAAACAAGGTAAACACGGGTGGCAACCGAACGCGGCGGGGTTGTGCACATCATTCACTTTAGGCCGATTCACAGCCTGTGAATAACGGGGATGGTTTTCATCCCACATATTGGCCGTATATCGGTGTTCATTTTCTGTTCTCAAGCCTTTGGGCGACGGCGAATGGGCGTATGCGGCTTGACATATATCAATTCATGGCTTGATTGTTTTCAAGTAAATTGAAAGTATATATTTGCGTGTTTCATATGTCAACCTCTCGCGTAAGTAGATTAATTGCGAATACTTCGGACTTGTGAATTTATTAATTCGGTCGGGATATTTATACATACGATTATGTTTCGTTTCCGGGGGCGTCATACCCGCCGCGGGCAACGGCATTACTTAACTCTGTGAATGCTCGCGAGGCTGGAGGTAAGCTTGTTAGGTTGGCTTGATGTAGTAAATGCGCGGCTTAGCATCGTCGCGCGCATGCGCCTGCTGGCCGTGCTGATGATCGTCCCGGTCGCCGTGACCGCCTTTTTTCTCTATCAGACCCACATGTCGACGATCGATTTCGCGGGGCACGAATTGGTCGGCGTCGAGGGGCTTCGAACCGTCTGGCCCAATATCGAGGCCGGGGCCCGCGGCGAAGCCGACGGCCGCGTGACACCGGACGCGCGTATCGCGACGGTGTTCGTGGCCGATGATGCGTCTTCGATGCGGGGGCAGAGCGGCGCCAACCTGATCGGCGCCGCCGACACCGTATTCCAGAACATCTCCGATCGTTCGAACCTGACGCTCGATCCGGATCTCGACAGCTTCTACATCATGGACGTCCAGTCGACGAAGCTGCCGTCGTTACTTGTCGAAGGCCGAAAAATCGTGGACGGCCAGCCGGCGGCAAAGGACACATCGGCCTTCGTCGCCGCGCTCGCCGCGCTTGACGAATCCGCCAAGCGTACGACGCAGGCGCGAATAGGGGCGAAACTGCCCGCCGGCGAACAGCAGGCCCTCGATGGCTTGAACGCTGCCGCCCAGGTCTTCGCGAAAGAGAAAAGCCCGGCCAATTGGAACTTGGTCACGGCCGCGTCGTCGCAACTGTTCGCGGCTTCGAATGCCGATCTAGGGCATCTGCTCGACGTCAGAATCCGCGGCGCCTGGAGCGCGATCGTCGGCGAAATCGGGTCGTCCGTCGCCGTGCTGTTGGCGGCCTTGTTCCTCACCCTGGTGATTGCCTCCGGTCTCGCCGGCCGCCTGAAGATCCTGTCCGGAAAAATGCAGGCGATCGCGAGGGGCGAGGACGCGGGTGACATCCCGTTTCAGAGCGACCGGCACGAGACGGGGATTATCGTGAAGACCCTGGCTGCTTTCAAGGCCAGCCTGGCGGAAACCGAACGCATGCGCATGGTCCAGCGTCACACCGAAGACAATGCGGTCAACGACCGGCGCCGCGCCATGCTCGACCTGTCCGAGGAATTCGAACGCTCGGTCCTGTCGATCATCGACCACGTGAAGACATCGACGACGCGATTGATGACGACCTCCGAATCCCTGTGCGTGGATGCCGACCAGACAACCAAGAGTTCCTCCCTGGTCGCGTCCAGCATGGAGACCTCGGCGATGAATGTGCAGTCCGTGGCCGGCGCCACGGAAGAAATGTCGGCGTCCTCGCACGCCATCGCCGATCAGGCCAGCACCGCCGCGTCCGCGGCGAGCGACGCCGCCAGGGAAGCCCAGGGCGCGCTCGGCGTCGTCAACGAAATGCATGAAGCCGCGACCCGGATAAACTCGGCCGTCGAACTGATCGCGCAGATCACGTCGCAAACCAATCTGCTGGCCCTGAACGCGACGATTGAAGCGGCCCGCGCCGGGGAAGCCGGCAAGGGCTTCTCCGTGGTGGCCGCCGAGGTCAAGGCGCTGGCCCAGCAAACGGCCAGGGCGACCGAGGAGATCACGCACCAGGTCCAGGGCGTGCAACATGCGACAAGACACGCGACCTCGGCCATGTCGTCCATTTCAGCGGCGGTGCTGCGTTTACAGGAAATTTCGCTGGAGATCTCCCATTCCGTCGCCCGGCAAACCTCGGCCGTGGCGGAGATTTCCAGCTCGACACAGGAGATGGCCGCAACCTCATCGAGAATTTCGGTGGCGATCGGCGATGTGTCGGCTACGGCCGGGCAAACCGAGGAGAAGGCGCGGGCTTCGTTAGGCGAAATCCTCGAACTCGCCTCGCAGGCCGATCAGCTGAAGGACGTCGCCTCGTCATTTCTCCAGGGCATTCGGGTCGGCTAAAATATCAGGAGCGGGCGCGCGTCAGCGGCTTTAAGGCCTTGCGGATCGGCTCGTCGTAGACTTTCAGAGCCAGCCAGGCGACGGCCGCGACGACGATAAAGGCGATCGTGCCGGCGATATGGGCCGTGTCGAGCGACGGCTTACGGAAGGTGACGAAGTTCATATAGATGAACAGGAACGGGAAGTGCAGGATGTAGATCGGATACGAGATGCGCCCGGCGACCTTGCACGCCGCCATTTCGCGCGGACCGATCCCCGAATGGGCGCCGGCCAGGATGATGAGCGGGAACAGCAGGATGACGCAGGCGGCTTCGTAGAGGCCGTTGCCGTGGGCGAGGGAGTCCGGCACGTGCGGCAGGGCGAAGGCGGCAATGAGGATCAGGCTCAGGACGATCCAGCCCAGGCGCGGCTTGGGAACCTTATCGCGGATGCGGTAAAGCCACAGGCCCAGGGTGAAGGAAAAGCCCATGCGCGTCGGCCCGCCCCAGGGCGTGGTCCAGTCCGAGCCCTGGTCCACCGTATTGGCGTGCCAGGCCATGAACACCAGGGCGGCGGCGGCGAGGACGACCACGCAACCGAGAACCCGGGTCGAAAGCCGGCGCAGGATGAGGGCATAGGCGATATTGCCGATATATTCCTGCATCAGGGACCAGGCCGGGCTGTTCAGGCTATGGGTGTCGGTCCAACGGTTGGGCAGGGACGGGTAGGGCAGAAGAAAACAGGCCAAGGCGAAATCGCTCAGCACGGTGGCCAGCGGGATGGTCTTCTGGTTGGCGGCGAACGGATCGAACAGAAAGCTCAACAGGCCGAAGACGGCGCCCAGCACGACCAGCGGATGCAGCCGCACAACGCGGATGAGGAAGAACCGGCCGGTCGACATGGTTTTCCAGCGGTCGTCATAGGCATAGGCGACGACAAAGCCCGACAGGGCGAAGAAGAAGTCGACGGCCATGGCGGCGTGATGCAGCAACTGCCCGCTGTCGGCCCAGGCGACGGTCATGCCCATGATGTGGAACAGCACGACCATGACGGCGGCGGTGCCGCGCAGGCCGTCGAGGACTTCGTAGTGCGGCTTGCCGGCCGTGGTCTGGTCGGGCGCTGTGAGGGTGTTTGACATGTTTCCATCTGTGGTTTGCGGCTCCAAGGCCACGCTTGTCGCCATGACGGGCTGTTTCGACCGCTGTGTCAATTTTCGCCGGCCAATGAAACCGCTCTCATAGGCGGCGTGGCTATCGGAACGCAGCCTGTCCCAACCCTCTGTCGTTCGCCCCGCACCCGCTGTTCAGACGCACCCCTATCGGCGAAAGAGGCGGCATGCATCATCTCAACATCCTCACCCACGTCGCCGCTGGCGCCCTCGCTCTGGGGCTTGGCCTGTTTCCACTGCTCTCCAGGAAAGGCAGCCGCCTTCACCGGATCACCGGTTGGCTGTTCGTTGTCGCCGGCGCGGTGGTCCTCGTCTGCGCGGTTATCGGCATCACATTCTATCCGCAGCCCGTGCCCCTGATGATGGCGACGGCCTCGGCGTCATACCAATTCATCGGCGGTCTGCGCGCCCTGCCGCGCTTTCGCGCGCCAAGGCTGTTCGACAGCGTCTTGGCCCTGGCGGCGCTCGGTGTCTGCGCGGCGCTTATCCAGATCATGTCACGGGGCAATGCGGCCTGGCCGCCGGCCGTCGGCTACGGCATTCTGGGCTTTTTGTCCGTCGTCGCGCTCTATGATCTCAGCCGGCCCCTGTGGCGCGGCGCCTGGCAAAGGATCCGGCATATCGACCACGGCCTGAAAATGACCGGCGCCTACTTCGCCATGGCGTCGGCCGGGGCCGGTAATCTGTTGCGCCACGGTCAGCCGTGGAGTCAGGTGCTGCCGTCGGCTATGGGTATTGCGGTGATGGCCCTGATCCTGGTTCGGGCCGTGATGAACAGGAGACCTTCCTTGGCGGATCCGCAAACATGACCTTTCGCCGCCTATGGCCAGCCGCCCTGTTGCTGTTGATCTACGTCCAGACGACCGGTTTCGCCGGCGCGGCGGCGCGCGATCTCAGCAACGGGGTGATGCCGTGGCACGCGGCGATCCTGTGGCAAGGCCTGAACTACGGCACATGGCTGCCGTTCGTCGGGCTCGTGCTGTGGCTGGCCAGACGGCTGGGATTGACGCCGAAATTGTTCGTCGGCTCCTATCCGTTGATCGTCCTGTACACGCTGCTCCACGCGTTGATCAGTGTCTGGCTGGCCCACGTCTTTGCCGGCAGCGCGCCGAGCTTCAAAAGCTGGCTATACCGTTTGCCGATCGATGTGCTGATCGCCACCGCCATCGCCACCTCGGTCGTCGCCCTGCGCGGCTATCGCCTGTTCCAGGACGAAGCGGCGCGGGCCGGCCGTCTTCAGGCGACCCTCGACGCGGCTCGCACCCGCCCGGTCAGCGGCGAACGGCTATTGGTCAGTGTCGGGCGAAACCGGGCTTCGGTCAGCCTGGAGGAGGTCGAATGGTTCGCGGCCGCCGGCAATTACGTAGTGGTCAATTGGGCGAACCGCGAAGGGCTGCTGCGCGAAACCCTGGCCAGCCTGGGCGATCGCCTCGATCCGGCGGTGTTTATCCGCGCGCACCGCTCGACCATCGTCAATCTCACGCGCGTGCGGACGGCCAACACGTCAAAGGACGGCGGTTGGGTCCTGACCCTGACGTCCGGCGCGGAACTGGCCGTCAGCCGCAGTTGCCGCGATGCGGTTCTGGCACGGCTGGGCCGGAGTTGAGCGGGGAGCCAAATGCCGATGACGACGATCCGGAGTTGCACCGGAACGGGCTGATGCTACAAAAGTTATGGGAGACCATATGGGGGAAAGAGATGTCGCTATTCGGAAAATCTCGATGGGGAAATTATAGCCTTGCGCCGATTGCGGTCGGAATTGCGCTGAATTTGGCTTGCCCGTTGGGCGTTCAGGCGGATCCGCCGGCCGTTCCAGCCGAGGACACGCTCGCCAGGGGTGTCGCAGGCGGCCTCATCGATCAGCTGAGGGCGGATCCGGTTTACGCCGCCATATTCAAATACCACCCAGGCTCCGAGGATGGTCTGCGCGCCAAACTGACCGGCGTCGCGAAAGGGCCGATTGCCGATCTCGAGCAAAACGCCGTCGCCGAAGAGACGAAGTTTGTCGCCGGTTACTATTTCCCCGACCTGTCCCTGGCGTCGGACAAGGCCATATATGACGTCCTCAAGAACGACCAAGCCGTTGCGCAAAAATATGCGCAACGGCCGGACATCTGTGTCGCCTATTTCAATGGAAGCATCTCCGGCTTACGGACGCCCGAGGGGCAATCGATAAGAAATGCCTTGAGCGAGGTGCGATCCAAGATCATCGTGAGCGCGATGTCGAACCCGACAAAGCGATCGCCACCCGCCAGCAACCAAGTCATTATCATGCAGATCGTCAATGCCTACAAAGCTTTAGGCTACGATCCGCAGCATTTGATGCGCCTGCAAGACATCCCTTCGATGCCCGCCGCCGAGAGCTGCCAGATTCAGACCGAATATACCAATGCGCTGGTCAGCCTGGGGGAGGCGCAAGCCGGTTACGTGGAGTCGATCGTCCACTAACTGCCAGGGCTTGCTGTGAGCGAGCCCTGCTCAAAAAAGCAAAGGGCCGCCCCTGGGGACGGCCCTTCCATCGTCTTGCACGGCACGCGAACAGCTTAGCTGAGCGAGCCCCCGGCAACGAAGGCCATGCTCACCAGAATCGCCGCATGCGGCATTTGACAATGAGACATCAGACCACCTCCCTTCGCTTGTTAAACACAGACTCAAATATACGCGCCTCAAGAGAGATTTCAATCGGCAAGTTCGAGCGCCGTTCGTCCGTCATCATCCGGTCAATCCGCCGCGTGACATCCGTCGGCGGCCCGGTATATTTCAAGGCGGGCAGGGGCAGGGGACGCGGTCACGCGATACGGGAGGACTTATCATGGGCAAGCTTATCTTAGGCATGAACCTGTCGCTGGACGGCTATGTCGACGGCATCGAAGGCAAGCTGGATATGCCGCCGCCCAGTCCCGAGCTGTTTCGCTACTGGATAGAGACCGTGCGCGGCCATGCCGCCACGATCTATGGCCGGCGCATGTACGAGACCATGCGCTACTGGGACGGCGACCATCCGGAATGGGATGAACCGCGCCGGGAATTCGCCGATGCCTGGCGCCGGCTCCCCAAGTGGGTCGTGTCGCGCACGCTTAAAACGCTTGGGCCCAACGCCACGCTCATCTCCGGCGACAGCGATATCGCGGCACAGGTGCGCGAGATCAAGGCGCGCATCGACGGGACGATCAGCGTCTCGGGTCCCGAACTCGCCGGCCTGATGACCCGGCTCGGCCTGATCGACGAATATCATCTCCACCTTCGGCCGTTCGTTCTCGGCCGGGGCAAGCCGTTTTTCCACGCGGCCCGGCCGCCGCTTCGCCTGATATCGAGCGAGCGGATCGACAAGGATGTGGTGCGTCTGGTCTATGAGCCGGCGTAAGCGGTGAGCGGCCTTGCGAAATTAATTTCGCGGCGGTGTCGATTTCGGGGTGTTCCATTCGATGTGTCGATAGAGCCGCCCGGATGACAGGGTGTCACTGTTGGCCGGCCGCATGGAGAGACCGCGATGAGAGAGCTGATCCTGAAGATGTCCATATCGCTCGACGGCTTTGTCGGCGGCCCTGAAGGCGAAGCCGGATGGGTGTTCGGCGCCGATGAAGAGGCCGTCGCCTGGACCGTCGAGACCGTATGGAACGCCAGCCTGCACATTATGGGCAGCCGGACCTTCCATGACATGGCGGCCTTTTGGCCGACCTCCACCCAGGTTTTCGCGCCGCCGATGAACCAGATCCCCAAGGCGGTCTTTTCCAAGCAGGGGCCGGCGGTGTTGACAGCGGGCGCGACGACGCGGACTCTCAAGGACGCCCGGGCCCATGCCGGCGACGCCTCGAGCGCGGAGCTTCAACCCGGCGCGGACAGCTGGGCGCAGGCCTATGTGGCCGGCGGCGACCTGTCGGATGAAATCAATCGGCTGAAGGCCGAAGACGGCAAGCCGATCATCGCCCACGGCGGCGCGCGCTTTGCGCGCAGCTTGATTGCCCGGAACCTGGTCGATGAATACGCCCTGCTGGTCCATCCGATCGCGCTGGGCAAGGGCCTGCCGATCTTCTCCGACCTGCCCGCGCCGCGGCCGCTCAAGCGGGTCAGCGCGAAGGCGTTTTCGGGCGGGTGCGTGGCGCAGATCTATCGGGCGGCGTGAACGACTTGAGGTGTTTTGAGCTCGGTTCGTGGTCGAGTCCAACCGCGGCGCAAGGTTCGCATTTTGATAAATCTGGTTCAAGGTCAAGCGGCCTGCAAAGGGCTCACCTTACAAGGGTGGACGCCGACGATTTGCCGATTGCGGCTTTCAGGGCCTCAGGGTTTTTCAGCCAAAGTACCAGGGCTCTATTCCCACCATTTGGGGTCCGATACACGATGCGCAGGCCGTGGCGGAACAAGACCTTTCGCGCCGACGCCTCTATGATATCGCCGACGGGTATGACGTGCTCGAGGTCGTAGAACTCCGGGAGAAACATAAGATTGAAGGGGAAGAAGGGAGTGACCGTCAAATATCCAGCCGCCACGTAAACCTGCAGGCACCCGCTGGCGCCGCCGATACGAGTCAGCAAAGACTTCTCGGAATAGCCTCCGCCTCGGCTTTCGGCATATAGGGTACCGGACGGGATGTGGGGAAATATCGGCTTTTGTCGAGCGCGTCGGACCAAGAACGAGACCAGGAAAACGCCCACGACCCAAGCGCCGCACAAGCCGAATAATATGAAAAAAGTCCGGTCGTCATCCATCCCATCCCCCAATCTTTTTTTATAGCTTTAGCATGCCGGGATTTGGGAGGCAGGCGCAACATTCCCGTTTGGAAAAGCGAAACTGGGGATCAGCCCGGGCTTCGAGTAGGGCTCTTTCGGAAACGCCGGGGAATAGTGTTCCTGTCCCCCTAATTCCCGGAATCCCCTAAAAAGACACCAATTATCCGCTTACGTGCAAAACAAACTAAAAACAACCCTTGGGCGCGAATCCACAGAATCGCCGGCTGCCGTGTTGCGGGGGCCGTGAACGAGTCTTTTGGGGCAAAAAGCTAAGCAACTATTCGCTCTGCCATCATCCATTCTCAAAAACAAAACCCTCCTGATGTCGCCATCCGGAGGGTTTTCAGAATATCCACCGTCGTCGGCCCCTCCGTCATCCAGCGCTTGCGCCCTGTCTGCCACCTCCCCCGCTGTCGCAGGGGAGGAGAGGCTACGCTTCGGCTTAGAAGCTCTGCGCCAGCTTGGTGTAGACATACCTTCCGTCAAAGCCGAACGGCGAGAAGCGGTCGAAGGCGAGGGCGCCGGCGCCGTTACCCGAGGTGACGTTCAGGCTGGCCGGGACCTTGTTCGGATAGGTGTCGAACAGATTGTCGACGCCCAGCGACAGCACCGTGCCGGTATGGAAGCGATAGCTGCCCGACAGGTCGACGATCGTCTTGTCGCCGGTGTGGATGTCGCCGGCCGGAGTCGAGGCCGGGTCGATGACGCTTTCATAATAGGTGGCGCGCGCCGTGACCGACCAGGCCTGCCTGTTCCAGTCGACCGCGAACGTGCCCTTGTTCTCGGGCGACGAGCCGGTCAGGATATACTGGCGGATGCGGGCGAACAGAACCGGCGCCGGCGTGATGGTCGACAGCGCGTTGTCCGTCGGCTCCTTGGCGATCGTCGTATTGTTGTTGTTCCAGGCCAGCGACAGGTTGAAACGGCCGAAGTTGTCGGTCGGGATGCGGTAATTGCCGACCACGTCGACGCCCGAGGTGTCGGTCGTCACGCCGTTCAGGAAGAAGCGCGCCGCACTGACACCATAAGGCGCCAGCAGCGGGGCGATAGCGGCACCTGACAGGTTCTCCGACAGCACGATGCGGTCGGCGATGCGGATATGGTAGCCGTCGACCGTCAGTTCGAACGGACCCTTGTGCCAGACGGCGCCCAGCGACTGGCTGGTCGACTTTTCCGCCTTGAGCGCCTGGCCGCCCAGGGCTTCGGCGATCGCGCTGGTCGACGGGAAGGTGCCGGTCTCGATGATGCTGGAGACGCCGTTGGTCGTCGTCAGATTGCTGGCGGTGGAGGTAAAGTACTGCTGCTGCAGCGACGGGGCGCGGAAGCCCGAGTCGACATTGCCGCGGATGGCGAAGTTCGGCGTGAAGTCGTAACGGCCGGAGAGCTTGCCCGTGACATTGCTGCCGAAGTCCGAATAGTTCTCGTAGCGCAGGGCCGCGTCGAAGGAGAGCTTTTCGGTCAGGTTGGCCGCCGTGTCGACATAGACGCCGGCGCTGTCGCGGCTCTTGTCGACGGCATTGGACGGCTGGAAGCCGCCGAAGCCCTGGGCGCCCGGCGACACGCCGCCGGTGGTTATGGGGCCGGCGCTGTAGGATTGGAGCTCGCCGGCGTCGATCTTGTAAGTCTCGTGACGCGCTTCCAGGCCGAAGGCGACGGTCAGCGGCGTATGCAGGCCGACCTCGAAGGGCTTCGAGACGTCGCCATTGAACACCGTCTGGTCGTATTCGGTTTCACCGTCATAGAACGAGGTTTGCGAGGCAGCGCCGTAGGTCGGGTTGACGCTGTCGAGCGTGTAGTATTTCAGCTGGTTGCCGCCGTAGGTCAGGCTGTAGTCTTCGGTCCAGCCATTGGCTTCGCCCTTGATGCCGGCGGTCGCCGAATAGTCCTTCGACTTGAAGTTCTCGATCGGCAGGAAGCCGTTGGGATAGATCGAAGCGACATTGCCCGACGAATTGCTGTGGCGGAAGAAGGCGGCCGACTTGGAATCGTTGTCGGTATAGCTGGCATTGCCGTAGAGCTTCCAATTGTCGTTAAGCGGCTTGCCGGCATTGACGAAGACCGAGGCGATCTGCTGTTCCGGATCGCCGTAGCGCGAGGTCACGACGTGCGGCGTCACGGTCAGGTCGATATCGCCGCGCGAGGTCGCGTCGCGCTTTTTCAAATCGCCCGACACGGTGACGAAGCCGTCCGAACCCAGCGGCAGGCCGATCCAGCCGGTCAGGTCGGTCGTCAGGCCGTCGTGTTCGTGGCGCGACGAATTGGCGGCGTCGACATCGGTGTCGTATTCGCCGACGCTGGCTTCGATATTGCCGCCGTGATTGGCTTCGCGCAGGTGGAGGTTGATGACGCCGGCGATGGCGTCGGAGCCATATTGCGCCGAGGCGCCGTCCCGCAGCACTTCGACGCGGTCGAGCGCTTGTTCCGGAATGGCGTTCAGGTCGACGGCGGCCGAACCGCGGCCGGCCGAGCCGTTGATATTGACCAGCGACGAGGCGTGCCAGCGCTTGCCGTCGACCAGGACCAGGGTTTCGTCCGGCGACAGGCCGCGCAGTTGGGCCGGGCGGATATTGTCGGTGGCGTCGGTGCCCGACGGACGCGGGAAGTTCAGCGACGGGGCGATGCGCGACAGGCCCTGGGCCAGTTCGGTATTGCCCTGGGCGGCGAGGGATTGGGCGGTAACGACGTCGACGGGCGCCAGGGTATCGAGGCGCGAGCGGCGCGAGGCGCGTTGGCCGGTCACCACGACTTCGGTGGTGTCGGACGGGGCAGATGCGGTCGCGGTCGTTGACTGTGTAGTCTGAGCGAGGACGGCCGGAGCTGCCGACAGCGAGACCGCGAAGGACAGCGCAAGGGCGGTCGTACGGTACAGGCGGGCGTGAGTGGTCATGGGATGCTCCTTTTAGAAACCAAGTGAGATGTGCTGTACTTTTTTGTTGTGGTGCGCCCTATTTGGGGCGTTGTTGCGCCTGCGAAAAGAGGCGGCAATGCGGAAAATTTGTGACGCCTGACTTTAGCCGTTCTGATCGGTTGCCGAGTCTATGCCTTGTAAACTTAAGAAATTTAACAAGGCGGCCCACGGCAGCTACATCAAGGCCGTTGTCAGGAAGGAGGCGGTCCGCTCTCCCACGACGCGATAAAGCCATAAATGGATTCGCCGGTAAGGAAGCCATACATTTGTAACGAACGGGGCGAAGCAAGACACCTCACCATCCCCCGAAGCCTTGGCGAAGGGGGATGGTGGGGTGTCCTGCTTGGGGTGTGACTCCGATCCAGCAGCCCCCAGCCAATAAAAAACGCCCGCGGGACTCGTCCCGCGGGCGCTTTTCATTGGTATCTTGGTTTGCTTAGACCGTTTGCAGGTTGACCGCCGAGGTCTTGCCCTTTTCAGTCGCCAGCTCGTAGGTCACCTTTTGACCGTCGTTCAGGCCGCGCAGGCCCGCACGCTCGACCGCGGTGATGTGGACGAATACGTCCGCGCCGCCCGCTTCCGGCTGAATGAAACCATAGCCCTTGGTGGAATTGAACCACTTGACCGTACCGTTTGCCATGAAGGCCTCCATTTAGTTATCGCACGTTTCGTGCCCGAGACGAACCGCTTGTCCGCCGCAAAATCCGAAATAGCGATATCTTGTAGGAAGCCTGAAGGCGCCGGCAAGAAAGACGTGGATCTCGAATTGCGCGAACCTTACCGCAACTGTGGGCAAAAGCAATGGTTTACTGCCCTAACACGACTTCTTCGTCGTGCATGTAGTCGCGGGTGATCGGCAAGATGTCGATCGCGGGGGTCAACTGGACCTGCACGACCACCAGGGGCGCGAAGCGGAAACCCATTTCGCACTGGGCGAGATAGAACTCCCACATACGGCAAAAGCGTTCATCATAAAGCTCGGCCATCCGCTCACGCGCCGCGGCGAAACGCTGGCGCCAGTGACGCAGGGTCTCGGCGTAATGCTTGCGCAGGACCTCGATATCGGTGACCCAAAGCCGTGAGGGCTCGACCGCACTGGTGAGCTGCGACAGCGACGGAATATAGCCGCCCGGGAAGATGTATTTGTCGAGCCAGGCATTGGAACCGCCGCCCCAGCCTTCGTGGCCGATGGTGTGGACCACGGCCACGCCGTCGTCCGTCAACAAGCGCTTTATGGTCTCGAAATAGGTGGTGTATTGCGGCGGGCCGACGTGTTCGAACATGCCGACGCTGATGACGCGGTCGAAACGTCCGGTCATCTGGCGATAGTCGATCAACTCGAAACGCACGCGGTCTTCGAGGCCTTCCTCGGCGGCGCGGCGGCGGGCGACGGCCAGCTGTTCTTCCGACAGGGTGATGCCGGTGACCGTCACATCGGCGCGGCGGGCGATTTCCAGCGCCATGCCGCCCCAGCCGCAGCCGATATCGAGCACGCTTTGGCCGGACCGAAGGTCGAGCTTGGAGATCAGGTGCAGCTTCTTGGCCAGTTGCGCCTCTTCCAGCGTCATGCCGGGATCGGAAAAATAGGCGCAGCTATATTGCATGTCGGTGTCGAGGAAGCTGCGATACAGCGTCTCCGACAGGTCGTAATGGTGGGCGACGTGGCTGCGCGCGATCTTGGCGTTGTTGCGCGTGCTGAGCGCCTCGCGCCGGCGCTTGAGCCAGGAATTGAGCGGCAGCATGGGGGCGCGGTTGGGCAGATTGCGGCCGATCAGGTCCATCAGCGCCCACAGGTCGCCACGCGTCACCGTCAGATCGCCGTTCATATAGGCTTCGCCGAAATGCAGGTCGGGATTGACGCCCAGCCAGATCAAGGTGGCGTTGCTTTTCAGCGTCATCTCGACGTCGAGTTCCGGCGGCGGATTGGCCTCGCCGAAGACCATCGGCGCCTGACCCGGCACCTGCACCGTCAACCGCCCCTGTTTCACCAGGTTCTTCAAAAAAGGCGCCAGCATGACCCGCTTCCCCTCATTTGTCCTTGAAAGGTCAAGGTGAGGTGGGGCTCATAAAAAAACAATAAGAGTCATGAGGCGGGCAACCATTTATGTTAACTTTTGGGCGACGGTATCTTGTACCTCCTCGGCTTTGCCGGGGAGGGGGACCGCGCGCCTTCTTCAGGCGCGGGGTGGTGGGGCTTCTTGTTTTCTTTTGGCCGCCAATTCCTCTGCCAGAAGCCATATGCCATCGGCGACGTCCTCGGCATCGTGATAAACGTCTGAGGCATTCACACGATAGACGTGCAGGCCAGCTTGCGCGAGATAGGCGTCTCTAGCAGCGTCTTTGGCCATTTTCTTTTCCTCACCGTGAGCAGCGCCGTCGACCTCAACAACCAGCCTGGCCGCGAAGCAATAGAAGTCGAGAATGTAAGGACCGTAGGGTTTTTGCCGTTTGAAGACGAGACCGTCGCTGCGATCCTTCAGGAGATGCCAAAGCAGCACCTCCGGCTCCGTCATCGCCTTGCGCAATTGACGGGCGAGGGCGATCTTGGGTTTTGGTTTGGTGGCGTCCAAAGTAAGATTCCCCTCCACCACCCTTCGCTACGCTACGGGCGGTCCCCCTCCCCAGCAAAGCTGGGGAGGTACAGTTTTCTCTTTATTTCTTCTTCCCGGTCATCTGCATGACGCCGTCGACGGCCAGTTGCGTGGCGCGGCTGATGCGCACGAACAGCTCGTGCGCCGTCTCGCTATAGCCCAGCATCAAGGTCATGATCAGGTACCAGAAGGCACAGGCGGCGACGAAATAGATCACCTTGATCCACAGCGGCACATTGGCCAGCAAGGTATCGAACACCTCGCGCAAGACACGCCAGGTGCCCCAGGCCAGTACCACCGCGCAGATCAGCTTCAAAACCGGAAATTCGGCGAAGTTGAGATACTGCCTTATCAACTCCGACAGCGTCAGTCCGCCGTCGTCACTCATGGTCATTATGTCGCCCCCCGGCGCGTACAGACGCGAACTTCGTCGCGATCGCTCATAAAGCCGGCAAAGGCGGCGCGTTGACAAGCGGTAAACGCATTTAGCCGTCCGCTTGTGACAATAATAATACGCGTAACTATCCGCCCAATAAAAAACCTCCGGAACGGGGTTCCGGAGGTTTGATCTTTAGGCCGTCAGTCATTCCGAAAGCAAAGCTTTCGGCAAGGCCGACTGGCCGCCCGAGCCCATGCGAGGAGCCCGCGCGGCACTTGAGCGCAAAAAATGCGCGCCAGGACTTAAGCTTCGTAGGGCGCGTCGGCCATGGCTTGGCCGGCGCCGCCTTCGAGCATGTCGGCCGCGGCGGCTTCGTCAGCCAGGCGGTCTTCCTCGAATTGCGCCGAGATGACGTTTTCGCCAGCCGCTTGACGGTCGGCTTCATCCTGCGACCGGGCGACGTTCACCGTGATGGTGACGGCGACTTCGGCGTGCAGACGGACCTTCAACGGGTGCAGACCCAGCGTCTTGATCGGCGTGTTGAGCACGATCTGGTTGCGCTCGACCTTGCCGCCGGCTTCGGCGACCGCTTCGGAGACGTCGCGGGCGTTGACCGAACCGTAAAGCTGGCCCGAGTCACCGGCCTGACGGATGATGATATACGACGAGCCGTCCAGGGTTTCGGCGGCCTTTTCAGCGGCCGCGCGAGCGGCGGCGTTGCGGGCGACGATCTGGTCCTTTTGGGCCTCGAAGACCTTCAGGTTGGCGGCGGTGGCGCGCAGCGCCTTGTGACGCGGCAGCAGGAAGTTACGGGCAAAGCCGTCCTTGACGCCGACGACATCGCCGATGGCACCCAGGTTATCCACGCGTTCAAGCAGAACAACTTTCATGATCGCGTTTCCTTACTTTACGACGTAGGGCAGCAGCGCGAGGAAGCGGGCGCGCTTGATGGCCTTGGCCAGCTCGCGTTGCTTCTTCTGGCTGACGGCGGTGATGCGCGACGGCACGATCTTGCCGCGCTCGGAGATGTAGCGCTGCAGCAGCTTGACGTCCTTGTAGTCGATCTTCGGCGCGTTGGCGCCGGAGAACGGGCACACCTTGCGGCGGCGGAAGAACGGGCGGCGGGCCGGGCCGGAACCGACCGGCGAGCCAATGGCGGCGGGCGCCGCGGAAGTATTGTCGTCCATAATCCTCAGTCCCTCTT
>OUWB011209560.1_pt1 | contig 22555 bp, 16 predicted proteins | sample 1779821 | NCBI WGS metagenome assembly OUWB01 (sample SAMEA3914806, study PRJEB12502) | metagenome | biome: forest; material: soil | place: Canada | collected 2011-08-03 | depth 0.1 m
GGATGGGTCGATTGGTTCAACAAACGCCGCATACACCAAAGCATCGGATATATTCCACCCGCGGAAGCCGAAGCCAGGTACTATGCAAAACCAAATGAGCACGCAAAAGTCGCGTGACTCAGATAACCAAGACTCCGGCAAACCCGGGGCGGTTCAGTTGGGTATCCACAGATGGACACAGATGGACACAGATTTTAGGGCAACTTCAGAGTCCCGCGCGTTCCTATAATAGGATGCGCTTTGCGATAAATAAGAAAAGCCCGGCTGAAACCAGCCGGGCTTTTTGTTGCGCGTATGCCGCCGATCAGACGTCGGCGCTGACGGGGATGGCGAACTGGCCGTTCGTGCGGAAGCGCCAGAGGTAGCTGGGCGCGATCGATTCCAGCGCGGTCGCGGCAATGCCGAGGTCGCGCAGGCCCTTGCCGTGCACGACATAGTCGCGCTTCAGCATCAGCACCTGGTCCGTGGTCAGGATCGGCGGGAAGCCGAGGCCGACGGCGATATCGCCGAACACGGCGATGACACGGGCGCCCAGCGTCGGCAGATAGATCAGCGGACGCGGCGCCATGACCTCACGGCCGACATATTTGATCAGGTCGTTGAAGCTGTAGACTTCCGGCCCGCCCAGCTCATAGGTCTGGCCGTAGGCGCTTTCGCGGCCCAGGACATGGGCGACCGCGGCCGCGACATCACCGACATAGACCGGCTGGAACTTGGCCTTGCCGCCGCCGACCGCGGGCATCAGCGGGAAGGCCTTCACCTGGCCGGCCAGTTCGGTGATGAAGCTGTCCTGGGGCCCGAAGATCAGGCTGGGGCGCAGGATGACGGCCTGCGGGATCGCCTTCCTCACACCGTCCTCGCCCTTGGCCTTGCTGGCCGAATATTGCGACGGCGCCTTGGGGTCGGCGCCCAACGCCGAGACCTGGACGAAATTGTGGATGCCCTTGGCGGCGGCCAGCTCGGCGACGCGCGTCGCGGCGGCGCGGTGAAGGGCGTCGAAGCTTTGGCCCATCGATTGGTGGCGGATACCGACCAGGTTGATGACCGCATCGGCGCCGTGCAGGGCGGCCTGGATATCGGCGTCGCGGCGGATATCGCAACGCACCACCTGGATCTGGCCGACATCGCCGTTCGGCTTGAGATCATAGGCGATCACCGGCTGGCGGACGGCGACGCGAATGCGCCAGCCCAGTTTCGCCAAAGCCCGTACGACCTGCTTGCCGACGAAACCGGAACCGCCGAAGACCGTAACCATCTGGGTCATGACCGAAAATCCCTTAACTTCCATGCGGACTCACCGCGCACATATATACGCGTCGATAGCTCAAGGCTTTCGCATCCGCAACGGCTTAATTGGGCCGCTTTGCCGCAGATCGGCGCACTTTACGGGACAATTACGCGCATTGGCGCGTTTTATGGATAGACGCCCCCTGCGCGGACCGCCTAAACAAGACCCTTCAAAGGATTCGGCCAAGAGACCTGACAGGCGTGAACGGAGCCAAACCGACCATCGACGATGTCGCCGCCCTGGCCGGTGTGGCGCGGGTGACGGTGTCTCGCGTGCTCAACGGCGGTCCCAATGTCTCGGCCAAGGCGCGCGACGCGGTCATGGCCGCGGTCGACAAGCTGCAATACAAGATGAACATGCAGGCGCGCTTCCTGGCCGGGGGGCGCAGCCAGGTCATCGGCCTGGTCTATGCCTCCGACCTCGATGCCGAGCCGAACTCGTTCTATTACAGCGGCCTGGAAATCGGCGCCATGCGCGCCTGCGGCGCCCACGGCTTTCAGCTGATGCTGCATGCCGTCAACCAGCATTCGCTGCGCAATCTCGAAAGTATACTCGGCCTTATCGAGCAACGGCGCTATGACGGCCTGATCCTGACACCGCCGCTGGCCGACGACATGGAACTGCTGGCGGAGCTGAAGCGGCGCAACTATCCCGTCGTCGGCGTGTCCGCCGGCCGCGCCGCCCAGGGCGTGATCGCCGGCGTCGGCATCGACGATGAGGCGGCCGGCTTCGAGATCACCCGCCATCTGCTGTCGCTGGGCCATACGCGTTTCGGCTTCATCCGCGGGCTGGAAGGCCACCTGGCGGCCGACGACCGCTACCTCGGCTTTGTCCGCGCGCTCGACACCGCCGGCCTGAAGGCCGCCGACATGCATGTCGAGCGCGGCAATTTCAGCTTCAAATCGGGAACGGCGCTCAGCGAAGCGATCATTACCGGGTCGTTGAAGCCGACAGCGCTGATCTGCGCCAATGACGACATGGCGGTCGGCGCCTCGTTCACGGCGCACAAGATGGGCTTGAACATTCCCCACGACCTGTCGATCGTCGGCTTCGACGACACGCCGGTCTCGGAAATCGTCTGGCCGCCCCTGACCACCGTCCACCAGCCACTGCGCACCATGGGCTCGCGCGCGGTCGAGCTCTTGTTCAACCTGATCAATGCCGACCGCCTGGCGCCGCCCGACCTGCGCTTCGAACTCATTCCCCATCGCATCATCATGCGCGAGTCGGTCGCCGCCCCGCAGCCTACCGCCGGCCGGTAATGGAAACGCTCCCAGTCTGATCAATTCAGCGGGCGGCACTTTGTGTCGTAATTGGCACATCCGTCAAATTTGATACCAAAAAGCGCTCGATTACGGCCATTTTTGCCGAATCCGATTGACAAGCCCCTCCACTGATACGTTATTGGAAGCGCTTCCAATGTCGACGCAGTAAATTATAAGTCGACGCCACAAAACACCTCCAGGGAGGAACAGATGAGGATTTCCGCAAGCTGCCTGCGCGGCGGGCGCATGCTGCTTATGTCGACCGCGGCCGGTATGGCGCTCTTGACCGGGGCGGCCCACGCCCAGGATACCAGCACCCAGACAGGCACCTCGACGCAACCGGCAGCCAAGACCGACGCCAATACGGTCGTCGTCGTCACCGGCATTCGCCGCAGCCTGCAGGACGCCCTGACCGTCAAGCGCAAGTCCAATTCGATCGTCGAAGCCATTTCGGCCGAGGACATCGGCAAGATGCCCGACGAATCGATCGCCGACTCGCTGACCCGCCTCCCGGGTATCGCCGGGCAGGAGGTCGACGGCCACTATCAGGACATCTCGATCCGCGGCCTGTCGCCCGACTTTACGGCCACTCTGCTCAACGACTACCAGCAGGCCTCGACCGGGGACAACCGCTCGGCCGAATTCGACCAGTATCCGTCGGAGCTGATCGGCGCCGCCACGGTCTACAAGACGCCGGACGCCACCCTGGTCGGCCAGGGCCTGGCCGGTACGGTCGACCTGCACACCGTCAATCCGCTCGACTACAATCACCGGGTCATCGCATTCGACGTGCGTGGAACGACCGACAGCGAAGGCAAGCTCAACCCCGGCAGCAAGACGGACGGCAATCGCCTGAGCTTTGCCTATATCGACCGCTTCTTCGGCGGCAAGCTCGGTATCTCGCTGGGTTATGCCCACCTCGACTCCCCGGACCAGGAACGGCACTATCACGCCTGGTGGTGGGCGCCGCAGTCGACCTACCAGACGTCGGACGGCGTGACCCACAGCCTGGTCCCGGCCGCCGACGCCAACGCCCAGGCCCTGCAGGGCGCCGAGCTCTACAACTATTCGCGCACCAATGTTCGCGACAGCCTGATGGGCACCATCGCCTGGCGCCCCAACGACAAGTTCCAGAGCATCAACGACCTCTACGTCTCGAAATTCAACGAGACCGAGCTGATGCACGGCGTCGAGTGGTACCAGTCGGCCTATGTCGACAATCCCACCGATCCCAATGCGCCGGCGCGTACCATTTCGAACGGCCAGTACCAGACGATCGACGGCCAGCTGATCAATACGGCCGGCACGATCAACTACGTCGCGCCGATCCTGATCAGCGACTACAATACCCGCAAGGACAATCTGCGCTCGCTGATCTCGCGCAACCGCTACTTCGCCGGTGACTGGACCCTGCAGGGCGACCTCAGCTATTCCTATGCCGAGCGCAAGGAAACCAATATGGAGCAGTATGCGGGTTACGGTTCGACCCGCACCTTCGACAGCATCACCTATAGCGGCGTTGCCAATGGCGGCTTCCCGACCCTGACCCCGGGTCTCAGCTATGCCAATGCCTCGACGGTCGAGCTGGGCGATCCGGCGCCGTGGGGCGGCTGGGGCCATGACGGCACCATCCACGATCCGCACGAAAAGGACACCTTCACCGAAGGCAAGCTGGCCGGCAAATATGCCTTCCACGGCGACTGGAGCCAGCTGTTCTCGACCTTCGACGTCGGCATCGACTATTCCGACCGCGTCAAGCACAAGACCGAGAACGACGAGAACCTGTTCCTGACGGGCGCCCTGGCAGGCGGCACCTACAACGCCGCCTATCGCCAAACCATCCCCACGGCGGCTCAGGAGGGCCAGTCGGTCGACATCCAGGGCTTCGGCAATATCGTCGACTACAACCCAGTGGCAGCGCTGTCGGCTTATACGATCGAGCCGATCGACGATTCCAACATGTATGACGAAGAGTGGCAGGTCACCGAAAAGCTGACCACCTACTATGCCCAGCTGAACATCGAGTCGCACTGGTTCGGCCTGCCCACCCACGGCGATATCGGCGCCCAGTACGTCTCCGCCGACCAGCAGTCCCAGGGCTTCATCACCTCGGGCACCAATCCGGACGGCACGGCGATCTTCTCGCCCTATTCCAAGGCGCTGAAGTACGGCAACTTCCTGCCGAACTTCAACCTGGTCGTCGACCTGCCGTGGGATGAAGACGTGCGCTTCGGCCTGGCCCGCGAAATGTCGCGGCCGCGCCTGGACGACCTGCGCGCCAATGCTTCGGCCGGGGTGTCGCAGCCGGGCATCAACCTGACCACCGGCCAGCCGGATCCCTACGGCACCTGGAGCGGCAGCGGCGGCAATCCGAACCTGCGGCCGTGGCTGGGGGACGCGATCGACCTCAGCTATACCAAGTACTTCTCCAAGTCGAGCTACCTGTCCCTGGCCTACTTCCACAAGCATCTGCTGACCTATATCTACAGCCAGACGGACATGAACTATGACTTCTCGGGTTATCCCAACCTGTCGGGTTATCCGGTCAATCCGCAGGGCGGCACGATCGGCCAGTATACCCAGCCGGAAAACGGCCATGGCGGCAATGTCGAAGGTATCGAACTGTCCGGCACCCTGGACGGCAAGCTGGTCCATCCGGTGCTCGATGGCTTTGGCATAACCGGGAGCTATTCGCGCAGCTGGACCGACATCATGTCGCAAGGCCCGACCGATACCAGCGGCACGCCGCTGCCCGGCTTCTCGGGCTCGGTCTACAGCTGGACGGTCTTCTATGAAAAGTACGGCTTCTCGGCCCGCCTGGGTGAACGTTACCGCGCCGCCTACCGCGGCGAAGTGGCGGCCCTGTTTGCCGAGCTGACCTACACCGAAATCGAGCCGCAGAAGAGCTATGACGCTCAGATCAGCTACGACATCAAGAACGGGCCGCTCAAGGGCATGACCCTGCTGCTGCAGGGCTACAACCTGACCAACGAGCCGTACAAGGAATATCTGAGCACGACGCCGAATACGAGCCCGACCGAACTCAACAAGATCGAGACCTACGGCCGCGTCATCATGGCCGGCTTCAACTACAAGTTCCAATAGTCTCCCAGGCTCCCGGCCCCGCGCCGGTGATGCCCCTTGCGGGAGGGATGTGCGTCCCTTTCATCCCTCCCGCCTTTTCCTTTTCCCGCTTTTCTTCGTACGCGCGGCGTTTTGGCCGCAAGGATCAAGCATGTCCGCCGTGATCAAGTCCACTTTGGCTACCGCTTCCGTTATCGCCGTATTTATGGCCATGCCCGCCACCGCCGACGCCCCAGCCGCAAACTGGCCGCATGTCACCTCGGCCATCGCGCCCGATGCCAGGATGGAGGCGAAGATCGCCCGCCTCGTGAAGGGTATGACGCTGCGCCAGAAGGTCGCCCAGATGACGCAGGTCGAGATCAAGACGGTCGACCCCGTCGACATCAAGACCTATCAGTTCGGCTCGGTTCTGAACGGCGGCGGCTCGTGGCCCAATATGGACAAGCATGCCAGTGCCCGTGATTGGGTGAAGATGGCCGAGGCCTTGAACGCGCAGGCGAAGATCCCGCTGCTGTGGGGCACCGATGCCGTGCATGGCCATTCCAACGTCTATGGCGCGACCCTCTTTCCGCACAATATCGGCCTGGGCGCCGCCCACGATCCGGAACTGATCACGGAAATCGGGCAGGCCACGGCCAGGGCCGTGCGCGCCACCGGCGTCAATTGGGCTTTCGCGCCGACCCTGGCCATCGTCGAGGACGAACGCTGGGGCCGCGCCTATGAGAGCTTCTCGTCCGACCCGCAGCTCGTGCGCGCCTATGGCGCCGCCTACACCCGAGGCCTGCAAGGCGACTTCACCAAGCCTTCCAATGTCGTGGCCACCGCCAAGCACTTCATGGCCGATGGCGCGACCGACGACGGCATCAACGAAGGCAATGCCACGGTGAGCGAAGCCGACATGGCCGACGTCCAGGCCCAGGGCTATTACGGCGCGATCGGCGCCGGCGTGCAGACGGTCATGGCCTCCTATAGCGGCTGGACCGACGCGGCCAGCGGTAAGGCCTACGGCAAGATGACCGCCGATACATACCTGCTGAGCGATGTGCTCAAGGACAAGATCGGCTTTGACGGCTTCGTCGTCTCCGACTGGAACGCCATCGCCGAGATCCCGGGCTGCACCATCGACCACTGCCCGCAGGCGATCAATGCCGGCATCGACATGGTCATGGTGCCGTTCGACTGGAAAAAGTTCATCGACAATACGGTCGCCGACGTCCAGGCCGGGACCATTCCCCAATCGCGCATCGACGATGCCGTCACCCGCATCCTGCGCGTCAAGATGCGTGCCCACCTGTTCGGGCAAAGGCCCTCGGCCAACCCCTATGCCGGCAAGGCGTCCGCCCTGCTGGCGCGCGATCTCGGCCGCCGCGCGGTGGCGGAATCGCTGGTCCTCTTGAAGAACAACAATGCTTCCCTCCCCTTGAAGGCCGGGGCGAAGATCCTGGTCGTCGGCAAGAATGCCGACAGCCTTGGCGACCAGGCCGGCGGCTGGAGCATCAGCTGGCAAGGGACCGGCAACAGCAATGCCGACTTCCCCCGTGCCGACAGCGTGTTGACCGCGATCAAGGCAGCAAACACCGGCGGCAGTGTCACCTATAGTCCGACCGGCACCGACGTCGACCTCAGCCAGTTCGACGCGGTCATCGCGGTGATCGGCGAGACGCCCTATGCCGAGACGGCCGGCGACCTCAAGCCCGGTACGTCTCTGGCCCACACCACCCGCTACCCGGAAGACCTCAAGGTCCTGCAAGCCGTGTCCGGCAAGGGCAAACCGGTGATCACGGTCTTCGAATCCGGCCGCACCGTCTATGCCGACGACCTGATCGACGCCTCGGACGCCTTCGTCGCCGCCTGGCTGCCGGGCAGCGAAGGCAAGGGCGTCACCGATGTCCTCTTCGGCGCCAAGGATTTTCGCGGCACCCTGCCCTTCGCCTGGCCGGCCGAGCCCTGCGAAGGCGCGGCATTGTTTCCGGTTGGCTACGGGCTCAGCTATGCTAAGCCTGCGGCAACGGCCGAACTAAAGGTCGACACGGTTACAGGGTGCCCCATCCATGTCCGATCCCATTCGTAAGGTCGTCATCGCCGGCGGCGGCACCGCCGGCTGGATGGCCGCGGCCCTGCTGGCCAAGCTGGCGCCCAATCTCGCCATCCGGCTGATCGAGTCCGAAGAGATCGGCACTGTGGGCGTCGGCGAGGCGACGATCCCGGCGATCAAGACCTATAACCGGTTGGCCGGGGTCGATGAGACCGCCTTCATGACGGCGACCAACGCCACCTTCAAGCTGGGCATCGAATTTACCGGCTGGAACGGTCCGGGTTCGGCCTACATCCACGGCTTCGGCAAGATCGGCCAGGACCTCGGCTGGCTGCGCATGCACCAATACTGGCTGAAGATGCGCGGCACGGGCAAGGTGTCGGACGACTTCGCCGACTATTCGATCAATACGGCGGCGGCCTACGCCAATCGCTTCATGCGCCCGCGCGCCGACATGGCCGCCTCGCCGCTGCGCGAGATCGCCTATGCCTATCATTTCGACGCCGGCCTCTATGCCCGCTTCCTGCGCGGCCTGGCCGAAAGCCGCGGGGTCGTGCGCACCGAGGGCAGGATCGTCGACGTCCGGCTGCATGCCGAAACGGGCTTTGTCGAAAACCTGAGGCTGGAGAGCGGCGAAGTCATCGAGGGCGAGCTGTTCCTCGATTGCTCGGGCTTTCGCGCCCGGCTGATCGGCCAGGCCCTGGGCGTCGGCTACGACGACTGGACGCACTGGCTGCCGTGCGACAGCGCGATTGCTGTGCCCTGTGCTTACCGCGACGATATTGCGCAGCAAATGACGCCTTACACGCGCTCGATTGCCCGACCGGCCGGTTGGCAATGGCGCATCCCGCTGCAAAACCGCATCGGCAATGGGCACGTCTATTGCAGCGGCTTCATGTCCGACGATGAGGCTGCCAAGATCCTGATGGCCAATCTCGACGGCGAACCGCAGGCGGAGCCGCGGCAGTTGCGCTTCACCACCGGCAAGCGCCAGGTCGGCTGGTTCCGCAACGTCGTCGCGGTGGGCCTGTCGAGCGGTTTCCTCGAACCGCTGGAATCGACCAGCATCCACCTGATCCAGTCGGCCGTGCTGCGCCTGGTCGCCCTGATGCCCAACCGCGACTTCGCGCCGGCAAGCATCAACGAATACAATACCCAGTTCGACTTCGAGATGGAGCGGGTGCGCGACTTCATCGTCGCCCACTATCACCTGACCGATCGCGACGAGGTCCTTTGGGCGCAGTGTCGCGACATGGCCCTACCCGACAGCCTCACAGAAAAGCTCGAGGTCTTCGCCGCCATGGGCCGGGTGTTCAAGGTCAAGGACGAGCTGTTTGCCGAGGAAAGCTGGATCCAGGTCCTGCTCGGCCAGGGACTGATCCCGCAGGCCTACGATCCCTTCGTCGACCTCGAAAGCGAGGCGCGAATCGTTCAATATCTCAACGATATTCGCGGCGTCATCGCCAAGTGCACGGCCCTGATGCCTCTGCACGCCAACTACGTCGCCGAACACGTCAAAGCCAATATCTAAACGGGGAAACCATCATGCGTCATCTGATCCAGACAGCGGCGGTCGCCGCAATCCTGCTGGCCCCGGCCGCCCACGCCGCCCCGCACGTCCAGGTGTGGGAGACGACCGTCGACCAGACCAAGCTGCTGGCCCGGCAGCCCGATGTCGCCCTGCATCCGATCAAGCCGGTTTCCGGCAATATCATCGCCATCGATCCGGACCAACAGTTCCAGACCATGGTGGGTTTCGGCGCGGCGATGACCGATGCCTCGGCCTATGTGCTCGATCACGACCTGACGCCGGCGCAACGCGACGCGGTGCTGAGCGACCTGTTCGCCCCCGGCAATCTGCACCTGAGCTTCACGCGCCTGACCATCGGCGCCTCGGACTTTTCGTCGGTCGACTATTCCTATGACGATATGCCGGAGGACCAGAGCGACCCGAAGCTGGAGCACTTTTCCATCGCCACGGCCGAAACAGACGTCGTGCCCCTGGTCAAGGCGGCGCTGAAGCTCAATCCGGACCTGACGATCATGGCCTCGCCATGGAGCGCGCCCGGCTGGATGAAGACCTCGGGCAAGCTGATCGGCGGCGGCCTGCGCGCCGACCGCTATGCGCCCTTCGCCGGCTACCTCGTGCGTTATGTCCAGGCGATGCAGGCCGATGGCGTGCCGGTGTCGCTGCTGACCCTGCAGAACGAGCCGGGCTTCGAACCCAAGGACTATCCCGGCGAACTGCTGCCGCCGGAACAGCGCGCCCATATCGTCGGCGACTATCTCGGACCGGCGCTCAAGGCGGCCGGCCTCAAGACGCAGATCCTCGACTACGACCACAATTGGGACCAGCCGCAATCGCCTCGGGCCAGGGCGACGGCGTGCTGACCACCGCCTTCAAAAATGCCGACGGCGCGACCGTGCTGATCGCGCTCAACAGCAATGCGACGCCGGCCACTTTCCGCGTGCAGATGTCGGATATGGGCTTTGACTACACCTTGCCGGCGGGTGCAGCGGCAACCTTTGTCTGGAAGCCCTGATCCACGTAGGTGGCGCGGCGCGCGATTACCGGCAAGGTCAGCAGGTAGAGCACCGCCCCGATGATCCAGACCAGGCCCGGAAAGACGCCGCGCGTCGCGAAATAGAGGCTGAGGAACAGGGTCGGGCCGATGATCGAGGCCAGGCTGGCGAAGCTGGCGACCACCCCCTGCAACTGGCCTTGCCGGTCTTCGCCGACCTTGCGGCTGACGACGGCGGCCAGGACCGACGGCCCGACACCGGCGACGCAGAACAGCGGGATGAGGGCGAAGACGAACCAGCCGTTGGTCAATAGGGCCATACCGACATAGGAGACCATGTCGCAGGCGACACCCAGCAACAAGGCCGTGCGTTCACCCAACCGCCTGGTCATCGGGCCGATCAGCACGGCCTGGGCCAGGGCGTGGAACAGGCCGAACAGGGTCAGGCTGAGGCCGACGGTGACACCCGACCAATGGAACTTTTGATGCGTGTAGAAGACCCAGACGCTGCCGCCGACCTCGCCGATCAGGCCAAACAGGGCGCAGGTCAAAAGCAGCGGCAGAAGATTGCGGAACTGGCCGATATCGCGGAAGCCTGACAAAGGATCGAAAGCGGCTTTCGACGGCTCCGCCGCGCGCGATTCCGGCAAAAGGACCAGGCACAGCAACAGGTTCAGTCCCGCCACGACGGCCGCCACGGCGAACGGCCAGTTCAGTCCGATCTCGCGCAGCAGGCCGCCGGCAGCGGGTCCCAGGATAAAGCCGATCCCGAAGCAGGCGCTCAACTGGCCAAAACGCGTGGCGCGCTCTTCGGGGGACGACAGGTCGGCGATGTAGGCCGAAGCCACCGAAATGCTGCCGCCGGTCACACCGGCAATGGCGCGCAGCCCGAACAGCAACCAGAGTGGCGGCAGGAAGGCCACGGCGGCGTAGTTCACCGCCGCGCCGGCAATCGACGCGATCAACACGGGCTTCCTCCCGATGCGATCCGACAGGCCGCCGAACAGGGGCGCGAACAGGAACTGCATCAGGGCGTAGAGCGACAGGAAGAAACCATAGGCGAAACCGCTCTGGCCAGCGCCCGTCGTGGCGCCGAACAGGTCGGGCAGGACCGGCAGCACCAGGCCGATGCCCGCCGCATCGAGAATGACGGTCAGGAAGATGGGCAGAAGGCGGGTCGTCTTGGCTTGGGTCATAAATGTATCGTCGATAGGGAATTTGGCGACGAAAGGGAAGTGAGCGAGCTTGACCGCCCAATAAACGTAGCTATGCTACGCTTATCGCCGAGGGGGACACCATGGAAAATCGAGAAAGCCGCAAGGCCTGGCTGGCCTATGCCTGGGCGCTCAGCCTGGTCGTCGTCTGGGGTGCGGTGGCCATGGCGTTGAAACAGCCGCTTTTCGCCACGCAACCGTCCAAGGCCTTGCTGGCTTTCGGTGCGACGCGCGGCACCGACTTCGGCTGGAGCGAGGCCTGGCGGCTGGTCGCCTCGCAGTGGCTGCACGTCAAGTGTCCGCATATGCTGCTGAATGCGCTGATCGTCGCCGTCATCGGCCGCGCCGTCGAGGTGCGAGCGGGTGCGGTCGTTTTGGGGGTCACCGGTGTGATCGGCGGCGCGCTCGGCCAGTTGGCCGTCCTTTGGCTTGAGCCCCAGGACATCGTCTCCGGCGCCTCGCAGGCGACGTTCGCGCTTGGCGCCTTCGTCCTGGCCACCGCCCGGATCCGGTCCTTCGCCTGGTCCGCCGCGCTCGTCGCGATCGTTATCAGCCTGGCGCTGGACAGCCTTGTCGGCGGTCATTTGTCGCTCAAGCCTGGACACCTGGTCGGCGGCCTCGTCGGCCTGGTCGCGGGTTTCACCTGGAAATGGCGACAAACGGTGGATTGAGCGACCGACAGGGCCTATGTCTGCTCAAGCTTAAAGACGGAGACGCCTGTGGACTGGAACGAGCTGCTGAACACGACGCGCCTGATGACACCGGACTATCCGGAGCGTCCGGGCCGGCCGATGTACATGCAGGATATCGACCGCATCACCTTTTCGGCGCCGTTCCGCCGCCTGGCCAACAAGACCCAGGTCCATCCACTCTACGACAACGACCATATCCACCACCGCCTGATCCATAGCCTGGAGGTCTCCAGCGTCGGCCGCTCGCTGGGCATCGAGGTCGGGCAATGGCTGGTCGACGAAAAGCGGGTCAGCGAAGCCCAGCGCGACATAATCTCCGGCGTCGTGCAGGCGGCCTGCCTGGCTCACGACATCGGCAATCCGCCGTTTGGTCATTCGGGCGAGGAGGCGATCGGCTGCTGGTTCGCCGAACGTTTCCAGGCGCCCAAAGGCATCATCTGCGAGCTCGACGCCGGCCACCAGCAGGAGTTCAAAAAGTTCGAGGGCAATGCCCAGGGCTTTCGCATCCTTGCCCGCCAGGAGATGTATGTCGACGAGGGCGGCATGCGGTTGAGCCTGGCGGTGCTGGGCGCCTTTACCAAATACCCGGCGACCGCGCCCATAAGCGCGAAAAAGCCCGTGGCCTATTGCGGGCTGAAGAAGTTCGGCCTGTTCGATAACGATGTCGGCCTGTTCGCCCAGGCCGCGGCGGCGCTGGGCCTGCCGGAAATGACGACGGGCGGCGGCACGTGGTGGAAGCGCCATCCCCTGGTCTTCCTGATGGAGGCGGCGGACGACATTTGCTACAATATCATGGACCTGGAAGACGCCTTTACCTGTGGCGATATCGCCTTCGAGACAGCGCAAGAGCTGCTGTCGTCGCTGTTTCCCAAGTCCAACCGCGAGCACGTCTACAGGTCCAATGCCGCCCATATCTCCGCCCTGCGGGCCCGGGCGGTGACCGGCGCCATCAATGCCTGCGTCGACGCGTTCAAAGCCAATTACCCGGCGCTGATGGACGGAACGTTCTCGTCCGGCCTGATCGAGGTCTCATCCAAGGCCGACGAATTCGCTCGCATCAAGGCGATCGCCCACGACCGCATCTTCAAGGCGCCGCGCAAGACCGAGCTCGAAGTCTTCGGCCGCAATGTCATCTACAAGACGCTGGACGGCCTGATCCCGTTGTTCGACAACCTGGCCGCCGTCGGCTGGGAGCCGAACACCCTGTCGTCCTATCACCAGCAGCTGGCCCGGGCGCTGGGCCTGCATCTCGAGGGCATCGGCAATGCCTATGACGGCCTGCATGCCCTGACCGACTTCGTCTCCGGCATGACCGATCGCTATGCCGTCAAGGTGTCGGAAATGCTGTACGGATAAGAGGCCAATCTGCGGGCGTCCCGTCTAGTCCGCCAGGGGACGAATGGTCTCGTCGAGCAGCTTGCGCTGAGCATCGATCATGATCGGGTTGGGATCGTGGCCGGTGCGCGGCAGCATGATAAAGGCCTTTTGCGGGGCGGTCAGGCTGTCGAAATAGCGGCGTGAAATCTCGGGCAGGGTCAGATAGTCATCTTCGCCTTGCAATAGGAAGATCGGAACGTCGAAATGCGTTCCCAGGCCTGGCAGGTCGACGCCGGAATATATGCCGTCGCCCTTCAGGCCGACGAATTGCAGGTATGAATAGTCTTCGCCGGCGGTGTAGTCCGATTGGGCTTGCGGCGTCGCATATTCCGGCGCGGGCTGCCACCATTCCGGCGGTGCCGGTTCGGTGGCCATATCTTCGTACTTGCGATCGATCCGGCGCATGATGCCGAAGGCGCGGGGATTGGTCCATGGCGGCGCCCCCAACGTCTCCAGCTTGGCGACGCTATCCTGGTCCCCGGCCTTGCGTGCCATGTCCAGCAGTTTCACATAGGTCCCCGCCGGATTTTCTCGATAGCTGACTATTTGCGACCAGCCGAGATAGGCAACAAACAGGTCGGGTTCGGCCTTGATCATGTGGATGGCGACAATGGAGCTCCACGACCCGCCCATCAGGATGATTTTCCGCTTGCCGAGATGCTGTGTCAGATAGCGGCTCAACGCGATGCCGTCGTCCCGGATCTGCTGCAGGGTCAGGGGCGTGTCGTCGGATGGCCGCGTCTTTCCGTAGGTCATTCCGGCGCCGCGCTGGTCCCACTCCACCATCGTGTAATCTGCCTCCCAGCCCCCATATATCTTGTCGGCGAACAGGCTCATCGGATTACCCGGACCGCCGTGAACCACGAGAACGACGGGATTGGAGCACTTGTCGCCGTTAATCGTTACCCATTGCGGGATACCGCCAATGTCGACAAAGCCTTTTTCGTGGATGCGCTGGTTGGGCGACGTGCAGATGTTCGCGTCCGGCGCCTTCGCGGCGGCGCCCCCGGCGAAGGCGAAAAGCAGGAGCGCGCCACAGGCCGCCGCTATATGATTTGGCATGATACCCCCCAGATCCTTTTATCGGCAGACTAGGTGGGCGTGAGCAGGTATGCAACGATGTTCATCCCACCGGCCGCCGGCAATGCCCGACGGCCTTCATGGCTTCAGGGCGAGGTTTAGCGTGGCGAATAGGCCTTCTTTCAACCCGATGCGGCGCATTCAGGGCGAATTGGTCGGCCGCGTGCGCGGCGTGTTCAACGACCGCGCCAAGGGCGAGCAACCGGTCGTTCGCTCCGACAATGCCCTGTTTCCGCGCAACTCGGTGATCTGGCGCGTCCATGGCGACGTGACCAGCATGATGGTCGGCGGCATGGCGGCGCTATTGCTGCAAATGCTGCACCCGGCAGCCTTGACGGCCGTGCTCGACCACAGCAACTTCCGCCAGGACATGCTGGGCCGGCTGCGCCGCACCGCCAAATTCATCGCCGTCACCACCTATGGTGAGCGAGCCCAGGCCGAGGCGGCCATAGACCGCGTGCGCACCATCCATAGCCAGGTGCCGGGCACGCTTGCCGACGGCACGCCCTATCGCGCCGACGATCCGCGCCTGCTGGCCTGGGTGCATACGGCCGAAGCCCTGTGTTTCCTCAACGCCTGGATCAAGTATGGCGAGCCCGGCATGTCGATGCGCGACCAGAACCGGTATTTCACTGAGGCCGCAGAAGTGGCACGGCGGTTGGGCGCCGATCCGGTACCGCAGACGCGATCCGAAGCGCTGGCCTTCATCGCCGAGATGCGCCCGGCCTTGCGAGCAACGCCCGACTGCCTGGAGGTGGCGCAACTGATCGTCGCCCCCAAGGCGCCGAACCTGGGCGCATTGGCTGTTCAGCGCCTGCTGGCCCATGCGGCGATCGACCTGCTGCCAGGCTGGACGCGCGATCTGCTGAAACTTGGTCGCCCTGGACCCGACGCCTTGGTGACCTTTACGGCGACCAAGGGCATGGCGGCGACCCTGCGCTGGGCGTTTTCCGGTCAACGCTAACGCGCACCGCGGCACCCTTCTTGCTTGTCAGGTAACACGGCAAGGTTGCCGAGACAGTTGAAGGGGTGGTTCCATGAAGACGATCTTTTGGCTTGCGGCATCGATGCTGGCCTTGGCCACGGGCGCCAAGGCCGAGACGCGGCCGAGTGTCTATCTGGCGACGGGGCCGCACCATCTGCTGATCATCGAGATCTACGAACAACCCGACGGCCATGTCGTCGGCGAGGTCGAGACCCTCAAAATGTCGCTGCCCGGCCTTGTCCAGGTCCTCGACTATGGCGTGGTGGGGACGGTCAACAACGGCCAGGTCTCGCTTAAGCCCAAGATCGACGGGATCGGCGACGCCTATAATGGCGCGATCGACGGACAGGGCCTGCACGTCGCATCCGAGGGACAATCCGTTACTCTGGCCAAATCGGACCTAGCGTCACTGGACAAGGCGCGCGCCGATCTGGAGACAACCGTCGGGAAGGCCGGCGCGGCGTGGGACGAGACCCAGCCGATGCTCGACGCCGGGAAATTGTCAAAGACCGGCGATCTCCTGCCGCCGCTTCTGACCAGTTTAAGATCGAGCTCGGACATGCTTATCGATGGCTTCCAAACCATCCAGGGCATGCAAAGCCAATATATCTCCGCCCTGAAGCAGAAACTGGCGACCGCTGCGCCGGGCGACAGGGCGAAGATCGAGGACAGCATCCAGACCACGGAAAGCGGCATGTATGCCGCCGAAAGCGACCTGATCGAAGGCGGGGGTATATCGACCCAGAGCTACGTCTTCGCCAATTCCATGCTCACCTTTTTCGAGGTCGCCTGCGCCAATGCGGCGAAGGCGAACGTCCAAACCCCGGCGCAATGCGGCAAGGCGGCGGACTATACGGCGACCTTCCAGACCTCCCAGGCCGACACACGCGCCAAATTCGCCGTCGCCGAGCAGATGTTCGAACCGAGACCCTAAACACGGCATCGCCAGAAAAAGCGTTCGCAGCCCTGGCGGCGCAAGGCTTAAAGCGGGCGAGGAATCGAACCCCCGCGCGCTTCAGCGCGCAAAGCAAAAATGGAGAGGGTTCGCAGCCCTGAAGGCGCAAGGCTTGGAGCGGGTGAAGGGAATCGAACCCTCGTATTCAGCTTGGGAAGCTGCTGCTCTACCATTGAGCTACACCCGCGCGCCGACCGGCGAACACCGCCTGATGCCATAGGGCAACCGGCGGCGTCAACCGGATAGAACAGGGTGCCACGCGGGATTTGCCCTTCGGGTCCGCATGATCGTGGATTTCCGTGGCGCCCTTAAAGCGTGGCGGCGCGGCGCAGGAAGGTTTCGACCACGGTCTTCATCTGGTCGGCCTGGTTCGACAGGCTGCTCGAGGCCTCGTTGACGGCGCTTGAGACATGGCCCGCCTCTTCCGCCGCCTGGTTCAGCTCTTCGATCGCCGACGAGGCCTGGCCCGCGCCCTGCAAGGCGCTCGACAGGCTCTGGGTGATTTCCTGCGTCGCCTGGACCTGCTGGCGCACGGATTCGGACGTGTTTTCCGAAATGCCCTGCATCTGAACAATGACCTCGGCGATAGCGGCGATTTCCTGGGTTGTCTGGTCGGCGGCCTGGCGCACTTCGGAAATGCGGGCGCGGATGTCGCTGGTCGCCTTGGAGGTCTGGTCGGCCAGGCCCTTGACCTCGTGGGCGACGACGGCGAAGCCCTTGCCGGCATCACCGGCGCGCGCCGCCTCGATCGTGGCGTTGAGCGCCAGCAGGTTGGTTTGCTTGGCGACCGACGAGATCAGGTCGACGATGTCGTTGATGCGGGCGACCGCATGGGTCAGGCCGGCGACCGCGGTCTGGGTCTGGTTGGCGCGGTCGGTGGCATCGCGAGCGACCCCGGCCGAGGCCGTCGCCTGGCGGTCGACTTCGGAAATGGTGGCGCCCAGCTCTTCGGAGGCGGCGGCGACCGCCGACATCGAGTCGCGCACATTGAAGATCGAGTTCACCGCGAGCTTGGAACGCGAACGATTGTCTTCCGAGGTCGCGGTCAGGATGGAAGCGCTTTGTTCGAGGTGCCCCGACGCCTTTTCGACACCCAGGATCAGGTGCGAGAAGTCCTTGTTGAAGCCGGCGATCAGTTGCTCCATCTCGGCGGCGCGTTCCAGGCGCGCCTTGCCGGCGGCTTCCTGTTCGGCGCTCAGCGCGCGGCTGGTCCCGGTGACGTCCTTGAAAACGCGCAGCGCCTCGACGACCTGGCCCAGTTCGTCGCCGCGCACCAGGGCGCCCGGTTCGACGGTCATGTCGGCATCGGCCAGGCGGCGGGTCGCTTCGGCGATCTTGCCGACGGATTTGGAGGTCGAGCGGCCGATGAAGATGCCCAGGCCGCCCGAAGCCGCGGCGGCGATCAGCGACAGGACGCCCAGCAGCAGGCGCTGGCTATTGGCCGACTTGACGCTTTCGGCGGCCAGGGCCTTGGACTTGGCCTCGGCGCGGGACAGGATCTGGTCGGCAATGGTGTCGGTGTTCTTTTCGGACGCCGCATAGGGCCCGAGGAAGGAGATGGCGGCGTTCAGGTCGACTTCCAGCATCGACGAGACGAACTGCACGGCGCCGTTCTGCGTATCGATTTCCTTGACCAGGTCATCGTAGCTCTTCTTGTCGTCGGCGTCGGCGACCTTGGCCGCACGCGCCTTGACCTGGCCTTCCAGGGCCGTCAGGTGATCGGCGATCTTGTTGGCTGCGGCGGCGCTGCCGTTGGTGGTGTCGTTGGCCGCGCGGGCGGCCAGCGTGCTGTAGAGGTCGCGCGCGTCGCCGCGCAGTTCCGAACGCACATTGGAGATGAACAGGGCGTTGCTCATGGCGCCGTCGACCACCGCATTCATACGCTTGGTCTGGGCGTCCAGCGCCATCGACGACAGCACGGCCAGGACAGTGATCAGTCCGACGGACACCGCCGCGGGGACCATGAATTTCCAGATGAACGGCCAGTCGGAAGGCCGGGTCCAGCCGGTCTTCTGGGCTTGGGCGGGGGCCGAGGTCGTCATGGGATGCAACTCCTGTTGCGAAGCCGTTTTGGCTTCGGCTTGAATAAATTACGCTTGCCGGGACGAGGCGGAGGCTGAAGATGGGTCCCTTCAGCCTCCGCCCATCGGGTTACCAGTTGGTGTTCAGGGTCAGGAACACGGTCTGCGGGACGCGCAGGCCGGCCGTCTGGACCTGGTAGCTGTTGCCGAGGTTCTGGCCGGAGAGGTCGACGCTCATCTTGGGCGTGATGGCGTAGCTGATATTGGCCGCCAGGGTGGTGTAGGCCTTGATCGGGGTCAGGGCGCTAGTCGTCAGGGCATAGGTGTCGTAGGCGGTGGTGTAGTGCAGGAAGCCGTCGATCGACCACTTGGCGTCGGCCCAGCCGAACGCAATATTGCCGCGGCCCTTCGGCGTCGTCAGGGCATAGTCGGCCTGGTTGACGTTCAGGTTATGGCCGGCATAGGCGCTTTCCGTGACGTTGGTCGTGGTGTAGTCGCCGCTCCAGTGATAGCCGCCGTCCAGCTTGCCGGACAAGGTCACGCCGACGCCCGACATCTTGGAGTCGGCGATGTTCTGCCACGAGACCGCCGGATAGGAGGTCAGGCTCGGGGCCTGGAACAGTTCCACGGCGTTCGGCTGGCCCTTCAGGTCGGTGGTCGACTGGGTGAAGGCGCGCAGGCCGAGCTTGGTGTTGCCGAAGTTATGGTCGTAGGACAGTTCGTAGTTCTTGACGATCGCCGGCTGCAGGAACGGGTTGCCCATATAGGCGACATTGTAGCCGGGCTCGGGGATGGTCAGCTGCAGGCCGCCCAGTTCGATCAGGGTCGGGACCTGCACGCCCTGGGCCGCCATGGCCTTCAGGGTGTCCTTGTCGTCGACGCGCCAGACGGCGCCGGCATTATAGCTCAGCTTGCTGATCTTGCGGTCCCAATAGGCGTTGTCGGCCAGGGGATAGCCGAGCGGGAAGCCGCCCTCGCGGTTCAGCGACAGATTGTCGGAGCGTACGGCCGCGTCGACGCTGAAGGCGTCCGAAATGGCCCAGTTCCACATGCCCGACAGCGCCGCGACATCGTAGGACAGGTCGCCGCCGCCCACCGGGGTGGTGCCCAGCGTATTGCGGCGCTCTTCGAAGCTGAGGCGGAAGGTGTGCTGGGTACCGATCTTGAACAGGTCGTCGAGGGTAAAGTCGGTGACGGCGTTATCGAAATCGGCCGGTGCCGTGACCAGGAAGCTCTTGGCCGACAGGGTGTTGCGGTAGAGGGTCGCGTCGATCATGCCGAACGGCGTGTCCGAGCTCAGGTCAAGCTTGTTCGAGCCGGTGACATACTTGGTCGCGTAGTAGCCGTAGGTCGAGATCATGTCGGTGACCTGCGAATTCGATACCGACGATTCAAAGCGCAGTTGCGTCTTTTCGGTCAGCGTGGCGACCGTGTCGAGGTTGGCGACGATACGGCCGGGATCGGTGCGGTAGGCGTTGGCCGACAGACCGGCCGTATTGTCCCACTCATTTTCCTTGTTGGCGCCGACCGAGACCCGCGCCGACAGTTGCGGCATCAGGTGGAAGGTCTGAACCAGCGAGCCTTCGCGCTCGTTACGGCTGCCGACGCCGACGCTGGCATTGTCGACCGTGTCGTACTTCGGATTGTAGGTGATGATATTGACGACGCCCGAGACGGCGTTGAAGCCGAACAGGGCCGAGTTGGGGCCTTCGACGATTTCGATCTGGCGGATTTCCGACAGCTGCACCGGCAGGGTCGACCAGGCGGTGTAGCCATAATCGTCCAGATAGACCTGGCGGCCGTTGATCAGCACCAGCAGGCGCGGCGACATCGCCTGGTCATAGCCGCGGACGCCGACATCGGCGCCTTCGGCGGACCAATTCAGGACGTCCAGGCCCGGCACGCGGCTCAACAGGGTCGGCAGGTCATGGGCGCCCGAACGCTTGATGTCGTCGGCGGAAATGATCGTCATGTCGACGGGCACTTCGGTCGACCGCTGCGGCGATCCGGTGGCCGAGGTGGTCACGGGTTCGCCGAACAGGGTCTCGAGCGAGCCGTAGTCGATGGACTGGGCGTGCACGGACGCGGCCCAAAAAGCGGGCACGAGGGCAGGCAACACCGCCGCGGCGGTGGCCAGAAGGGATTTGAACTTACGCATGATTACTCTCCAGAGGCTTTCTGCCTAGATTTCCTTGATCATCATCTTGAAGGCGGCCTTGAACTTGGCGCCGACGGCGGCGGCGGTCGCCGAATTGACGACGATCTCGACCTTCGGGCTGGCGGCGACGCCCATGACGCAGGCGCCGGAATTGACGCACGCCATGTCCGAGCTGATGCTCAGGATTTTCTTGCTCTTGGCGACCGCTCCGGCCGCGGCGTAGTTGACGCCGTGGGTGAAATAGAGCGCGCCGACATCGCCGGCCGAGGCGATGGATCCGGCTTCGACGGGTTTGCCGACCACCGTGGCGGCGCCGGCGCTCATGCCGGAACCGAGGGCGGCCATGACTTCGTCCTTTTCGGCGACCGACGCGGGTTTGGACGCGTCATAGACGATGCCGAATACGACTTTGCCCGTGGGGCCGCCGTCAAGGAATGTCAGGGTACGGCCAGCGACCTGGATTTCTCTCGAGCCGTCCGCGCTGGCCTGGACGGGGAGGATGGACAGACTGGCGATTACGACAACCAAGCCTGTAAGCGATGCAACTGAATTCTTCACTGGGACGCCTCACGACTAACTCACACGTCGAGCCTTAGGTTCCGAGTAGTTAATCAAGACTAAATGCAAACACCGCCCAATAAGACGCTGTTATCCCTAACAATCAGCCCCTCGAAAATCTCTTATCTGGCATGATTACCGCGCGTAACGCGCGCGTATACGTAACAAATCGCGGTCATACTTTCATTTTATAGCCATACTGGGCGTTTGAGGCGGCACTACCTCGGGCCGTCGCCATATCGAGACCGCTTGAATTTTATTAAGGTACAGCGGCTTATGACCCTGCCGCCGGCAGGGGCAAGTATTACCGACACAGTCGCACAGCCCGGGGACCCAATGGTCGGCGCACCCGCCTGCCCAAGGGCAGCCATAGCCAAAAAAGGCCGATCAATGGGTCAATACACGCAGATTTTGGGGATAGTCCACCAGAGATAGCCGGCAACCATTGCAGAATTGCAACACATAGAGACAGCGAAAGCTGCGGTGTGGCGGCACCGGTCACGCTTTCCCGGCACACAGATGGCGAGTATGACCTCATAGCGCGCGTCAGGGTTGCCGTGCACGGGGCAACATCTGTGGACATTGTCAGGCATTTGGCAGCATCGCCCTTGTTTTTATGCGAACCGGTACGCACATGGGACGTGAGTTTTCCCTCACATTCCGGAGATTGCCATGTTCGTATGCGAAGCTTACGCTGCCCCCGCTGCTGACAAGCCGCTTGGGCCCCTTAAAATCGAACGGCGCGATCCGACGCCGGAAGACGTGCAGATCGACATTCTCTATTGCGGCGTCTGCCATTCCGACCTGCACATGGCGCGCAACGAATGGCACTTTACCACCTACCCCGTCGTCGTCGGTCATGAAATTGTCGGCCGCGTCGCCAAGGTGGGTTCCGACGTCACCAAGTTCAAGGTCGGCGACCTGGTCGGCGTCGGCTGCATGGTCGACAGCTGCCGCAAGTGCCCGAACTGCACCGAGGGCCTGGAGCAATATTGCGACGTCGGCAACGTCCAGACCTATGGCGGCATCGAAAAGCAGACCGGCAAGCCGACCAACGGCGGCTATTCCAAGTCGATCACCGTCTATGAAGGCTTCGTGCTGAAGATCCCCGAAGGCATGGACCTGGCCGCCACCGCGCCTTTGCTGTGCGCCGGCATCACCACCTGGTCGCCGCTGCGCCACTGGAAGGTCGGACCGGGCCAGAAGGTCGGCATCGTCGGCCTGGGCGGCCTCGGCCATATGGGCGTCAAGTTCGCCAAGGCGCTGGGCGCGCACGTCGTGCTGTTCACCACCTCGCCGTCCAAGGTCGAGGACGGCAAGA
>OUWB011209551.1_pt1 | contig 22527 bp, 20 predicted proteins | sample 1779821 | NCBI WGS metagenome assembly OUWB01 (sample SAMEA3914806, study PRJEB12502) | metagenome | biome: forest; material: soil | place: Canada | collected 2011-08-03 | depth 0.1 m
CGCAAGATCTCGTTCGGCGAAGGCGTGGAACGCGTGTTCCCGCTGCTGTCGCCGATGATCGACTCGATCGAGGTCAAGCGTCGCGGTGTCGTCCGTCGCGCCAAGCTGTACTATCTGCGCGATCGTCGCGGCAAGTCGGCCCGTATCGTCGAGCGCTCGCAAGCGTCGACCCGTGGCTCCAAGGGCGACGAACTGCGCGCCCAGATGGCTGACGGCCAGGCCGCCGACAAGGAATAAGCCTTTCCGGTTTCGGATAAAGAAAACCCCCGCGGATCGTTCCGCGGGGGTTTTGTTATCTTAAAGCCTCTCCTCCCCCGCTGCGCAGGGGAGGAGAGGTCGCTTCGTTTACGGATTAGCACTCGTCGGCGCGGGCGCGGGAGAATCGGCGGGCGCCTGAGCGCTTTCCGATCCCGGCTTGGCCGATGAGGAAATGCCGACCGCGCTCAGCACCTGCGAAAAAGCGCTGTCGGCCTGGGGACCGGTGATCGCCGGTGCATTGAAGTCGTTGCGCACGAAGGCCCAGCCGACCTGGTCCGAACACGAACAGACCTTCAGGCGGTTATACTGGTCGCGCCAGATGACCAGCGGATACGAGACGTGGATATTGTTGGGCGCCAGCAGGGCGTCGAGCTGGCCGACGAAGCTGCGCGAGGCGCCGACCACGGCGGTGCGCGCCATGTCGTTGTCGGCCACCACCAGGCCGTCGGCCTTCCAGTTGCTGTCGGACGAGGCAAACCACGCCTGGTAGAAGTCCCATTTGCGGGTGATCCACAGCTCGGCGATGGTCGAGCGTTCGGCGACCGTCGAGCGCGGCAGGCCGTTCTCGTCACCCAGAGCGAAGGGAATGACGCGGGTGTCGGCATTGACGGCGTCATACTTCGGGAACTCCTGCTCCTCGAAGGCGCGGCACTGCTGGCACGAGCGATAGGTCACGATATAGAGCGGCGTGCCGGTGTGGCCGGGCGAGACATAGTCGACCTGGTCCAGCAGCTTCTGGATTTCCACCTGGTTGGTCTTGATGGTGACGGGCTCGTACTTGAAAAAGTGGTCCCAGATCAGCCAGTAGGCCGCACCGACCACGACCGGTACGATGACCACCAGGGCCATCAGCCACAATATGACCTTGCGGTTAAGCATCCAGCATCCCCATCCTCATGCATTAACCAGTTATAGTCGCAAAAACCCTCGTCGAAAAGGCCATCCTCACGACGACTCTTTGGACGCGTTAACCTTTATGGCGGACACGTGGCGAAAAAAAGCAATAGGAAAAGGCGTCAAGCCTGCTGGGTGAGCTCGAAAACGGCAAAAATCACACAAACAGCACAGGTTATCCAGAGCACGGCATAGGGCATCAAGGCTCGCGGGCGGCGGCGGTCTTCGCTATCGGGAATATGAGGCTCGGTCATGATCGGACCCTTAGCATCGATCCCGCCTCACGAACAGGGCTTGATCAGCCTGCCCAATTCAGTAGACCCTTTTGGCGATGCATATTGTCGATGAACTGATCTACGAACGCGCGCCGAAACTGGTCGTTTCGCCCGTCTGGCCGGTGGCCAGGCCGCTGCTCTACGGCATATTGGGCTACCGCAAGGCGGTGGCCATGGCCGATGGCGTCCGCGATCTCGGCGGCGTCGAGGCGCTCGGCTATGTTTCGAAATTGCTGGCTTTGAAGGTTGCCGTCCGCGGCCTGGACCATGTGCCGGCGCGCGGCCGCTGCGTCGTCGTCTGCAACCATCCGACCGGCATTGCCGACGGTATCGCGGTCGCCGACGCCATCGCCCGGGTGCGCAAGGACGCCATCTTCTTCGCCAATGCCGATGCGCTGCGCGTCAATGCCCGCTTCAACGAGGCGCTGATCCCGGTCGAATGGGTGGCCGCCAAGCGCACCCACAAGAAGACCCGCGACACCTTGCTGGCTGCGCAAGCCGCCTTCGAGGCCGAACGCTGTGTCGTCGTCTTCCCGGCCGGCCGCCTGGCGCGGCGCGATACCGAGGGCCGGCTGACCGACCCGGCCTGGGCGCCGACCGCCGTCTCGCTGGCCCAGAAATACCAGGCGCCGATCGTGCCCATGCACTTGACCGGTCCCAACTCCTTCTGGTTTCACCTGTTCAACCGCTTTTCGGCCGAGCTGCGCGACATCACCCTGTTTCACGAGTTCCTCAACAAGCGCCACAAGCGTTTCGACCTTGTCATAGGCGCGCCGATCGCCGCCGAAGCGCTGGAGACCGAGCGCTTGAAGACCTATGTCGAACGCCAGCTGATCTCGCCGGAGGTACCGTTCATTCCATGACGCTTGACCTGTCCCAACCGCCCGACCTTTCCAAACCTCACGTCATCGCCTTGCCCGACGAGGCCGCGACCATCGCGCTCGGCGCCGCCATCGCCCCGCACCTGCGCCGGGGTGACGTCGTCTACCTTACCGGTGAGCTCGGCATGGGCAAGTCGACCCTGGCACGCGGCCTGATCCGCGCCCTGACCCGGCCGGACCAGGAGGTGCCGTCGCCCACCTTCACCCTGGTCCAGAGCTACGATACCCCTGCCTTCGAGCTGCTGCACCTCGACCTCTATCGCCTGGAAGATCCCGAGGAGACCCTGGAACTGGGTCTCGACGAGGCCTTGAACGATGGCGTCTTGTTGATCGAATGGCCGGACCGCCTTGGTCATTTGGGCTTTGACGCCCGACTCGATATCGTCCTAGAACAACACGACCATACCAATTCGCCCGAAGGTGGCGGCCGGATCGCCCGGCTGACGCCTCAGGGTCAATTCAGAGACCCTTAGATGAACGATAGAGAGGCGATTAAACGCCGCTTTTTACAGGATAATGGATTCGCCGACGTCGAACGCCACCCGCTGCCCGGCGATGCCTCGACGCGCCGCTACGAGCGATTGGTCCGCCCCGACGGATCGAGCTTCATGCTGATGGACCAGGCGCCGGCCCTGGAATCCATGCCCTGTTCACCGGACCAGGACTACGATGCGCGCCGCGCTTCGGGCTATAACGCCATGGCGCGCCTTGCCGCCGGCCGTATCGAAGCCTTCGCCGCCGCCGCCACCTATATCAGCGGCCAGGGGCTGAGCGCGCCGAAGATCTATGCCTTCGACGCCGCCAACGGCCTGCTGATCAGCGAGGACCTGGGCGACGGCCTGTTCGCCCGCCTGATCGACCAGGGCCAGGACGAGCTGCCGCTATATATGTCGGCGATCGACGCCCTGGCGCACCTGCACGAGCAGGCGCCGCCGGACGTGCTGGCCAGTCCCTACACCGAAAAGGGTTGGCCGCTGTTGACCTACGACAATCTGGCGCTGAAGACCGGCGCCGACCTGTTCGTCGAATGGTATCCGAAGTTCGATGCCAGCCATCCGCTGAACGATGCCGCCAAGGCCGAGTGGGAAGCCCTTTGGGCGCCGCTGCGCAAGCGCGCCGAGGCCGGGGCAACCGTGTTCGTGCACCGCGACTATCATGCGGAAAACCTGCTGTGGCTGCCGTCGCGTGAAGGCCCGGCCCGGGTCGGCATGATCGACTTCCAGGATGCCCTGCGCGCCCACCCGTCGTGGGACCTGCTGTCGCTGCTGCACGACGCCCGCCGCGACGTCTCCAAAGATCTGGAGGACGCGGCGCTCGACCATTATTTCAGCTTGCGTCCCGGCGTCGATCGCGACGCCTTCATGCGTGACTATACGGCGCTGGCCGTGCTGAATGAATCGCGCATCCTCGGCATCTTTTCGCGCCTGGTCATCCGCGACCACAAGCCGCGCTACGAGGCCTTCATGCCGCGCATGTGGCGCCATATTGCCGACAGCCTGGTCATGCCCGGCATGGAGGGCCTGCGCGACTGGTTCCTGCGCTATGGCTTCAATGACAAGCTGCATCTGACATGATCCCGTCAACAGCGTTCGTCCTGGCGGCCGGGCTCGGCACACGCATGCGGCCCCTGACCGACGACCGGCCCAAGGCCCTGGTCGAGGTCGGAGGTAAGGCGCTGATCGATCATATGCTCGACCGGCTGCGCGATGCCGGGGCGAAACGCTTCGTCGTCAATGTCCACGCCTTTGCCGACCGGCTGGAAGCGCATCTGAAAGCCCGAACCGACCTCGACATCGTCATTTCCGACGAGCGTGAGGCCCTGCTGGAAACCGGCGGCGGCCTGAAGAAGGCCGCGCCCCTGCTGGGGTCCGATCCGATCTGGGTCGCCAATATCGACAGCGTATGGATCGAAGACCATGAGGGCCGAGGTTTGGCCGAGCTTGCCGCCGCATGGGATCCCGAGGCCATGGATGCCGTACTTTTGCTGGCACGCATGGACCGGACCACGGGTTTTGACGGCGCCGGCGACTTTTTCATGGACGGCGACAACCGCCTGACCTTCCGCAATGACGCGCCGGCGGCACCGCTCAACTATATGGGCGTGCATATCACCCGTCCGGACCTGGTCGCCCATGTGCCGGAGGCGGCGTTTTCGCTGTCGAAAATCTGGCGACAATCGGCGCCTTTGGGCCGGCTGCACGGCGTGCTGATGGAAGGCGACTGGATGCACGTTGGTGATCCCGAAGCGCGCGATATCGCCGAGGCGCGGTTGCGGCGGTGAGCACCGCAACGGACATTTTCGATTGGACGGGACCGCGCTGGTACTCCATTCCCTCCGGCCGCTGTTTCCTCGACGACCTGGCGCTGGGCCTCTGCCAAAGCCTGGGCGATGCGCTGCCGGCGGCGACCATACTCACCCCCACGCGCCGCGGCGCCCGCCTGATGGCCCAGGCCTTTTCGCAGCAGGCGCGCGGCAAGGCGCTGCTGCTGCCGCAGGTCCGCGCCATCGGCGACCTTGACGAAGGCGAGCCACCCTTCGATCTCGATGCGCTGGGCCTCGACCTGCCGCCGGCGCTTTCGCCCCTAAGACGCCGCTTCGAACTGGCCCGGTTGATCGGTGAGCACTATGAGGGTTTTGAGGGACGTACCCCGTCGGGCAAGCTGGCGCTGGAGCTGGCCGACTCGCTGGCCGGCTTCTTCGATTCCCTGGCGCTCGAAGAGGTCGATGCCACAGACCGGCTCGACAGCCTGGTGCGCGGCGAGGGCGCCGATGAATATACCCTGGCCGCCTGGGCCGAGCACTGGCAGGTGTCGGCGCGCTTTCTGGCCATTGCCGTGCGCCGTTGGCCGCAACGTCTCCTGGAACTCGACCGCATGGATCCAAGCCAGCGCCAGGTCGTGCTGATCCGCCGCCTGGCCGATCAATGGCGTGACCGCCCGCCGGCAACGCCGCTGATCCTGGCCGGGACGACGGGGTCTGCGCCATCGACGGCGGACCTCGCCGATATCGTCGCCCGCGCGCCGTTGGGTGCGGTGGTGCTGCCGGGGCTCGACCTGTCGCTGGCCGATGACGCCTGGCGCCAGATCGAGGACAGCCATCCCCAGGCGACCATGAAGCGCCTGCTCGACCGTCACCGCGTCAGCCGCGACAATGTGCGTGATTGGCCGGCTTCGATTGACGCCGATAGAAAAGCCCGCGCTCGCCGTCGCCTGATCAACGAGGCCCTGCGCCCGGCCGCCGCCACCGCCGACTGGCGCGACCAGATCGCCGCGCTCAAACGGGAAAACCCTTACGCCGTCGAGGAAGGCCTGGAAGGCCTCTACGAAATCCATTCGGCGCGCGACGAGGAAGCGGCGTCGGCCATCGCGCTTCTGATGCGCGAGACGCTGGAAACCCCGCATCAGGTCGCCGCCCTGATCACGCCCGACCTGACCCTGGCGCGGCGCGTTTCGGCGCGGCTGACGCGCTGGGGCCTGGCGGCCGACGTCTCCGCCGGTGAGCCGCTATCGTCATCGCTGGTCGGGCGCTTTCTACTCGACCTGCTGGCCCTGATGGACGATCCCGCCGATCCGGTGCGCCTGCTTGACCTGCTGCACAATCCGCTCTGCCGCTTCGCCGGCAACAGCGCGGTGACGACGATCGACCGCTATGCCCTGCGTGGCGCCACGCCCAATGATCCGGCGATGATCGCCGCCCTGCTGGTCGGTCGTGAGGAGGCCCTGGCTGTGTGGGGCGATTTTACCGCGCATCTGGCCCCCATTTTGACCGGCTTCGGCGACACGCCTGTCGATCTCGGCGCAACACTTACGCGCTTTGTCCAGGTGGCGGAATCGCTGTCTCGCGAGGACGGTCAGGCGTTGTGGGCGGGTGCGCCGGGCGCCGAAGCGTCCAGCCTGCTGTCCGAACTGATCCGCGAAGGCGCGGGCTTCTCCGTTCGGCATGCCCGCGAGTTCGGCGATATCGTCGGCGCCTTGATCCACAAGGCCAAGGTGCGCACCGGCGGCAACTTCCATCCGCGTCTGCTGATCCTGGGCGCCATCGAATCGCGTCTGGTCAAGGCCGACCGCTTCATCCTGGCCGGCCTCGAAGAAGGCGTGTGGCCGCAGGCGCCGGACAATGATCCCTTCCTGTCGCGGCCGATGCGCGCTAAGCTCGGCTTGCCGTCGCCGGAGCGGCGCACCGGCCTATCGGCCCACGACTTCGTCCAGGGCGCCACCGCGCCCGAGGTCTATCTCGTCACCCGTCACCGCCGCGAGGGTGAACCCCAGGTGCAGAGCCGGTGGCTGTGGCGCCTGCAAACCCTGTGCGAAGGCGCCGGGGCGAAGATCCAGACCCATCCCGACATCATCGACTGGGCGCGCGCGCTCGACTGCGGCCTGCCCGTCAAGCCGGACGCGCTGAAACCGGCGCGTCAGCCGGCGCCAAGGCCGCCGCTCGAGGTCCGGCCGGTGCAGATGTCGGTGACCGATGTCGAGACCTTTGTCCGCGACCCCTATGCCATCTATGCCAAGCGTATCCTGAAACTGCGCCCGCTCGACCGACCCAATGAACCGGTCGAGGCCCGCCAGCGCGGCACCGCCATCCACAAGAGCCTGGAGCGCTTTATCACCGAGGACGTGCCGCTCGGTGACGAGGGCACGCGGCGCCTGGCCGGCCTGCTGGAACAGGAGCTGGCCGCCACCCACCTGTCACCGGCCCAGATGGCGTTGCAGCGGCCTTTGCTGCCCGGCATGGCCCAGGCCTTCGTCGATTTCGAAGCCGACCGCCGCGCCGCCCGGCCCAGGCTGATGATCGAGCAGGACGGGCAACTGACCTTCACGACCGGCCGCGGCGACTTCACGGTGACGGCGCGCGCCGACCGTTTGGAGATCCGCGAAGACGGTGCCGATATCATCGACTTCAAGACCGGCGGCTACGCTTCGGTCAAACAGGTCCTGGCCGGTTTCTACCCGCAGCTGACCCTGACGGCGGCGATCCTGAAGCGCGGCGGCTTTGCCGGCATTGCGTCCGGCACGCCTGTCGGTGACATGATCTATGTCCGGGTCTCGCCGGACAAGACCGCGCCGCGCAAGGTCGCCGACAAGGCGGTGTCCAACGACGACCTGGCCGAAATCGCCCTGGCGCGGCTGAAGGCGCGCATTGTCGCCTTCGACGACCCGAAGAGGGGCTACAAGTCGTGGACCGCGCCGCAATTCCTCAAGGGCCGCGGCGGCGACTACGACCAGTTGGCCCGGCTTTACGAGTGGTACGTGCTAGGTGACGACGAAGCCGCCGAGACCGAGGAGGCCGAGGGATGAGCGCGCCCAATGCCCAAAACATCGCCGCCGATCCCGGCGCCTCGTGCTTTCTGACGGCAAACGCCGGATCCGGCAAGACATCGACCCTGGTCAATCGCGTGGCGCGGCTGTTGCTGAATGGCGCCTTGCCCGAGCGCATCCTGTGCATGACCTATACCAAGGCGGCCGCCGCCGAAATGCAGGGACGCCTCTATGAGACGCTCGGCCATTGGGCTGTCGCCGACGATGAGGCGCTAACGAAGGAACTAGCGCGCATCGAGGCACCGACCGGCGACCTGCCGCGCGCCCGGGCCCTGTTCGCCAGCGCGCTCGAGACGCCGGGCGGGCTGAAGATCCAGACCATCCATGCCTTTTGCGAAAAGCTGCTGCGCCGCTTTCCGCTGGAGGCGGGCTTGTCGCCGGCCTTTTCGGTGCTCGACGACCTGCTGGCCGCCGAGCTGTCCGATGCTGCCAGCGCCGGCCTGTTGACGCTCGATGCGCCTGGCGTCGCCGAGACCATGGCGGCGCGCGACCGGTTGATCGTCAAGCTCAAGGTTTTCGGTTTCGAGAAGCTGCTCAGCCAGTTCGTCTACCAGCACGACGACATCAAGGCCGCCTTCGAGGCCTTCCAGGAAGGTACGGATAACTGGATCCACAAGCTGTTCGAGCATATGGGGCTGGACGCGCCGTGCTCGTCGCACGACTGCCTGGTGGCCTATGCGGAAAAGATGGAGTGGGAGATTGTCCGCGATCTGGCCGGTGCGCTGAGCAACGGATCGTCGGCCACCAACCAGAAGGCGGGCGAAGCCTTTCTCAAACTCTTCCTGGCGTGGCGCGACCACGGCCATTTCGATTTCGAAGCGCTGAAGAGCGTCTTCCTGACGCAAAAGGGCGAGCCGCGCAAAGCCCCCTACACCAAGGATACGGCGCCCGGCGATGCCATCGCGCTCGACCGGCTGGCGCGCGATGTGCGCCTGCTGGCCGAACAGGTGAAGGCCGCCGATATTGCCGGCGATACGCTGGATGCCCTGCGTCTGTTCCGCATCTTCAGCCACCTCTATACCGACCGCAAGGCCTCCGAGGCGGCGCTCGATTTCCAGGACCTGATCAACAAGACGCGGCAGCTTCTGACCCGCGCCGACATGGCCGCCTGGGTGCTTTACAAGCTCGACGGCGGTCTCGACCATATCCTGGTCGACGAAGCCCAGGACACGTCCGAGGACCAATGGGCCATCGTCCGGGCGCTCGCCGAAGAGTTCTTCGCCGGGATGGGCCAGGAATCGATAAAGGCGGCCAATGATCGCACCGTCTTCGCCGTCGGCGACGAAAAACAGTCGATCTACGGCTTCCAGGGCGCCAAGCCCGACCTGTTCCTCGACAACGGTGCCTATTTCGAGGAGCGCGTCGGTGAGGCCGGCGGCGCCTTCGTCAAGCCGGAACTGGTGCAAAGCTGGCGCACCCTGCCGCGCATCCTCGACTTCGTCGACGCCGTCTATGACGATCCGGAGCTGTCGCGGGCCCTGAACTTTACCGGCAATCGCATCGTCCACGAAGCGCGCCGTTCGGTGGCGCCGGGTTGCGTCGAGCTGTGGCCCCTGGTCCGCACCATCGATGCGCCAGACGTCACCGCCGATGATGAGGACATCGCCGCCCTCGACCAGGTCACCGTCGCCCATCCGGCGCGTCGCCTCGCTCAGCAACTGGCCGCCACCATCCGCGACGAGATCGCCGCCGGCCGCGCGGTCTTCGACAAGGCTCGACGCGAATGGCGGCCGATGCATGCCGGCGACGTGCTGATCCTGGTGCGCAAACGTGACCTCCTGTTCGAGCACATTATCCGCGAGCTGAAACAGGCGGGTGTCGCCGTGTCCGGCGCCGACCGGCTGAAGCTTGGCGAACACATCGCCTTCCAGGACCTGCGTGCCCTGATGCGTTTCTGTCTTCAGCCGCGCGATGACCTGTCCCTGGCCTGCGTGTTGCGCTCGCCGCTCTGTTCGCTGAGCGAGGACGACCTCTACACCCTGGCGCAAGGCCGCACCGGCTCTCTATGGCACGCCCTGATCGATAAGGGCGAAGACACCGGCCCCTTCGCCGAGGCGCGCGTCTTTCTGGTCTGGGCGCTCGGCGCCGCCCATGCCTTGCCGGCCTTCGATTTCCTGTCGCGCGTGCTCAATCGCCGCGACGAGGCCGGCCGTTCGATGAAGCAGCGGTTCCTGACGCGTCTCGGCGACGAATGTGAGGATGTCCTCGACGAAACCCTGGCCCTGGCGCTGAAGGGCGAAAATGCCGGGTCGACGGGCCTGGCCGCCGTGCTCGACCTCTTCGAATTCAACGCGTCGGAGATCAAGCGCGAGCAGGAAGAGGGCGGGCGTAGCGTTCGCGTGATGACCGTGCACGGCTCCAAGGGTTTGGAAGCGCCGTGGGTCATCTTGCCGTTTGGGCCGAACCACGGGCCGGGCGGCGCCGGCGACCTCCTGATGATGGGGCCGGAGGGTTTGTATCTCTGCGCCGGTGGAAGGGCCTTCGACACCGAAGGCATTACGGCCCTGCGTACGGCGAAAGCCATGCGCGACGACCAGGAAAGCCTGCGCTTGCTTTACGTCGCCGTGACCCGGGCGCGTGACCGGCTGACGCTCTGCGGCTATGCCGGCAAGAAGGCGCCACGTACCGGTACCTTCCCGTCCTGGTACGACCTCTGCGAAAACGCCTTTGATCGGTTAGACGATGTGACGTCTGAATGGATGGCCCTGAAGGCGCCGTTCGATGAGGGCGAGCAGTCCGAGGAAGTGCCGATCCGGATTTACGGCACCCCCAACGCTCTGATGCCGGCGGAAGCGCTTGTGCCGGCGGCCAAGGTCAAGCTGCCGGATTTCGTCACCGCGCCGGTGCCGGTGGCCGATGTCGAGCTCGAGCGCTGGACGGCGATCTCGCAGATGGGCGACGATGAGCGCACGCAGGAGGACCGGGCACTGTCACCCTTGCAGGCGACGGGCCAGCTCGGCCGCTATCGCCGCGGCAACCTGATCCACAAGCTGTTCGAAATCCTGCCGGAGATTGCCCCGGCGGCGCGCGACGAGGTCGCCGCCCGCTATCTGTCGCGCCAGGCCGACCTGACCGAAGACCAGCGCGACGAAATGCGCGGCGCGGTGATGACCGTGCTGGAGGACGCGCGCTTTGCCGAGGCGTTCGGACCCCTGTCGCGGCCGGAAGTCGCCCTGGCCGGCCAGATCGCGCTGAACGATCGCGGCGAGGCCCTGATGCTGTCCGGACGCATCGACCGACTGGTGATTACGCCCGACCGGGTGCTGATCATCGACTACAAGTCCAACCGCCCCGCACCCGATCGCGCCGAAAACGCCGCCGTCGCTTATCAGCGCCAGATGGCCGGCTACGTCGCTCTGCTCCGCCAGATCTATCCCCAGCGCACTGTGGAATCAGCCCTGCTATGGACCGATGGACCCAAGCTCACCCCCTTAAGCGATGCTTTAGTAAATCTCCGTTTGGCCGAAATCGCCGCCCGTTGATTTTTGCGGGGAAATCACTACTTATTGAGCTACAGTTTTGAGAGGTTTCCCATGTCCACCGTCAAGATTACCGACGAAAGCTTTGAATCCGACGTGCTCAAGTCCGACACGCCCGTCCTGGTCGATTTCTGGGCGGAGTGGTGCGGTCCCTGTAAGCAGATCGCGCCGATCCTCGAGGAAATGGCCGAGGGCCTGGGCGACAAGATCAAGATCGCCAAGCTGAACATCGAAGATTCGCCGATGACCCCGTCGCGCTTCGGCGTCCGCGGCATCCCGACCATGATGCTGTTCAAGAACGGCCAGATGACCTCGATGAAGGTCGGCGCCATGCCCAAGGCCAAGCTCATGGAATGGCTGGCGGATTCGGGCGTAGCCTAAACCTGTGGCCACGTGCTCTATCTGTGGCCGGTCCCTGGATATCGAAGGCGATCCTCTGTCCGTGAATTGCGGTGGGGATTGCTGGGGATGTATCGGCGAAATTGAAGCCGAGGGGTGGCCGCCGTCAGCGGAGGCTGTTGCCAGGGAGATAGAAGCCGGTTGGCGAAACGCGGATGGTTCCGCAAAGCCATCGAAATTCTTCAGCGGACCAATAGATTGAAAAGCCCGGCCATTGCGCCGGGCTTTTTGCTTAGGTCGGCCAAGTCTCAGGTGACATGGCCAGAACGTCGCCGGCAAGATAGAGCGAACCGCAGATAATGACTCGCCACGGCTGGGTGTCGAGGCACTCGATCATCGCCTGCGGGCTTTCGGCGACTGTTGCATTGATACCGTGAGCGCGTGCTGTTTCGGCTAGTTCGTCCGGGGGTATGACCGCATCCGACGTAAAGCCCACACAGGCGAAACGCGCTTCCAGACCGTCGAACGCCGCGAAAAACTCGCCGGCATCCTTGGTATTGATCAGCCCACAGATGATTTGCAGCGGCTTGGCGTCACGCGCCTGCAATTCGTCGATAAAAGCCCTAAGCGCCCGCGCCGCATGCGGGTTATGACCGCCGTCGAGCCAAAGCTCGGACGCCCCGTCCGGCAGGGCGGCATAGAGGGGCCCCGCCTTGATCGGCTGCAGCCGCGCCGGCCAGGTCGTTGTCTGTAACCCTTTGTCGATAGCCTCCGCCGTCAACCCGATCATCAGGGCCGCCTTGACCGCCAGCGCCGCATTGCCGATCTGGTGCGCGCCCGCCAGCTTCGGCAGGTGCAGATCGTAGAAGGCATCCTCGTCCTGGAACGCCAATCGTCCGTGTTCGGAATATCCATCGAAGCCTTCGCCCATCACGGTCAGTTCGACGTTCAGTTTCAAGGCCTGGCGCTCCAGCGAGGCGCCCGCCTCTTCCTGCTGGCGCGCCGAAATCGCTGGCGTGCCGCGCTTGAAGATGCCGGCCTTTTCACGGGCGATCTGGTTCAGTTCATTGCCGAGGAAAGCCTGGTGGTCATAGTCGATCGGCGTGATGACGCAGAGCTTCGGCTGGTTGACGATATTGGTGGCGTCCAACAGGCCGCCGAGCCCGGTTTCCAGCAGCAGCAGGTCGGCCGGCACCTCGGAAAAGGCCAGGAAGGCGGCGGCCGTGGTCGATTCGAAAAAGGTCAGGGGCAGGCCGGCATTGGCCTGTTCGACGCGGTCGAGGCAGTCGGCCAGGTAGTCGTCGCTGATCAAGGTTCCGGCCAGGCGGATGCGCTCGGCAAAACGGACCAGGTGCGGCGAGGTATAGACATGGACGCGCAGGCCTTGCGCTTCCGCCATGGCGCGCAGGAAGGCGAGCGTCGAACCCTTGCCGTTGGTGCCGGCGACATGGACGACGGGCGGCAACTTGTCCTGGGGCCGGCCCATTGCCTCGCACACCCTAAGCATGCGCTCGAGGTTAAGATCGATCCGCTTGGGATGCAGGGCGCGCAGCCGTTCCAGCGGCGCATCGAAGGGAAGAAGCCTGTCGGTCATGGGGCGGGTTTAGAGCTCTAAGCCACAATAAAGCAATAGGTTTGAGGTTTTGAGCTCGGGTGGTCCGCACTCACATATCCGGGACCGAAACCTCGGCGCCCTGGGCCCGCAGTTGATCGAGTGCGCCGTTCGAGCGCAGTAGGACGGCCAGCGGGAAGGTGACCACCGTCTTGCCGGGTTTCGACAGGGCGTCGTCGATCGCCTTGACGGCGTCATTGGTCGCCTGGTCGAGCACGCCGCGTGTTGAAGCGGCGCCTTCGATACAGGCCAGCGTCGCCGAATTGGGCGAATTGGCCCGCGCAGCAGCCAGATCCCCGACCGCCCAGGCATGGGTCGCCGCCTCGGCATGGCTGAGCGCGAAGTCGATTTCATTCAGCGTATCGTTGACGCACTGGACGCGCGCGTCTTTCGACATGCCGCCGAGCTTGCCGAGCAGGCTGGCCGCCGAATAGCTGGCGATCGGCTTCATCGGCGTCTTGCGGTCGCGTGACATGAAAACCAGCATCTTTTCCGGGTCGGTGGTCGACAGGCCGTGCTTGTCATAGACCGCGTTGCGCAGCTTCATCACCGCGACGACCGGCGAATCCTTGGCGTAGGTCTTCGGATCGATGCCGTTGGCGACGGCCAGGGCCTTGAAGCGATTGGCCATGTCCGGCGGCAATTGCGAATAGAGATTGCTGAACGGGCCGGTGCCCTTGACCATGGTCCATTCGACCAAGGCCAGCGGGCCGGCCTTTGCCTTGGGTCCGACCAGGAAGACATTGGCCTGGTCGAGGATATGGCCGACGCGCGCGCGGTCCCAATCGAAGTGGCGCAGCATGACCGGCACGCCGCCGACGATATAGACTTCGGAATCGCCCTTCTTGATGCGCCACAGCGCCGGACCCTTGAACTTGGCGACGACGGTGATCTCGGTGGTGTTCCAGTCGTCGGGCGAGACCTGGGCGGGTCCGACCGTGACCGGCAAGGGCGCATCCTGGGCGGCAACCGGAGCGGCACTCAGAACAGCCAGCAACGCGAGAACGGGGACGGTGCGCATGGAGCCCTCCACAGCGATTTCAGGCCGCCGCGATAGACCACAATTGTGCCGGGTTCAAGGCATCAGGATGCCGAAGCCGACACGTCTTTGGCATCGCGATCCGGCCGGCGAATGCCGAAGAAGATCAAGCTCCATAAAGCGCCACCGCCGCCGGTCATCAGAACTGCGAAACCGTAATCGACAAGTGTGTAACTGCCGATATCAGCCAGGTCTCGCGATGCGCCCCAGGTCAATGCCAAGCCGATGAGGCTTCCGCACAGCAGGTTTGCAATCAGGAAAAATCGGAGCGTGGGCATTTTGAGACGCCGGCCCAGCCAAAGAAGCGCCTGACCGATCACGAGTCCATACAGGGCTGCCGCGAAGAACAGGATCACCCCGTCGACAAAATAGTTGACGTCTGGCGAGTCGTAACCGAGCTGAGGCTGAAAGCTTTTGTCGTACGCGTCCCATGACCACATAACGATGGTCATAACGAGACTGGCGGCACACGACGCAGCCAGGAAAGATATCAGGGGTAAATTGATCCGTGAAAGACCGGCCCTGCGCGTGTCTTTTGCGGGGCCGGTTTTTTCCAAGGTTCGCCTATGCCGCCAGCTTGCGGCGGCCGCCCATCAGCATGGACATCAGTGCGCCCAGCACTTCCGGCAGTTCGCCGCGCGCCACGACGCGGTCGACCATGCCCTTTTCGACCAGGTATTCAGCGCGTTGGAAGCCTTCCGGCAGCTTTTCGCGGATCGTCGTCTCGATAACGCGCGGACCGGCGAAGCCGATCAGGGCGCCGGGCTCAGCCAGGTGGATATCGCCCAGCATGGCGTAGGAGGCCGTCACGCCGCCGGTCGTCGGATCGGTCAGCACGACGATATAGGGCAGTTGCGCCTTCTTCAGTTCCTGGATGGCCAAGGTCGTGCGCGCCATCTGCATCAGGGACAGCGCCCCTTCCTGCATGCGGGCGCCGCCGGCGGCGGTGAACACAACCAGCGGACACTTGCGTTCGACGGCGAAGCGGGCGGCGGCGATGAAGCCGTCACCGGCGGCCATGCCGAGCGACCCGCCCATGAAGGCGAAGTCCTGGACCAGTACGACGCAGGGCGTACCCTGGACGCGGCCGTAGCCGGCCGCCATGGTGTCGCGCTCGCCGGTCGCGGCGCGCGCCGCCTTCAGGCGTTCGGAATAGGCCTTGCCGTCCGAGAAGTGCAGCGGATCTTCCGGCACTTCGGGCATGGCGATGGTTTCCCAGGTGCCGGGCGCCTCGGGCGTCGGCCCGTCGAAGGTATATTTCATGCGCGGCACCGGGCCGATGCGCATGTGGCGGCCGTTCGGCGTCACCCACTGCGCGGTCTCCAGGTCCGAGCGATAGATCATGTCGCCGGTGTCGGGGTCCTTGACCCACAGGTTCTCCGGCGTTTCGCGGCGATTCACCAGCTTGGAGACGCCCGGCGCGATCTTGGAGAGCCATCCGCCCCGTTCACGACGCGGCGCCGGATTATTGGTCTCCGGCAGTTTCGGGCTCTTATCGCTTTTATCAGCCATAGCCATCGTTTCGCTTTACTCCGTCAAGCCGAGTGGCGACTCAAACATCCCCTAGGGGTGCCACTCAAGCGTTAACCAACCGTTTGTAACTCTTACTTGCCCCGCGCGGTGTGTACAGCGTGGGCCAAATCCTTAACCTTTGCCAGCACTTTTACGGCAATAGGTGTATTTTCCAGTAAAGAATGCTTGATTTCATCGACCAGGGCCGAGCCGACCACGGCGGCGTCGGCGACCCGGGCGACCTCGGCGGCGCGCTCGGGCGTACGGATGCCAAAGCCCACCGCAACCGGCAGGTTCGACGCTTCACGGACGCGGGCGACCGCGCCTGAGACCGCGCCGGCATCGGCTTCCTTGACCCCGGTGACGCCGGTCACCGAGACATAGTAGATAAAGCCGCGCGTGCGCTTGATGATCGTTTGCAGCCGGGCCTCGTCGGTCGTCGGCGTCGCCAGGCGAATCAACGCCACATCATTGGCGTCGAGCGCGTCGGTCAGCGGGCCCGCCTCTTCCGGCGGGCAGTCGACGACGATCAGGCCGTCGGCGCCGGCATCGGCGGCCGCGCTTGCAAAGGCGAAATGCCCCATCGATTCGACCGGGTTCATGTAGCCCATCAGGATGACCGGCGTTTCGGTGTCGAAGGCGCGGAAGCGCTTGATCAGGTCGAAGACGTCGCGGATGCGCGTCCCGGCCTTCAGCGCGCGTTCGGCCGCCGCCTGGATGGTCGGACCCTCGGCCATTGGATCGGAGAAGGGAAAGCCCAGTTCGATGATATCGGCGCCGGCCGCCGGCAGGCCCTTCAGGATTTCGAACGAGGCTTCCAGATTGGGATCGCCGGCCATGATATAGGCGACGAAAGCCGAACGGTTCTGTGCCTTCAGGTCGGCAAAGCGCTTGTCGATACGGGAAATGCTCATCCGCCGATCCTCCCCAGGCCCATATGCTCGGAGACGGTGGCGATGTCCTTGTCGCCGCGGCCGCTGAGGTTGACGACGACGATGCCGCCCTTGCCGACCTCGCGCGCCAGGTCGCCGGTGCGCGCCAGGGCGTGCGACGATTCCAGCGCCGGGATGATGCCTTCGAGCTTTGACGTCAGCTGGAAGGCGTCGAGCGCTTCGGCGTCGGTTGCGGTGACGTACTTGGCGCGGCCGGCGTCGAACAGATAGGCGTGCTCCGGCCCGATGCCCGGATAGTCGAGACCCGCCGAAATCGAGTGGCCTTCGAGAATCTGGCCGTCTTCGTCCTGCAGGAGATAGGTGCGGTTGCCGTGCAGGACGCCCGGGCGGCCGCCGTTCAGTGACGCGGCGTGGCCGTTATAGACATCGAGCCCGTGACCCGCCGCCTCGACCCCGACCAGCTTGACGCCGTCGTCGCCGATGAACGGATGGAACATGCCGATGGCGTTCGAACCGCCGCCGACGCAGGCGATCACCGCGTCGGGCAGGCGGCCTTCGCGTTCCAGGATCTGCTCGCGCGTTTCCTTGCCGATCACGGTTTGGAAGTCGCGCACCATCTCCGGATAGGGATGCATGCCGGCGGCCGTGCCGATCATGTAATAGGTGTCGTGGACATTGGTGACCCAGTCGCGCAGGGCCTCGTTCATCGCGTCCTTCAGCGTGCCGTTGCCGTTGGTCACCGGATTGACGGTGGCGCCCAGCAGCCGCATGCGGAAGACATTGGGCTCCTGACGCTTGACGTCGGTGGCGCCCATATAGACGACGCACGGCAGGTCGAAGCGCGCGCAGACGGTGGCCGAGGCCACGCCGTGCTGGCCGGCGCCGGTCTCGGCGATGATGCGGGTGCGGCCCATGCGCTTGGCCAGCAGGATCTGGCCGATGCAGTTGTTGATCTTGTGCGCGCCGGTGTGGTTCAGCTCCTCGCGCTTCAGATAGATTTTCGCCCCGCCGAAGTGCTCGGTCAGGCGCTCTGCGAAATAGAGGGGCGAGGGCCGGCCGACATAGTGGGCCATCAGGCCGCGGAACTCGCTCCAGAATGCCGGGTCCGCCTTGGCGTCTTGCCACGCCTGGGTCAGTTCCAGCACCAGCGGCATCAGGGTCTCAGGCACATAGAGACCACCAAATTCACCAAACCGGCCCTTTTCGTCGGGCAGATTGTAGGCATTGGAGCGCGAAACGGCGTCGTTCACCAGACAAGTCCTCTTGGGTTTTCTAAGCGGTTGTTGAGCGCTGATTCCGAAGGCTTTGGCCTTCGGCAAGGCCGCCAGTCTTTGCGAATTTTGGCCGCCGCGCCTGATGGCGCGTAAGACTGCCGGCGCTTGAGCGCACAACAAAGAAGGCTGGGTTATAGCGACTTTACCGCTGTAAGAAAGCGCGAAATCAATTCTGGATCCTTGACGCCCGGGGCCGATTCGACGCCCGAGGAGGTGTCGACCAGGTGTGCGCCGCTTTGCGCGACCGCTTCGGCGACATTGCCGGGCGTCAATCCGCCGGCCAGGAACCACGGTTTTTGGCCGCTATAGCCGGTCATCAACGTCCAATCGAAGCGAATGCCGAGCCCGCCCGGCATCGCCGCGTCCTTGGGCGTCTTGGCGTCGAACATCAGGTAGTCGACATGGGGCTCATAGGCCGCGGCAATATCGAGATCGGCGGCCTCGCCGATGTTGAGCGCCTTGATGATCTTGAAACCCTGGGCGGCGATGTGCGCGGTGCGCTCTGGCGTTTCCTTGCCGTGCAGCTGGATCAGGTCGGGTCGCACCTGGTCGCGGAGGACAGCCAGCGTCTCGTCATCCGGATCGACAACTACACTTGTCAGGGGTATATTGTGGCCATTATCGCGAAGGTTGCGCATGAGGCCGGCCATTTCGTTAAGTTCCAGATGCCGCGGACTCCGCGCAAAATGGATAAAGCCCAGAAATGCGGCGCCATTTTCGATAGCCGTTTCCGCCGCGTTCAGCGTTGAAATACCACAGATTTTAGCGGAGACGGTCATTCAGGAGATCCAAAACTAGTTTCAAAAACGGCGTTCTTTTTCGCTTTACGCCTTTAACAAAAATCAAGATTTTAATTCTATGGTGAAAAGGATTAACCAAAACAAGCCGGACCAAGCCGGACCAAGAAAGTGCGCCGCGTACAGGGCTGAGAACGAATAGGGACGAAATGGACGACTACATCCTGCTGAGCGATATCAGCCACGCCGACTATCAGAAGTTAGCGCTAACACGGCGCGGGGAACGTCCGCAGGAGACGACACACTATGTTTGCCGTAACCTGGAAGAGTTCAAGACCGCGATCAAGCAATTCATGGAGGCCAGCGCTTGCAACCAGCTGGCCGGTGCCGCCATTTCCGCCGCCGGGTGGGAAAACCATGGCGCCATCAGCCTGCCCAATCACGGCTTCGCCATCAACCGCGCCGAAATGCGCGAATTTCTCGATGTCCGCCGCCTGAACCTCGTCAACGACCTGGTCGCGACGGCATTGGCCGTGCCACGTCTGGAAAGCTTCGAGCGCGAACAGATCTGCGGCGGCGCCCCGGCCGAGGAGCAGGTCATCGGCGTGCTGGGCGCCAATTTCGGTCTGGGCCAGGCGGCCCTGGCGCCGGACGGCATCGGTGGCTGGACCGCCCTGCCGTGTGAAGGCGGCCACTCCGATCTGGCTGCCAGTACGGAGCTTGAGGACGAGGTCCTAAGATGCCTGACCCGGCGCTTTGGCCACGTCTCGCGCGAGCGCGTCATTTCCGTCCCGGGGCTTTGCAATGTCTGGGGCGCCCTGGCGGAGATCGAAAAGGATAGCGATGCGATCCTGCCCACGCCGGAGGAAATCGTCGCGGCCGCCAGTGCCGGGCAAGAGCGGGCGGTGCGCGCCATTGACCTCAGCCTGGGCTGGTTTGCCGCCATGGCGTCGGACGTTGCCCTGATCCTGGGCGCGCGCGGTGGCGTCTACCTGACCGGCGAATTGCTGGAGTTGCTGGGCGACCTGTTCAATGCCGAAGCCTTTGTTAAGCGGTATTGTGATAAAGGACGCCTCAGCGGCTATGTCAGCGATGTGCCGTTGTTCAAGGTCACCGCACATGACACGGAAGTCATCGGCCTGGCCACCCTCTTCTGATGGGGCGTTTTCCCCTCTTGTAACCAGGCATTCAGGTCATGGCCGACACCATATTGCTTTGCGATTTCTCCGCCGGGACCTATGTGACCATGGCCCTGGCGCGGGCCGGCAAGCGCCCGCCGGAAGGGACGCGCTACAGCTGTCCCTCCGAGGACGATTTTCACGATGCCATTGCCGACTTCCTGAAGTCACATGGCCGGCCCATGCTTATGGGCGCGGCCGTCGCTTCGCGCGGCTGGGAAGACAATGGTGTCGTCCATATGCCCGAGGCCGGTACGACCTTGGTGCGCGAGCAATTGCGCGACCTGTTGTCGGTGCGCCGCCTCAACCTCGTCAACAATTTCGTCGCGCGCGCCCTGGCCATCCCCCATCTGCGGCCGGACGAATATGAACATATCTGCGGCGGCCCCGGCGGCGAGGACCAGGTTATCGCCGTCCTCGGCCCGCACTACGGCCTGGGCGTCGCCGCCTTGATGCCCGACGGCCTGGGTGGCTGGACGGCCATGCCGTGCGAAGGCGGCCACTCCGACCTGCCGGCGACCACCGATCGCGAATGGGCCGTCTGCCAGGCGCTGCGGGCGCGCCACGGCCGTGTGGCGCGGGAGTTCGCCCTGTCGATGTCGGGGCTTGTCGAGGTCTGGCAAATCCTGACCGAGCTCGAAGGCGGCCAGGCGCGTGAAGCTACGGCCCAGGAGGTCGTCACCCTGGCGCGCCAGGGCGATCGTCCGGTGGCGCGCGAAGCTGTCCGGATGTGCACGGGTTGGCTGGCGGCCATGGCGTCGGACGTCGGCCTCCTGACCGGCGCCCGCGGCGGTATCTACCTGACCGGCGACCTGATGGACCTGCTGCATGGCGGCCTTTTCGACCGCGATGCCTTCGTGAAGCGTTACGAGGACAAAGGCCGGCTCAGCGACTATGTCAGCCGCATCCCCGTCTACAAGACCTTGGCCAAGGATCTCGAATTGATCGGACTTTCGACTCTTTTTGAGTAGCTCAAGCGCCGCATGGCTCGCGCAAACGTGCGCGGCGGCCGGTCGGCCTTGCCTCACGCTTCGCGTTCGGAAATCTAGGGTGCAATTGAAGTCTCGGCGCGTGGGCGCCGGTGCTAGTCGGCCTTCTTCTGCAAAGCGTCGCGGATTTGCGTCAGCAGTTCGACCTCGGTCGGGCCGGGCTCGGCGATGACCACGGGCGGCGGGGGCATCAGCTTGTTGATCATCTTGACGACGATGAAGATCGCCGCGCCGATGATCAGGAACTGGATGATCGTGTTGATGAAGCTGCCGTAGCCAATCGCCGTTTCGGTGATCTTGTGCGCCGGATCGGCCGCGCGCAGGATGATCTTCTTGCTGGAGAAATCGACGCCGCCGGTGATCAGGCCGATCGGCGGCATGATGATGTCGCTGACCAGAGAGGTCACGATCTTGCCGAACGCGCCGCCGATGACGACACCGACCGCCAGGTCGACGACGTTGCCGCGCATCATGAATGTCTTGAATTCGCTTGCCAGACTCATGGTGTTCCGTCCCGATTCGGTTTTACAGCCGCGAATCCTGGCAGCAAAATCCTACCGCGTCAAATCCACCTAAACGAGAGGGTCTTTAACCGTCAGTCGTTGTCGTCGCCGGACAGGTTGAGCCGTTCACGCAATTCCTTGCCGCTCTTGAAGAACGGCACGTTCTTGGCGGGCACCCGGACCTGTTCGCCGGTACGCGGGTTACGCCCCGCTCGCGCCGGCCGCGACCGCACCGACAGGGCGCCGAACCCGCGAAGTTCGACCCGGCCGCCCTTTTCCAGGGTGGAGATCATAGATTCGAGAATCAGGTTGACGGCGCGCTCGACGTCTTTTTGCGTCAGGTGCGGATATTCGGACGCCAAGCGTTCGATAAGTTCGGATTTCAGCACTGCTGTCTCCCCGTGTCGAGGACTGGCTGTTTTCGTCGGGCCTGCCCCATGAGCCGTTGCGAAGCATGATCGAAAACGAAAGCATGTTCAAGGGGTTGGAGCGAAATTAACTTGTTGATACCGCTACCGCAGCAAACTTTTTTCGCGCGACAGGGAAAAAGGTCAGGCCAAATGCCCCAATTGGGATGTCCAAACCCTTATTTCGCTTGGGGTTCCAAAAAAGACTATGTCTCCAGACGCTTACGAGTTCGAAAAACGCCGATATCGAAAAATGACGCTCAGGACCGGGAAAGGAAGAGGTCTCCACAGATTACACAGATTGCACAGATGCCGAGGATCAGGCGGAAGGCCGGTATGCCGTCAGGCTACGCGAAGATTTTAGACCACGGAAGGACACGGATCGCCGCTATGCGGCGACACGGAAATTTTGAGCCATTGGCACGGACGCAGTGTCTTCTCGAATATCCGTGTGCGCGAAGCGCATCCGTGTCCATCCGTGGTTTAAAATCCTACCTTGCGTTGGAAATGCGCTGCGCGCGGAGCAGATTGAACGGACCATCTGTGCCATCTGTGGAGGCCCGATAGGACCACCGCTACGAAAGCAGGCATGAAAAAGCCGGTGCTGTCGCCAGCACCGGCTTTTCCGTATTTAACGCCTAAGCGCGGGTCGCTTACGAACCGGCCTTGTCGCGCAGGGCGGCGCCCAGGATGTCGCCGAGCGAAGCGCCCGAGTCCTGCGAGCCGTACTGTTCGATGGCTTCCTTTTCGGCCGCCATTTCCAGGGCCTTGATCGACACCGACACCTTGCGGGCGGCCTTGTCGACATTGGTCACCTGGGCGTCGATGCGGTCGCCGACGGCAAAGCGTTCGACGCGTTGCTCGTTGCGGTCGCGAGACAGGTCCGACTTGCGGACGAACGCGGTCATCGGGGCGCCGTCTTCACCGAACTTGACTTC
>OUWB010002181.1_pt3 | contig 22504 bp, 17 predicted proteins | sample 1779821 | NCBI WGS metagenome assembly OUWB01 (sample SAMEA3914806, study PRJEB12502) | metagenome | biome: forest; material: soil | place: Canada | collected 2011-08-03 | depth 0.1 m
GGTCTCGCCCGCCGATCCGGCCCTATCGGCCGCCGGCGCCGGCGGCGCGACGGTGCGCCAGCTGGTGCGGCTGACCCTGGGCGGCCCGGTGCTGCGGGTGCGGGTGTCCAACGCCTTCGGCGACAAGCCGCTGATCGTCAAAGGCCTGCATGTGGCCCGCGCCCTGTCGACCACCACGGCGGCCGTCGATCCCGCCTCCGACCGCGCCGCGACCTTCGGCGGCCAGGCTGAGGCGGTGGTTCCTCCGGGGGCGGAATATTGGAGCGACCCCATCGGCCTGCCCACTGAAGCGGGCGAGCACCTGGCGGTGTCGCTGTGGGTGGTCCAGCCGCCGCCGGTGCTGACCGGCCATCCCGGCTCGCGCGCCACCACCTATGTGGCGGCCGGCGACCAGCTGGCGGCCGGCGACCTGCCCGGCGCGGAGAAGGTCGAGCACTGGTTCCTGCTCTCCGGCGTCGATGTCGACCAGGCCGGCGCCGGGGCGGTGGTCACTCTGGGCGACTCGATCACCGACGGCCACGCGGCCACCACCAATGGCGACGACCGCTGGCCCGACGTGCTGTCCCAGCGCCTGACCGCGGCCGGCGCCCCTCTGGGCGTGCTCAACCAGGGCATCGGCGGCAACCGCGTGCTGCTCGACGGCCTGGGCCCCAACGCCATGTCTCGCTTCGATCGCGACGTGCTGTCCCAGACCGGCGTCCGCGCCGTGCTGGTGCTGGAAGGCGTCAACGACCTGGGCGTGCTGACCCGCGACGCGCCGGTCGCCGACGCCGGCCACCAGGCCCTGGTGGCGGCCATCGAGGCCGGCTACGGCCAGATGATCGCCGCCGCCCACGCCCACGGCCTGCGCATCCTCGGCGCCACCATCACCCCCTATGTGGGCTCGGACTATTACCATCCCAGCGCGGTCAACGAGGCCGACCGCCAGGCGATCAACGCCTGGATCCGCGCGCCCGGCCATTTCGACGGCTTCGTCGACTTCGACGCGACAGTGCGCGACCCGGCCCGGCCCGACCACCTGCTGGCCGCCTTCGACAGCGGCGACCACCTGCATCCCTCGCCGGCCGGCTACAAGGCCATGGGCCAGGCGGTGGACCTGAAGCTTTTGCAGCCGTGACCGGATCAAGGTAAGCGCTATCATTCCGGCGCGATAGGCTAGGCCGACAGGGCCAGCCACCGCCGGATCGCGCCGGCTGGGGGCTGGCGCGCCACGCTCTAGGAGGAGATCGTCTTGCGCAAGCTGCTGTCCGTGCTCGCCGCCCTGGCCCTGGCCTCACCGCTGGTCCTGGCCTCGCAGGCGTCCGCCCAGGACGCCGGGCCCCAGCTGGCCCTGACCTTCGACGACCTGCCGGCCCACAGCGCCCTGCCGCCGGGCCAGAGCCGCCTGCAGATCGCCCAGGACCTGATCGCCGCCCTGAAGGACGCCGGCGCCCCGCCGATCTACGGCTTCGTCAACGCCGTGCAGCTGACCCGCGAACCGGCCTCGGCCCCGGTGCTGGACGCCTGGCGCATGGCCGGCAATCCGCTGGGCAACCACACCTTCTCGCACCCCAATCTCAATTCCATCCCGCTGGCCCAGTACCTGAACGAGATCGCCACCAACGAGGCGGTGCTGCAACAGAAGCAACCCGACGCCGACTGGCGCTGGTTCCGCTATCCGTTCCTGGCCGAGGGCGACGATCCGGCCAAGCGCGACGGCGTGCGCGCCTATCTGGCCGCCCACGGCTACAAGATCGCCGGCGTGACCATGAGCTTCGGCGACTATGGCTTCAACGAGCCCTACGCCCGCTGCGTGGCCAAGAACGACACGGCGGGGATCGCCAGGCTGGAGACGATCTACCTGGACGCCGCCGCCAAGGCCCAGGCCAATTCCCGGGCCATGGCCAAGGCCCTGTTCGGCCACGACATCCCCTATGTGATCCTGATGCATATCGGCGCCTTCGACGCCCACATGGCTCCGCGCCTGCTGGCCCAGTACAAGGCCGAGGGCTTCAGCCTGATCACCCTGCCCCAGGCCGAGCAGGACCCGTTCTACAAGACCGACCTCGATCCCTCCCTGCCCGCCGGCATCGACAGCCTGGAAGGCGCCATGATGGCCCGCGGCCTGTCCCTGCCGCCGCAAGCCGTCGACCTGAACGCCGTGGGCCGTATCTGCAGCTGATCGGCGCGGTTCCACAGGCCGGGGCGCGCTCGACGGTGGACGCGCCCCGCCGCCTCAGGGTAATCAGACCCCACGGAGTCTCCGTAGCTCAGCCGGATAGAGCACAAGTTTCCTAAACTTGGGGTCGCGTGTTCGAGTCACGCCGGGGACGCCGTGTTTTCCAATTAGATCAGCCGGGCGCAGGCGCCGCGTAAGCTGCGGCCGCATAATTTGAAAACTGTGCGGCCTACGTGTAGCTGCGATCCGGCGTAGAGCGCCCCATAGGCGGCGAGCGAAGGAGAGGTCTCGCGTTAATTCGCATCGTGATATTGTATCACCACTGAAGAGCTGGGCAGGATGCTATAACTGCGTCATGAAGTCTGGAGCATTTAAGCTTGACTTGATCTATGCATATTCCATCGGCTTTGGAGCCACAATTCCAATCTCCTCTATCATTAAAGTTGGATATAACAACATAGCTATCCGCAGAGGTAACTATTTTATCAATCGATAGCGCCAAGGCGGCGGGAAAGACCTTTTGCACACCTGCGGAGTCCGTCGTTATCGCTGTGGCGAGGGCTGCTTCCGACAAAGAGTCACTCGACTTGGCCTTTGACAGCGCAGATACGTCATTGGCCACGCCCGCGAGCGACATAACTGCGCCGATTATTATGTTACCTGCAGTCGTTACGCGGTTTTGCGCGCCTGTCTGGGCTATGCATTCATCCAAAGCTTGGCTTATGACAATTTCAACGCAGGCTTTTGACTTCGAATTATTCTTTGCCCACCCTGCATAGGTCGTTGGGTCAGGCGCAGGGGTCGGCTCCGGCGTGGTTGCGGGTGTATTGGGCTCCGTGTCCGTCTCGACAGTTTCAGTATATGTTGTCTTTCCATCAACAGTTGTCGTAATTTTTGTAGTTTTATATGTTGTTTTGAGTGGTGTTGGCGGCGCCGAATTCTTTGAATCAATTTCATCTGGCGGCGGGTTGGTGGCGGAGCAGCGCTGAAGCACTGACATAAACGCAGTCCGTACGTGATCATCGCTATTCGCGTACGGGAGTCGGGCTTCGTCGCTGTCGGATTTGGCGCGAATTGTCATGTAGGTGGTGGGCGGCGCGGTTGCGCAAGCGGCCAGACTCAACGCCGCCAGAACGCACAATGCGCCGCCATTGCGCCTGGCGGCTCCTTTCCGCGATCTATCGAACATGCCGTAGTCGCCCCCCCTCGCCCGAGGATATCTATGGTGGAGGCGTGGGGATATTCAACCGAAAAGGCCGTTCGGGTCCACCGGCGGAATGACAACCATGTCGCCGTAGAGCTTGCTGCATGTTTTGGGGCGCCCGCTGCCAAGCTTGGGGCGGCGCGGGGCGATTTCCCGTCCCTTTTGAGCCGGCGGCGCCGGTGGGCCCTGTGACGTTCCGCGCTCCGGGTTCCCCCTCGACCGCCGCTCAGGCCGACTGCAAGGAGCGGCCGTCGGCGCGGACCTCCAAGGCCAGGGCGTTGAGCGCCACATAGTCGGTCTTGCCCGTCGCGAGCAGGGGGATGGCGTCCACTATGCGTACGTCCCGGGGCAGGCTGAGTTCCGGCACGCCGTGGCTGCGGCCCCAGGACGACAGGTCCTTGGCGGCCGCGCCGGGGGTCGTCGTGAACAGGACGAGCTCCTCGCCTTTGCGTGGGTCGGGGCGAGCCACCGCGGCGTGGTCGCCGGCGGGCCAGGCCTGGGCTGCGAAGCCTTCGACGGCCGACAGCGACACCATCTCGCCGCCGATCTTGGCGAAGCGCTTGACGCGGCCGCGTATGGTCACGAAGCCGGACTCATCGACGCTGACCACGTCGCCGGTGTCGTGCCAGCCGCCTTCCAGCGGTTGCAGCACGCCGGGCGCGGCGTTCAGGTAGTAGCCCAGCATCACATTCGGCCCGCGCACGAACAGCCGCCCGTCCGCCTCGACCCCGGCGACAGGCTCTATCCGGGTTTGGACGCCGGGCAGGACGCGGCCCACGGAGCCGGCCTTGAAATGCATCGGGGTGTTGACCGCGACCACCGGCGCGCACTCGGTCACGCCATAGCCCTCGAGGATGCGAAGGCCGAACTTCTCGGCGAAGCGGGCGCGGGTCTCCGCCTTCACCGGCTCGGCGCCGGCGAAGATGTAGCGCAGGCTGTAGAAGTCATAGGGCTGGGCTGCGCGGCCGTAGCCGGACAGGAAGGTGTCGGAGCCGAACAGTATCGTGGCGCTGGCGTCATAGGCGAAGGCCGGGATCGCGCCGTAGTGCAGGGGATTGGGATAGAGCAGCGTGCGCACGCCGTTCAGCATCGGCAGCAACATGCCGCCGGTCAGGCCGAAGCTGTGGAACAGGGGCAGGGCGTTGAGCACCTTGTCGGTGGGGTTGAAATCGATACAGGCCGCCACCTGGGCGCAGTTGGACAGGATGTTGCGGTGGCTGAGCGCCACGCCCTTGGGCGCGCCTTCCGAGCCGGAGGTGAACAGGATGACCGCCGGGCTGTCGGGGTCACGTTCGGATCGCGGCGCCAGCCCGCGCAGGCGCTCCATGCCGGCCGCGCCCAGCTTGGCCAGGGGGCCGATATTGGCGCTGAGGTCCTCCAGCCACAGCACCCGCCGGCCCGAGGCTTCCAGCCGCGCGATCGCGCTCTCCAGCTTGGCCTGGGCGACGAAGGCGCGCGCGGTGATGACCGTGCGCACGCAGGCCGTGTCGCAGGCGGACTCCAGATGGGCCGCGCCCGCGGAATAGTTCAGCATGGTCGCCACCCGCCCGCCGGCCTGCAGGGCGAAGAACACCGCCGCCGTGGGGCTGACATTGGGCAGGATCACACCCACCGCCTCGCCCGGCGCGGTGAAGGGCGCGATCTGGCGGGCCAGCAGCCGGGCGCCGATGATCAGCCTGTCATAGGACAGCGGGTCGCGCTTCACGTCCTCCAGCACCAGGGCCTTGGCGCCATGGACCGCGCGGGCGTCGACCAGGGCCTGGAACAGGGTGCGGTCCGTGTCGGAGGATGCGAACACCATCTCGCTCATGATGGCGTAGAGGCGTTCGGCCGTGGCCGCGCGCCGCTTGCGGCCCTCCACACCGTCCAGTCCGAACTGTTGCGGCGGCAGGACGGTCAGGCGGATCTTGGGGAAGCGGCGCATCCGCACCTTGCCCTTCATGTGCGAAAACGGGGTGTACTGAGCGCCATCGATGCGCACCGGGATCACCGGAGCGCCGGCCTTGTCGGCCACCATGCCGGGGCCGGCGAACACCTTCATCAGCGATCCGGTCACGGTGATGCGGCCCTCCGGAAAGATCACCAGAGTCCGGCCCTGGCGCACGGCCCTGACCATGGCCTTGGTCGCGAGGGGATTGGTGACGTCGACCGGGAAGGCGTCGAAGAAGGGCAGCACCGGCTTCATCCACCAAGCCGCGGCGATCTTGGTGTGGACGGCGAAGGTCGGGCGGCCCGGCAGGAAGGCCGCCAGCAGCAAGGGGTCGAGGTAGGAGACGTGGTTGACCACCACTACGGCGCCCTGGCCGGGGCGCGGCATGTTTTCCGCGCCCGTCACCTCGACCTGGTAGAGCAGGCGCAGCCCACCGCGCAGGATGGACTTGATCACGGTCTCGGGCAGCAGGCCGCAGGCGATCAGCGCGACCACCGCCGTGCCGGCGCCCAGGACGGCGATCAGGGCGGGGATGCCGACGCCGAGCTTGAGCAAGACGGTGGCGACGACGATGGCGGCGACGGTGATGGCGGCGTTGACGATGCTGTTGGCCGCGAGGATGCGCGAGCGCTCCGCCTCGGGGCTCCAGGTCTGGATGACGGCCAGCAGGGGAATGACAAAGACGCCGCCGGACAGGGCGATGGCCGCCAGGTCCGCGATGATGCGCCAGCTGGCCGGACCCGCGGCGATGAAGCCGAGGACGTCGAGGCCGGCGTGGGCCATTTTGAAGCCCGCCGCCGCAAAGGACAGATCGATCAGGAAGCCGGCCAGGAACAGGGCTGAAATGGGCACGTAGCGGGCGGAGACTTCGCCCTTGAGCAGGGTGTTGACCAGCAAGGAGCCGCCCGCCAACCCCAGCGAGAAGATGCTCAGGAACAGGACGGCGAGGGTCTGGCGGGCGTGCAGCACGCCCTGGACCAGCGGAATGAGTTCGGACAGCAGGACTGCGCCGACGGCGTAGAACCAGGCCACGGCCAGGATCGACAGCCAGACGGGGCGGATTTCCCGGGCCATGCGCACCAGGCCCAGGCTGTTCCTGGCGAGGTTGAGATCGATCCGCGCGCCCGTCGCCAGCGACGGCGCTGGGGGTATCAGCAAGCTGGCGATCAGGCCCACGCCCGCCAGGGCGGTCGCGATCACGCCCGCCTGCCACGGCGCGACGAGGCCGGCGAGCAACTGGCCGCCAAGGATCGCCAGGAAGCCGCCCGCTTCCATGACGCCGGTGGCGCCGAGAATTTCGTCCTTGCCCAGATGCTGGGGCAGCACGGCGTATTTCAGCGGAACATAAAAGGTCGAATGGACCCCCATGCCGAACAGGGCCGCGAGCAGCAGCGGCGGGGACTGAACCACGAAGCCCGCCAGGCCCACGCTCATGATCAGCAGTTCCGCCGCCTTGACCATCCGTAGCAGGCGGGTGCGCTCGAACGCATCGGCGATCTGGCCGGCCAAGGCGGAGAACAGGAAGAACGGCAGGATGAACAGGCCCGTCGCCAGGGCGGCCATCAGGGCGCCCTTGGCCGGATCGGCGCGGTAGAGGCCATAGCTGGCCAACATCAGCAGCCCGGTCTTGAACAGGTTGTCGTTGAAGGTTCCGAGCAGGTTGGTGACGAACAGCGGGGCGAACCGGCGCTTGGTCAACAGGGCGAGGGCGGGGGCGGCGTCGGCCATGGGGCGCTCCATACGTCCTGGCGGAGGACCCGCTTGACGTTGGGCGGACTAAACACCACAATTGAGCGTCGCTCAATAAATATTTTGAGCAGTGTTCAATTGAGGTCGCCCATGGGCAGACGTTCCGACCACACCCGCGCCGAGCTGGAAGCGCTGCTGATCGACGAAGGCGCCCGGCAGCTGGCTGAGGTGGGCCTGGCCCGCTTCTCCGCCCGGGACGTGGCCAAGCGCATCGGTTATTCCATAGGCACGCTCTACAACGTGTTCGGCAGCGCGGACGGGCTGTTGCTGGCGATCAACGCCAGAACCCTGGCTCTATGGGCGGCTCATTTAAGGGCGCGTCTCGCCGCCTCGGAAGACGACCGCATCGCTTGCCTGGTGCGCGGCTACTTCGAATTCGCCATGGCCAATCCCAAGACTTGGATCGCGATCTACGAGCACCACCTGGCCGACGGCGCCGAGGCGCCCGAGTGGTACGGAGCAGTCGCCGCTGATCTCATGGGGATCGTGATCGGCGAGATCATCGCCGCCGCCCCGGGCGTGCAGCCGGCCGCCGCCAGATCGCTGGCGCAATCCCTGGTGGCCACCGTGCACGGCCATTGCGCCTTCGCCCTCTACAAGACCTTTGAGTTCATGGGCGAAGCCGCGCCGGCCGAAGCGGCGCTGAGCCGCGTGCGCGAGTCCATCGCGGCTGCGGGGGGCCGTAAGGTTCCATCGATCGTGGCCAGCTAGGGCGCCGCCTGGCTGGATAACACCTATCCGCTCACCCCGGCGAAGGCCGGGGTCCAGATTCATGCAGAGCCGTTTGAGCTGAATCCGGATCCCGGCCTTCGCCGGGATGAGCGGGCTTCCCCTGCGTGCGCGATCGGATCCATCGCCGCTCGAACCATAAATTGAGCGTCGTTCAAAAAATATATTGAGCGTCGTTCAATTTTGTGGTCCCTTGCTGGCCGGCGACAGCCTTCGATCTACGCAGGCGCCGTATCGAGCGACCATCATGACCCTCACCCTGTCCGCCCACGCCGAATGGCTCGCGCCCCATCTGAGCCTTGTGAAGCCGGACGGGCCTGGGCCTTTTCCCGTCGTCATCCAGATGCACGGCTGCGGCGGCGTTCAGCCCTTTCAGGGGCGCTACGCCCAGGCGGCGGCCGCGGCGGGCGTCGCGGCGGTCAACGTCGATTCGCTGGCCCCGCGCGGGATCAGCCGGTCCGAGGCGCATCTGACGGTCTGTTCGGGGCTGAGGCTGCGCGGCGCGGAGCGGGCTCGCGATTTCGTCGCCATGCTGCACTGGCTGGAAGGCCAGGCCTGGGCGGATTCGCGCCGGGTCGCGGCGATCGGCTGGAGCCACGGCGCCTGGTCGATCATGGAGGCCCTGGCTGCGCCGCCGGCGGATACGCCGTCCGCCGCCAAGGCCCTGTCGGCGCTCAGGCTCGCCGCGCTCATCTATCCCTATGCCGGCCCGCCGGCGCGGACCCATCGCGTGGGCTGGGGTCAGGCCAGGCCCAAGGTGTGGGCTTGCCTTGGCGAGCGCGACCGGGTGGTGGGCCATCTCGCGCCACGCCGCGCCTTGGCCCGATTGCAGGCCGACGGCCTGGACGTGCGCGTCCTCAGCCTGCCGGAAGCCACCCACGCCTTCGACGACGACCGGGCCAGCGATCCCCGGACCCGCTATCGCCCTGACCTCGCGGAGCTGGCCCAGGCGGCCTACCTCGCGGCTTTGCAAGAGGCGTTGGCTGAAACGGCTTAGCGCCGAGAGCGTCCGCGTTGGGCGCAGGTTGCGTCAGTATACTGATAATTAGCATGGCTGACCCAGGTCGGAGAATGGTGACATCCTTGCCCAGCGCATCCAAAACCGCCCGTCGCATGCTGGATGCGCTGCTGAAGGAGGGGTCGGCCGCCGAGCTCGCCCAGCGCCAAGCCCTCAAGCGAACCGCGCCGCTCAAGCCCTGGATCCGGGCGGCCAAGACGATCAGCCAGAGCCAGGCCCTGGCCCATTGGCGCACCCTGATCGGCGCGGGGCCGGCCGGCACCCAGGCGCAAGAGCGCCTGTTCGGCGCCGAGGCGCAGCGCGACCTGGCCGCATACGCCCACAATATCGAAAACTATATCGGCGTGGCGCAGACGCCGGTCGGCGTGATCGGCCCGATGAGGGTCAACGGGGTCTTCGCCCATGACGATTTCTACGTCCCCTTGGCGACGACCGAAGCGGCCCTGGTCGCCTCCTACGGGCGTGGCGCGCGGCTGATCTCGGCGGCGGGCGGTTGCGCCGCCGCGGTGCTGGCCGAGGGGGTCCAGCGCGCGCCCGGCTTCGCGTTCAACTCGCTCACCGACGCCGGGCTGTTCACCAATTGGGTGCTGCAGGAGCAGGACGGCCTGCGCGCCGCCGCCGAGGCCACCACCCGGCACGGGCGGCTGGTCGATATCGCTCCTCATATCGAGGGCGACCATGTCCATCTGGTCTGCACCTATACGACGGGGGACGCCGCCGGCCAGAACATGGTCACCATCGCCACGGAAGCCCTTTGCCGCGCGATCGAGGCCCGCTGTCCGGTCACCATCCGCCATTGGTTCATCGAGGGCAATCTGTCGGGAGACAAGAAGGCCTCCAACCTCTCGTTCACCGCGGTGCGCGGCCGCAAGGTCTGCGCCGAGATCCTGCTGCCGGCGGAACTGGTGGCGTCACACCTGCATACGACGACCCAGCGCATGCTCGAGTTCGCTCGCATGTCGACCATGGGCGGCGTCATGTCGGGATCGATCGGCGCCCAGGGGCACTACGCCAACGGTCTGGCGGCGCTCTATCTGGCCACGGGGCAGGACGTCGCCTGCGTCGCGGAGTCGGCGGTGGGCGTCACCCGTTTCGAGTTGCGCGAGAACGACGCCCTCTACGCCAGCGTGACGCTGCCCAACATCATTGTCGGCACGGTGGGCGGCGGCACGGGGCTGCCCACCCAGTCGGCGGCCCTGTCCATCCTGGGCCTGAAGGGCGCAGGCCATGCGCGCGCGCTCGCCGAGGTCTGCGCGGCCCTGTGCCTGGCCGGGGAGCTGTCCATCGCCGGTGCGATCGCGGCCGGGCATTTCACCCGGGCGCACGCGAATTTGGCGCGAGGCCCGGCTTGACCCTGATCAGCGCAGCGCCTCGGGGGCGGCTGGCCGCCCGGCTTTGGACCTACCAGCGGGAGCGGTTTCCGGTGTTTCGGCACGGGGCGCTGATCCTGGCCTTCTCCGGCGGCGAGGCGCTCTACGGCGCGAGGCTGCGCGGACCCGGAACCCAGTGGCGGCCGGACGGATGGGCGATCCTGATCGCGGCGGTGGTCTGCTTCGGGTTCTTCCTCCAGCTGCGCATCGCCGATGAGCACAAGGACGCCGAGGACGACCGGCGTTGGCGGCCGGAACGCGCCGTGCCGCGCGGGCTGGTGACGCTGGGCGAGCTTCGGGGCGTGGCGGCGGTCGTCGCCGCGGCGCAGTTGGGCCTCACCCTGCTTTACGCTTGGCCGCTGGTGTCCGTCCTCAGCCTGGTCTGGGCCTATATGGGCTTGATGAGCGCGGAGTTCTTCGCGCCCGCGGTCCTGCGGCCGCGGCCGGCGCTCTATCTGGTCTCGCACATGGTGGTGATGCCGCTGATCGCCCTGTTCTCGGTGACCTGCGGCTTGCGGCGGATCGAGGCGGCGCCCGGCGCCGGGATCGCCGCCTTCCTGCTGCTGGCCTTCTGCAACGGGGCGATGATCGAGATCGGCCGAAAGACCTGGGCGCCGCCGTCCGAGCGCGAGGGCGTGGAGACCTATTCCAAGCTGTGGGGGCCGCGAGGCGCCGCGGCGGCGACCGCGGCGGCGGGTCTGGCCGCGGGGATCACGGCGATCGCGATCCAGCAGCTGACGGGCCTGTCCCTCTGGCTTGATCTGCCGGTCGTCATCGCCTTCGCCTGGCTGGCGCGGACAGTGCTGGCCTTCGCCCAGGCGCCGACGCCGGCGCGCGCCTCGGCCATGGAGACCGCGGCCGGGCTGGCGGGACTGGCCTCCTATGTCGGCGTATCCTGGGCGCCGACCGCGCTGCGCGGGCTGGGCCGATGAGCGGCGCCTTCGTGCTCGATCCGGCGCAGACGCGGCTTCGGGAGCGCGCCGGAGGCAAGGGCGCGGTGCTGGCGCAGCTGGCCGGCCAGTTTCCCGTGCCGCCCTTCTTCGTGATCGCCGCCGATGCGTTCGACGGCGACGGCCTCCGGCCGGCCGCGCGGGCCGCCGTTTCGGCGGCGCTGTTGGCCCTGGGCCCCGGTCCGTTCGCCGTGCGCTCGTCGGGCCTGGAGGAGGACGGCGCCGGCGCCGCGCATGCGGGTCAGTTCGAGACCCGGCTGAATGTGCGGCCGGCGGACGTCATCGAAGCCGGCGGCGCCGTCTGGCGATCGGGCTTCACCGACAGCCTGGCCGACTATCGCCGCGCCCGCAGGTTGGATCCCAGGCCGCAGCCGCCGGCGGTCGTGGTGCAGCGCATGGTGACGCCGAGCGCCGCCGGGGTGGCCTTCACCGCCGATCCGGTGAGCGGCGCCCGCGGGGTGGTGGTGATCAGCGCCATAGCCGGCCTAGCCGATCGGCTTGTCTCCGGCGAGGCGGACGGCGAGCTCTACCGGCTGGATCGCAGCGGCCGGATATTGGCGGCGCCGGAGGCCGGCGTGCTGACGGCGGCGCAGGCGCGCGGGATCGCGGATCTGGCGGCGCGGGTGGAAGTCTGCTGCGGCGCGCCGCAGGATGTGGAGTGGGCCATCGACGCCGACGGGCTTTGGCTGCTGCAGGCCCGCCCGATCACCACCCTGCCCGCGGCGGCCTCTGCGGCGGATACGGCGGTCAGCGTCTGGGACAATTCCAACATCGTCGAGAGCTATCCTGGTGTCGTCAGTCCACTGACCTTCACCTTCGCCCGGTCCAGCTATGGCCACGTCTACCGGGCGTTCTGCCGGCTGATGGGAGTGAGCCCGGCCACCATCGCCGCCGAGCGCGCGGCGTTCGACACGATGCTGGGGCGCGTCCACGGCCGGCTCTATTACAACCTGCTCGGCTGGTACCGCCTGTTGTCGCTGTTCCCTGGCTTCGTCTCCAACCGCGCGTTCATGGAACAGATGATGGGCGTGGACGAGCCCCTGTCGCCCGCGCTCACCCGCCAGGTCGCGCCCCCTGCCAGCGGCCTCGGCCGGCTGGCCGATCAGTTGGCTCTGGCGCGGGTTGCGGCGGGCCTGGCGGCGCAGGGCGTGATGCTGCCGCGGACCATGGCGCGGTTCCACGCCAGGCTGGAGCAGGCGCTGGTGCTATCGGACGCCGCGATCGGCGATCTGCCCGCCAGCGCCCTGGCCCAGGAATACCGCCGGGCCGAGGCCAGCCTCCTGGAGCGGTGGGATGCTCCGCTGATCAATGATTTTCTGTGCATGATCGCCTTCGGCCTGTCGCGCCGGGCGCTTGAGGCCTGGGCCGGCGAGGCCGGCCTGGCCTTGCATGCGGACATGATGATCGGCCAGGGCGACATCGTCTCGGCCCAGCCGGCGCGGCTGATCCGGCGGATGGGCGAGACGGTCCGCGCCCGGCCGGCGCTGGCGCAAGCCGTGGCCCAGGGCGACCTGTCCGCGGCCTTGGCCGATCCGGACCTCGGCCCTCAGGTGAAGGCCTATCTGGCCCGGTTCGGCGACCGCTGCGCCGAGGAGCTGAAGCTCGAAAGTCCGACCCTGCACGACGACCCTTCGTCCTTGCTGGCCGCGATCGCCGCTGCGGGGCGTGGGCGAAGCGTCGCGCCGGCGCCGGCGGCGAGCGAGCCGCCCCAGGCGCGCCTGCGGCGGCTTTTCCGCGGACGTCCCGTCAGGCGCGCTCTGGCCGGCGCCCTGCTGCGCTGGACCAAGGCGCGGGTCCGCGACCGCGAGAACCTGCGGTTCGAGCGCACGCGCCTGTTTGGGCGGGTGCGGCGCGTGATGCGGGCCGGCGGCCAGCGGCTGGCGGAAGCGGGCGCGCTGGACCGCGCCGACGACGTGTTCTTCCTGACCCTGGACGAATGGCTGGGCGCCCTGGAGGGCGGCCTGGTCGGTCACGAGCTGAGGGGGCTGGTCGCGCTGCGGCGGCGCGAAGACGCCGAGGATCGGCTGCGCCCGGATCCGCCGGAGCGCTTCGAGATCGCCGGCGCCTTCCTGCCCGGCCTCAGCGCCTTGCCCGATCATCGCATCGAAGCCGGACCCGGCGGCGCCGTGCGCCGGGGCCAGGCCTGTTGCGCCGGCGTGGTCACCGCGCGCGTGCGGGTGGTGACCGATCCAAGAACCCAGGCCTTGGAGCCGGGCGAGATCCTGGTCGCTCGCCATACCGATCCCGGCTGGATCGCCGTGTTCGCCAACGCCGCCGGCGTCATAGCCGAGCGGGGCTCGCTGTTGTCGCATTCGGCCATCGTGGCGCGCGAGATGGGCGTGCCCTGCGTCGTGGCCTGCAAGGGCGTCGCCACATGGCTGCGGACCGGCGACCTGGTCCGTCTGGACGGCGGCGCCGGCCTGGTTGAGCGGATCGAGGGCTGAGATGCCTCAAGGCACGGAAATCGCCCAGCGCGCCCCGTTCGACCTGATCCGGTATGCGCAGGTCTGGGAAGACGCCGATATCCTTGTCGAGGCCCTCAATCCTGGCGCCGGCGACACCGTCGTCTCCATCGCCTCGGCTGGCGACAACGCGCTGGCCCTGCTGGCCGCCGGCGCGGACCGGGTGATCGCCGTCGACCTCAGCGCGGCCCAGCTGGCGTGCGTGCGGCTGCGCATCGAGGCCTATCGCAGCATGAACCATGCTGAGCTGCTGGAGCTGATCGGCTCGCGCCGCTCCGCGCGCCGCGCGGCGCTGCTCGACCGCGTCGGCCGAGGCCTGCCGGAGCCCGACCAAGCGTTCTGGAAGGCGCGTTCGGACCAGGTCGTGCGTCATGGCGCCGGCGGGGTCGGCAAGTTCGAGCGCTATTTCCGTCTGTTCCGCCGCTTCGTGCTGCCGCTGGCGCATGGCCAAGGGACGATCGCCCAGGCGCTGGAGCCCAAGGACCAGGCCGCCCGCGCGGCCTTCTATGACGCGCAGTGGGTGACGCCGCGGTGGCGCGGGCTGATGGGCGCCTTCTTCTGCCGCCCGGTCATGGGGCGGCTGGGACGGGACCCGGCCTTCTTCGACCATGCCGAGGGCGGCGTGGCCGCCCATGTGGCCCGCCGTTCGCGCCAGGCGATGGTCGAACAGGAGCCGTGGCGCAACCCCTACCTGGCCTGGATCCTGACCGGCCGCCACGGCCCGACCCTGCCAAGGGCCCTGCGCGAAGAGCATTTCGAGACGATCCGCAGCCGGCTCGACCGCCTCGAGCTGCGCCAAGGCCCCATCGAGGCGCTGGTGGACGAGGGCGTGCGCGCCGACGGGTTCAATCTCTCGGACATTTTCGAATACATGTCGCCGGCGGGTCACGCCGAGGCCTATGCGGCGGTGCTGGCCGCCTCGCGTCCGGGCGCCCGGCTGGCCTATTGGAACATGATGGCGCCGCGGCGGGCGCCGGCCGGCCTGGCCGATCGCGTGACGTCCTGCGCCGAGACGGAGGCGCGGCTGAAGCCGCAGGACAAGGCGTTCTTCTATAGCGACTTCGTCGTCGAGCGGGTGCGATGAGCCCCGCCCTGGCGATTGGTCTCGCCAAGGTCATCGGCGCTGTGACCCTGCTCGCGGCTGTCCTGGCGCTGGTCTCCGGCCTCTCCAAGCGGCTCAAGCTGCAGCCGGAAGTCTCGCGAAAGCTGATCCATGTCTCGCTGGGCCTGGGCAGCCTGAGCTTTCCCTGGCTGTTCCAGTCGTTCTGGGAGGTCGCGGCGACCTGCGGTCTGGCGCTCCTGCTGTTCGCGGCGGTGCGCTCGCGCCGCGGCCGCGCCGGGATCGGCGCCGGCCTGCACGGGGTGAAGCGCGACTCCTACGGCGACCTGCTGTTCGCCCTTTCGGTGATGCTGCTGTTTCACCTCAAGGACGGGCACTACTGGCTGAAGCTGATGGGGCTGCAGAAGCATCCGCAGATCGTCCTCTACATCCTGCCCCTGCTCATCCTGACGCTTTGCGACGCCGCCTGCGCCCTGGTGGGGGTCAATTACGGCCGGCAGCATTTTCGCATCGAGGCCGGCCTGAAGAGCTGGGAGGGCGTGGCCGTCTTCATCGCGACGGCCTGGCTGTTCTCGTTGATCGCCTTGCTGCTGTTCTCCGACGCCAGCCGCGCGGACGCCGTCGTGCTCAGCCTGATCGCGGCCCTGTTCGGCGCGCTGTTCGAAGGCGCCAGCTGGCGAGGGCTGGACAACCTGTTCATCCCCCTGGGCCTCTATCTGGTCCTGGCCAGCCTGATGCCGCGCGGTGTGCCCACACTGTTGATGGCCAGCGCCGGATTCGTGGCGATCACCGGTCTGCTGCTGGTGGCCGCCGATCATTTTCAAGCGGACCGGCACACGGTGGCGACGGCGGCGACCCTGTTCTTCTGCTTCATCATCTTCGCCGGGGTCGAAAGCCTGATAACCCCGCTGCTGGCCGTGCTGGTCTATGTCGTGGGGCGCAGGCAGGGCGGCGGCGCAGCTTCGGCGCCCTTCGACGGCCTGAGCCTGTTGCTGACCATACTGCTGCTGGGCCTGACCTATTACGTCCTGTCCGATCTGCTGCAGGCCAATACGATCTGCGTCTTCACCCTCAGCTTCGCGGCCATGGCCGTGGCGATGGCGGTTCGCTTCGGCCGGGGACGGCCCAGGTTCGTCGCGGCGGCGATCGCCCTGGCCTGGGGCGGGGTCGCGCTCGAGGTCGGCTATGAAGGCAAGATCGCTGTAGCGGCGCCGTTCCTGGCTGCGAGCCTGGGCGTGCTGCTGGCCGCGGGCGGCCTGGCCTGGCGCCTGGATCGCTACGCGCCCCAGCGCGCCTGGCTGAAGCTTGGCGGGCTGAGCCTCGCGGCGGGGCTTCTGATGCTGCCCCTCTCTCCCCTATGAGGCCGGATCCATGGATGGCGTCGAACTGATCGAGCAGCCGGGCGCGCGCCTCGGCATCTGGCGCGAGGCGGCGAGCCTGGGGGGGCGCAGGACCGCGGCGCTGGGCGCCTTCGCCTGCGCTACGGCCGAGGCCGGCGCGGCCCTGCTGGCTGCGACCGCCGCGCGCCTGGCCGCCGAGGGCTTCGAAGCCGTGGTCGGCCCCATGGATGGCGACACCTGGGCCTATCATCGTCTGGTCGTGGAGAGCGACGGCCGGCCGGCGTTTCCGCTGGAGCCCAGCAATCCGGCCCATTATCCCGCGGCCTTCGATCAGGCCGGCTGGCAGGTCATCGGCCGCTACATCTCCAGCGAAGGCCCGGTCACGCCGCGCACAGGTCCGCGATCGGCGCCAGGGCTGACCATCCGCAGCCTCAATATGGCCGAGGCCGACCGGGAGATGCGCCGGGTCCACGCGCTGTCGCTGGAGGCGTTTTCGCGCAATTTCCTCTATCGCCCTACGCCGGAAGACGGGTTCGTCGCCAGCTACAAGCCGTTCCTGCCCTTCATCGACGCCGAACTCGCCCTGGTGGCCGAGGACGACGCCGGCGAAATGCGCGGCTTCCTGTTCGCCTATCCTGACGCCAGTGCGGGGGCCTTGGTCTTGAAGACCTATGCCTCGCTCACTCCCGGCGCGGGCTCGATGATGGTGTCGGCGCTGTATAGGCGAGCCCGCGACAAGGGCTATGACCGGGTCGTTCACGCCCTGATGCACGAGGCCAACCTCTCCGTGCGCCACAGCCAGAACGTTGGCGGCCGGGTGTTTCGCCGCTACGCCCTGTGGGGGCTTCGGCTTTGAACCTCCTGGCGGCGATTTTCGCGCACGCGCAGGACCGCCCGGAGGCGATCGCCATCGTCACGCCGTCGGGGCGCACGGTGAGCTACGCCCAGATCGAGCGTCTGTCGGCGATCCGCGCCCGGGCGTTCCGGGCGGCCGGGATCGGCGCCGGGGACGGGGTGCTGCTCGCGCGCGGGGTGTCGCCGGCCCTCTATGTGGCGCTGCTCGCGCTCTTTCGCTTGGGAGCCGTGGCGATGTTTCCGGAACCGGCCGCAGGGCTTCCAGGGCTGGCTCAGGCGGTTGCGGCCGCCCCGCCCAAGGCCATGGTCGCCGGCCCCTTCGGCCGATCGCTGAGGCTGCTGGTTCCGGCGCTCATGCGCTTGCCTCTATTGCCGGAGCCGAGCGCAGGCGCGAGCCTGGGCGATGGTCCGATGGACGGTGATCCGCGCCAGCCGGCCCTGATAACCTTCACCAGCGGCTCGACGGGGCGGCCGAAAGGTATCGTCCGCACGGGCGACTTCCTCAAGCTTCAGCACGACCTGATCGAGGCGCTGCGCCGCACCACCCCCCAGGACGTCGATCTGATTTCCCTGCCGGTGTTCATCCTGTCCAATATGGCGATGGGGGCGACCAGCGTGATCCCCGCAGGAAACCTCCGTCGGCCGGCTCAGCTCGACGGCGCCCGGCTGCTGGTCCAGGTCGCCGAGCATCGCGTGACCCGGATCCTGGCGCCCCCGGCCGTCTGCGGGCGCCTGGCCGAGGCGGCGGCCGCGGGCGCGAGCCGGCCTGGCCAGGGGATCGTCGCCATCTTCACCGGCGGCGGGCCAGTGTTTCCCAACCTGCTCCACGCCCTTCGCGCCATGGCGCCCCAGGCGGCCTTGCACGCGGTCTATGGCTCTACGGAAGCCGAGCCCATCGCGCATCTCGACTTCGACCAGGTCTCCGCCCGCGATTGGCGGGCCATGGCCGGCGGCGCCGGGCTGCTGGCTGGCCGGCCGATCCCGCAGGCGCGTATCGAGATCGTCGATCACGAGGTTCAGGTGGCTGGGCCGCATGTGAACCGCGGCTATCTGGATCCCACGCAGGACGCCGACACCAAGGTCGTGCGCGGCGAGGTCCTGTGGCACCGCACCGGGGACGCGGCGCGTCTCGACGATCAGGGGCGCCTTTGGCTGCTCGGGCGGCGTGAGGCGGCGGCCGGAACCCTGTTCCCGTTCGCGGTGGAAGTCGCCGCCTCAAGCTGGCCTGGCGTCCGTCAGGCGGCCCTGGTCGCTGACCCGCAGCGCGCCCTGCTGTGCGTCGCGGGTTCGGGCCTGGACGGGGCGGATCTCGCCCGGCGCGCCCGGTCGATGGGGGATGTCGAGCTGCGGGTCCTGCGCGCGATCCCCATGGATCGGCGGCACAATTCCAAGGTGGACTACGCCAGGCTGCGCCGCATCCTCGGATCGGCGATCCAATGAAGGGGGCCCCGCTGAGCCGGGCGATCGTCGCCGCCGGCTTTCCCTTGGGCGCGCTGGGCCATTTCTGGTACGTGGCGGAGAACGGCTTTTGGTATCACGGCCGGGCGCCGGCCTGGGCGCCATGGTTCTGGTATCCGCTATGCGCCATCGACTTCGTCGTGCCATGGCTGCTCTGGCGGTCGCCTCGGGCCGGAATCTGTCTCGCGGTCGGGGTGATGGCGACGACGATGTCGGTCAATCTGCTGTATTTTCCCAAGTTCGAGCATGGGCCGAACCCGGTGCTCCTCACATTGCTGGGCTTCGGGGTCTTCGTCTTCGCCGTGGCTCCAAGGCTCTGGCGCAGCACCGGCTCGGCCTGAGCGGGCCTCAGCCCGGATTCGGGGTCTTGGCGGCGGCCACATGAGGCATAAGGCGCTTTAGTCGATCTCAATCGTGGAGACGACCACCTTCCCCTGCGTCTTGCCCGCCGCCACCGCGGCGTGGGCGGCGTCGACATCGGCGAAGGTGAAGCGGCGAGGGTCCAGGATCGGCGACAGCTGGCCCGCTTCGGCGAGGCGGCGCGCCTGCTCCAGGATTTCGCCGTGGTGCGCGCGGCCTTCTCCGGTCAGCAGCGGGATCAGGGTGAAGACGCCGGAATAGCTCGCCGCCTTGAACGACAAGGGGGCCAGCGAATGAGCGCCCCAACCCAGCGCGCTCACCACATGGCCGAAGCGGCGGACGGCCTTGAACGAGGCGTCCAGGCCGGCGCCGCCGACGGTGTCGTAGACGATGTCGAAGCCGCGGCCGTCGCCCTGGCGGGCCACGTAGCCCTCCACCGTCTCGGTTTCGAAATCGATCGGGGTCGCGCCGAGGCGGGCGATGGTTTCGGCCTGGGCCGCGCGCCCGGTCGCCCAGACGTTCGCGCCGCGAGCGCGGGCGATCTGGATCACCACATGGCCCACGCCGCCCGCGCCGCCTTGTACGAGCACGCTTTGGCCTGCGGACACGCCCGCGCGGTCGACCAGGCCCTCCCAGGCGGTGATGGCGACCAGGGGCAGGGCGGCGGCTTCGCGCATGGACAGGTTGGCCGGCTTGTGGGCCAGCAGGTCGGCGTCGACGGCGGCGAACTGGGCGAGCGAGCCCTGCACGCCGCCGACCCCGCCGGTCATGCCATAGACCGCGTCGCCGGGCCGGAAGCGGGTGACGCCGGCCCCGACCGCCTCGACCACGCCGGCCAGATCGATGCCGAGCACCGCCGGCAGGGGATGGCGCGCATGCGCCGCCGCGCCGGCCCGGATCTTGGTGTCGAGCGGATTGACGCCGCTGGCGTGAATGCGCACCAGCACCGCCCCGGCGGCGGGTTCAGGCCGGGCGATCTGCGTCAGGCGGACCGGTCCGTCGTGGGTCTCCAGCACGAGAGCGGTCATGGTGGGCTGGGCGCTCATGGGCATGCTCCTTGTGACGAGGTGAAACCGATCACCGCTGACGGGTCGCTATGGGTTTGGGCCGCCGCCCAGCAGCGCCGCGCGCTCGGCCGCGGTCAGCGCCCGCCAGCGGCTTTCCGGCAGGTCGCCCAGGCTCAGCGGCCCGATCCGCACGCGCAGCAGGTCGACGACGCGCAGGCCGACCAGGTCGCACATGCGGCGGATCTGCCGGTTGCGGCCCTCCTTCAGCACGAAGCGCAGCTTTTGCGGCCCCAGCTGGGTGATCTTGGCCCGGCGCAGCTGGCGGCCGTCCAGCTGCAGGCCGTAGCGCAGCAGGCCGAGGGCCTTGTCGGTCACCTGGCCGGTCACCACGACCAGATACTCTTTCTCCAGGTCCGAGGCCGGTCCGATGATCGCCTTGGCCAGCACCCCGTCGTCGGACAGCAGCAGGAGGCCCCGCGAATCCATGTCCAGGCGGCCCAGCGGCGCCAGGCTGGTGCGGGCGTCCGGGATGGTCGCGCTCTCGCCGACCAGGGCCTGGCGGGTCAGCAGGCGCACGGCCGGAACCTGGCCCGCCTCGGGCTGGGCGGAGACCACGCCCACCGGCTTGTGCAGCACCGCCGTCAGGCTGGCGCCCAGCTCACCCTCGGCCGCGTCGGACAGGGTCAGGGTCTGGCCGGGCGCGATCTTGCGCCCCACGTCCTCCACCGTCTGGCCGTCGATGGAGACTAGGCCGCGGGCGATCAGGTCTTCGGCTTCCCGCCGCGAGCAGACTCCGTTCTGCGCCAGCCAGCGGTTCACCCGCTGCGGTTCGGCTTCCTCGTAACGGCGGGTCCAGGCCATTGGGGTTCATTGGAGCGCGACGGCGCCAAGCGCAAGCGACCGATGGCCCTCGCGAGCATCTGCTGTTAGCCAGCGATGATGAGCGCGCGGGCGGAAGACTTCGACATCGTCATCATCGGCGCGGGCGCGGCCGGGATGATGTGCGCCGTCGAGGCCGGCAAGCGTGGCCGCCGGACGCTGGTGATCGACCATGCCGCCGCCCCCGGCGAGAAGATCCGCATCTCCGGCGGCGGGCGCTGCAATTTCACAAACCTGCGCACCGGACCCGAAGCCTATCTGTCGCAGAACCCGCGCTTCTGCATCTCGGCGCTGAAGCGATACCGGCCGGCGGACTTCATCGCCTGGATCGAGCGCCACAACATAGCCTGGCATGAGAAGACCCTGGGCCAGCTGTTCTGCGACGGCTCGGCCAAGCAGATCGTGGACATGCTGACCGGCGAGATGGCCCGGGCCGGCGCGGCGCTGCGTCTGCAGACCACGGCCCAGCAGATCGACAGGACCGCCGACGGCTTTCGGCTGATCTGCGGCGGCCGGCCCGTGACCTGCCGCAGCCTGGTGCTGGCCGCCGGCGGCAAGTCGATCCCGAAGATGGGGGCCACCGGTTTCGCCTATGACGTCGCCCGCCAGTTCGGCCTGGCGGTGACCGAGACCCGGCCCGCCCTCGTGCCGCTGACCTTCGAGCCGGGCCTGCTCGGCCGCCTCGCGCCCCTGGCCGGGGTCGCCGTGGATGTCCGCGCCGCCTGCGGCAAGATCCGGTTCGACGAGGCCATGCTGTTCACCCACCGGGGCCTGAGCGGGCCGGCGATCCTGCAGATCTCGTCCTATTGGCGTGAGGGCCAGGAGGTCGTGATCGACATGGCGCCGGGCGCCGACCTCTTCGCCCTCTTGCGGGAGGCGCGTGGCCAGCGCGGGCGTCAGGGGCTGGTCAATGTGCTCGCCGACCATCTGCCTCGGCGCGTGGCCCAACTGATCGCGGACCAGCACGGCGCCGCCCAGGGCAACTTGGCGGACCAATCGGACGCCAAGCTGAAGGCCGTGGCCGCGGCGGTGAACGCTTGGCGGGTCAAGCCGGTGGGCTCGGAGGGCTACCGCACCGCCGAGGTCACCCTGGGCGGCGTCGACACCGCCGGCCTCGATTCGCGCAACCTGGAGGCCAAGGCCGTCCCGGGGCTCTATGTCGTGGGCGAGGCGGTCGACGTCACCGGCTGGCTGGGCGGCTACAATTTCCAATGGGCCTGGGCCAGCGGCTGGAGCGCCGGCCAGGTGGCGTGAGGCGGCCGATCGCCTCGTGGAGATCAAGACATGCCGGCGCCCGAGATCGCGATCCGCACGAAACGCAAGCTGACTAACCGCCTGATCGCTGCGCATGACGCCGCCCGCCTGCGTCCGCACCTGACCGACGACATGCTGCTGATCGTCGGCGACGGCGACCTGATCCAGGGGGCGCAGGCGGTGACCGCCGCCTTCGCCGGCCAGTTCGCCGATCCGGCGTTCATCGCCTATGTGCGCACCACCGACACGATCGAGCTCGCCGCCGACGGCCGCCGCGCGGCTGAGACCGGCCGCTGGGTCGGTAGCTGGCGGGGCGGGGTGGAGATCAGCGGCGTCTACATGGCCGCCTGGCGCGAGAGCCACGGCCAGTGGCTGCTGGAGCGCGAGCTCTACGTCACCCTGCGCAGCTGAGGTCAGGGGCGCGCCAAACCCTCACGCTCCAACGCTTCTCTTCCTCCTCATCCTGAGGCGCCCGGCGCGAAGCGTCGGGCCTGCCTGGTCATCGGCAGCGGCCCGACCTTGGCGCCTTGAAGTTCAGGGCCATCTGATGGACCTGCGAGGCGGCCGCGCGATGGCGCGTCCGCCGCGTGAACAAGACAGAGGTGCGGCTTGGCGAAGACGATCGGTTTCCTGTCCTTTGGCCACTGGTCGGCCTCGCCCCAGTCGGGCGCGCGCTCGGCCCGGGACGTGCTGCATCAGTCGATCGAGCTGGCGGTGGCGG
>OUWB010000021.1_pt1 | contig 22437 bp, 27 predicted proteins | sample 1779821 | NCBI WGS metagenome assembly OUWB01 (sample SAMEA3914806, study PRJEB12502) | metagenome | biome: forest; material: soil | place: Canada | collected 2011-08-03 | depth 0.1 m
TGGCCAACCAGGCGACAATTTCAGTTGCCGCTACCAGAGAAGCGACAAAAACACCAATGATAGCTCTCATTTCACCCACCGTTGCGACTTGACCGCTGTCAAAAGTTTTATCGCGTCAATCGCAATAATAACAAATTTTTCACCCTATTTCGACAGCGCACTTCCCAAGTGTCAAAAGTGCGTATCGGCTTATGACTGATTTCTGGTGAAATCCCCCAAAAAGCGGCAACTTCAATGCCGTAAATATACACAATTTTTCAACCTCCCGACACAGAACACATCGTGCCATCTAGTTGCGCGTTGTAGCCCGAAGTGATACTGTCGACGTTCACCTGCGGAACGTGTGTATATTTTGAGTTCATTTTAGTCCCTGCTGGGTATTTGGCTTTTAGCTCAGCGTAGATCTCCGCCCCCTCTAACGCTTGATCTAGCGTCATGCCCGCTGCACTTGTGTAAACGCCATAGACGTAATTGGCATAGTCCTGCGACCCGCCATAAAGGACTTGCGCATCTAGCGCCCAGCCTCGATGGAATTGGATAAGGTTCACATCATTTTGTAGCTCGCTGGCAGCCGACGACATTCGGGTTAATTCCAACAAGAGTACGAAACCCGACATTGGAATTTGTTAGCCGTTTTTCGCTGTCGGCGACATCAAATGGCAACAACAAGGGCAATTTAAGTCCTGCTGAAGCCTCAAGCGTCGTAAATCTGGAATCAGTCGTCGCAGAAGCCAAATTCCACTTTCTGGCTCCAGTCGTAACATGACATGCCGATCGCGGAACTCAGCTAGCCAAAATGACAATTAAAATCAAATACCTATTGAACTTTCTTTCCAGGCTATGTCGGGTTTCGTACTCTTGTTGGAATTAACCCAATGTCAGTCCGTATGACCCGCATCGATCCGGAGAAAAACATGGCCAGGTGGTACGAAATCGACGTCCAGCCGACGCTTTTCGGCGAGTACGCGGTCGAGCGCCATTGGGGCCGAATTGGATCTTCCGGCCAGTCGAAGACGTTCTGGTTTAACGACGAACCGACCGCTGACCAGATGGCAAAATCGGTCTCCGCTACCAAAGCTCGGCGCGGCTATGTGGAAACAAAATTTGCGACCGGCGGAAATCCTTAACGAAACATAGCAGCCCCCTTACCCCCAAGTTTTCAGCAGTCCCAAAATTCTTCTAATGTTCTGAATTAATTCAACGACTTACTTAACGGGACTTTTTGCACGACTTCGCCGAGAACCCCCATCGCGGCGCGAAGGACCATGCGGCCGATCCGGCCGAAGCCGTTGATACCGATACGAATTTTTGGAGACATTGCGGGCCTGTCCTGTGGAAGTCGCTTAGTTGGTCGCATTAGTGTGTTGCGAATAGAACGCCCTCCAGTGCCCGTCGACATAGGCGAAGACGTCGCAGGAAAGGACCGGCTGGCCACCACCCGGCGTTGTCAGTATCCAGGTCAGTACGGCCGTGTCTCCCGCGATCACGACGTCGGCGCGCTCCGGGTGGCTGGCGCGCCAGTCGCGCATTTTGTTCGCGAAGCCAGGATCACCGGGGTGCATACGCGCCCCACGAAGGATGGCTGTCTTGTTATCGACCGTACCGTCTGGCCGGACAGAGCGGTAGTCAGACAGGAGAACCTGATCAACGAATGCGACGTCGCCGCTCAATTCCGCCCGCCCCCAGGCATCGTCAACGGCCCGCACGGCGTCAGCCGTCTTGGTCTCGGCTTCGGCATCGGCTTTGTCGGGGCGAGCCATCATCGGCATGGCGGATACCAGGCACAGCCCGAAGACGGCAGGCATAGTGAGTTTACACATGTGTAGAGCTCCTTGATGAAGACCGGTCTTGACTTGAGGCAGGCCGCCTGACGGGCTTAGATTATTGCCGTAGTCTGGGCCTGGAACTGCATTTTTGTGATCCGATAAACGAGGAACGGAATCGGGCCGTTGGGCCCTTCGATAAACTCAATGCGTTCCGTCAAAGATCCGCCGATTTTTTCGCAGGCGCGCCGGGAGCGAAGATTTGTGTCCGCGATACGGAACACCACGCCATCGACATAGTTGAACGCATGAGTCAGCATGAGGTGCTTGAGTTCGCGGTTATATACGCCGCCCCAATATGAACGGGCCAGAAAGGTCTTGCCGATCTCGACCTCCGACCGCTTAGGCCTGTAGCTGTGGAAGGTCGAGGAACCGATCACGGCTCCGCTTGACCGGTCCGTGATCGCCATCGCCCCCCGCGTCGCCATGACCTCGTCGAAAAAGATCCGAAATTGAGACGGTCGCCACCGGTCGGGAAAAGGATGTCCCGCCCAGAGTTCGGGGTCGTCTGCGGCGACATAAAGGGCATCCCGGTCCGCCTCGGTTAACGGCCGCAACCACAGCCGCGGCCCCTCCAGAGTGGGTTGCCAACGCGTCATCGTCATGGCCTTGCGTCCCTATAACTCATTACCGGTTGCCGTCGGCCGGCGTCGAGATATCCACGGCAATTCGCCATCGGCCGTCGCTCTCCCTTTTCCAAACCGTGTTGTAGTGATATTCCGCTTCTTTGGCCGCAGCGGCGCCGAGCGGATTGCCAGGATGCACGTCCCCAGCGCGTATCCGAGCTCGCTCGTGGCCTCCACCTTTTGCACAGTCAGGGTCCGGCTTTTGATTGCGGTATTGTGGCTCGCCGAACGCCAGAAGTTCTCCACCCCGTCACGGCCCTTGATGACCGCCATGTTTTCGCCGATCAGCCAGGCGTCCCGCGCGTAAAAGCCAGCCATGCGAACGGAATCACGGCGGTTGAAAGCCTCTTCAAATAGCCTGGCGAATTGCTCCACCGATTCCGTACTGAATATTTCCAATCCCGTTTCCATGATCATCGCTCCATAAAATGCATCGCTTATTCTGGTCCGGCCGGGCGCAATGACTCACCGAGGGGTCGCGACTGCCTCGGAAAAAGTCAGGAATGCCTCGATGAATTGACGAGGCCGTTCGAGGAATGCCGCGTGGCCACCCTTGAATTTGACAAGGCGTGAGGCGAAAGCATCGAAATCGCGACCGCCATGTCCTGTTACATGCAGGCAGGTGACCGGCGGCCTGGCCCTCTCGCGAAAGACCGCCAGCCGCACATCCCCGACCAAAACCTCCTGCGCGTTCCTTGCGACGGCAATGTCCTGCCGATAGCTTTTGGGCACGCTGTAGACCTTACTCTCGATGATAGTGATTGGATTCATCCGTCTGCAATTCGTGCTGGATCGCCGCTCAGGGTTGGTGGTGGGGCGTCCAGGCGGCTTCAAAGAAACGGTAAGCTTTCTGCGCCACGGCGCGCTGGATCGCGCCCCGATCGACGCCGTCCCGGTCACGGCACGAAACGAATGCCTTCAGGCCCTCTGGCGAGCATTCGCTGCTGAACGTCAGGTGCCCCACATTCGGGAGCACTGTCAGCTTGGCCCCCTTGATGAGCCGGGCGAAGTGGGCGGCGTTGGTTTTCGATGGAGCCGTGTCGTCGGCATCTCCCACCACGATGGCGACGGGGATATGGATCGAGGCCAGGTCGCTTGAGTCAAAGGCCGGCCCCATGGCCGGCGCCATCGCAAAGACCGCGCGAATGCGATTATCGCCGTGAGAGAGCCTCGATCTTTGAAGGGACGCATGGACCGCTGGGTCGGTGCGATCCAAGGCTGCGATATCGACAATCGACTGGCGAATGGCGTCGCGAGGTTCGCAGGTCGCGTCGCCCCGGCTAGCGTCGGAAGCGCAGTAGCTCATCAGACGGGCGCGATTGAAGCGACCGCCGGCGATGGCGATCATTGTCTCGCCGCCCGCGGAGTGTCCAGCCGCACCGATGCGCGCCGGATCGATCGCCGGACCGAAAACCGGGTCTGCAAGCAAAGCGTTGAGAACCGCGCTCAGGTCGTCGGCGCGCTCCCAGGGCAGGCCAAAGCCCTGAGGAAGGAGCTTGTCCTCGGCGATTGTGTTGCCGTGATGGTTTACCGCCGCGACGATATAACCCTGCGCGGCGAGGGACTGCGCCAGCCATTCGAGTGACAGGCCGAGACCGGTGGACCCATGAGAAAGCAAGATGAGTGGGCGCCGCGGACCTGCCAGCAGAGGGGCGTCGAAGGCTATGGGGATCGATTTGAAGTACGCAGCCATCCCCGCGTCACCAAAGTAGATTTTGGTTTTCTCCGTCAGCGGTAACGGAGTCGTCGGCGTTTGCGCTGGCGCCGGATACCAAATAACCGTGTTGAGTGGGCGCGGGCCCGTGTGACCCCAGTTTGGGCGCGACCTATCGACAAAAGGCCGTACCGCCAACCCGACGGCCGAAAGCGTAGCCGAAGCTGTTGTCCGCCCGCTGGCCAGTGGTTCGAAAGACGCCGTGCCCGTGGGTGTTCCAGATGTAAATCCCACCAGGATCGCAAACGCAGCCGACATAAGTTTGCTCGGGCTCATTATGACCTTTCTTTGCGGCGTAGGTAATTACGGCTTATGCCGGTGCACAGCGGAGATTTAGAAGCCGACGACGCGGTCGTAGCTTCCCGACATGACTTGTAAAAATGTGTCTTGCCCCGATGGACGGGCCTCCACGAGGTATCGCAAAGCCTTTTCATCCCGCATCCAAATGGATCGTCCCTGTCCTCGAGGCGTTTCCTTGGACACAACCAGTTCGTTTCCGACCCAGCCGCCCCTCGCCGGCGTCAGCGGAGCGAAGCCATAGGTGTCGAACCAAAAGTGGAGCAGGTCTTCACCGTCAACACACCAGACCCCGTGTCCGCTGAACGACTGGCCACCGGTCCGATTTTCCTCGTAGTCGTGAATGAGATTCTTGCCGCCGGCATCCATATGAAAATGCCAAGTTCCCCTGCAGGGGCCCGCGCCTCCCCACGGGTTAGGCGCAATAGTGCCGCCTCCACGCCAAGAGCCGAGGAATGGTTGCAAAGTTTTGATGTCGAAAGTCATACCCAAGGGTAGCAGGAGCCGCTTTGGCTTAATTTTGCATTTGAGCCGAATTCTTGTATTATTTCGCCAATGTGGAGAGCCTATCATTTTCGCCGCGAAGGGGCAGCGCGCCAGCCGTTAAGCGGCCATGCCGAGGCACAGATTTTCTTGTTGGTTGAGGGGGCGGTGACCTTCCTTACGCCACAGCGTACCTGGATCATGACGCCAGGACGGCTATGCTGGTTACCTCCGCAGATTCAGCATGGCTTCGTGTCGCAAACATCGGTCTCCGGCGTCAGCCTGAAGGTCAGCGGCCAAGAATGTCACGGGCTCCCAGATCATCCGAAGATTTTGCATCCCGATCCCTTTTTCGAATTAGCTCTCGGGCGGCTGGTCGAGCGGCCGCACGACTTTAGCGGGTTATGGCAGGTCCTAAGCCAAGCCATCATCGAGGCTCCACCCGACCGCTTGGTGTTGCCGGCGCCGTTTAGTCCAAGGCTTGTGCGCTTGGCGCAAGCGTTGATGCTTGATCCCGCTGACCCGCGCAACCTGCCAGAATGGGCAAAGGAGGTCGGTCTGTCGCCTAGGACCTTGGTCCGGCGATTAAAAGCCGAGACCGGTTTGTCATTCGCGGTCTGGCGCCAAAGGCTCAGATTGATGCATGCGACGGCTGCCATGCAGTCCGGAGGCTCTGCGACCAACGCCGCACTCGATTCAGGTTTTGGCACGGCAAGCGCATTCAGCGCGGCCTTTCGCAAACATATGGGAATGGCGCCGACCGTCTATTTGCGTGCAAAATAATCCTCAGGGCTTTTTGCGCCCCCTTAGGCTCAATCCCATCTTTGGCAAGTGATCTGAAATCGAATCGGATAACCGACCGTCTGTTTCGCAATGCCACGCTTAAAACAGAGAGTGAGATTTTTTTCGCGTTTGTCGATCCGTTTGCCTCAGTCGTTTCGTCTTAGTGACGGGCTGCAGGAAGAGCGCCGCCCGCAACCCGAACAGGAAGATTCACTATGAACACTATCTGGTCCTGTCGCGGCTGACCTCCGCGGTGCGCTGCGGCCACTCCTATGCTAACTTCTTCAACCAATCGAAGCCGGTCGCCACCGCCCTATTCGCCGGCCGCGACAAACTGCCGTTCCACTTCGTTTGGCTGGGCGCTCGGATGGTGGTCGCCGCCAATCCGCTCAATGTCGATGGCCTGCGCCGCGGCAGCGAGATCCTGGCGATCGACGGAGTGCAGGTGGCGCAGATCCAGGCGCGGTTGATGCCTTACCTGCGTGCCGACGGCCATAACGACGCAAAGCGGCGCAAGCTGCTCGACACAACTGGCGGCGACCGCTTCAAGACCTTCGACGTGTTTTACCCCCTCATCTTCCCGCCGGCCGCGTCGCGGTTCCGGCTTCAGGTCCGCGAACAGCCGGGCGCGCCTGTCCGCACGATGGCCGTCGACGCCATCGACCTGGACCAGCGCAGGCGCATGGCCCCCGCCGCGGCCGATGACAGCGGCCCAAGCTACTGGCCGCTCGACTATCCGGCGCCGGGCGTCGGACGGATCGTCATGCCGGGCTGGGCGCTGTTCAACAGCAAGTGGGATTGGCGCGCTCGCATCAACGAGATGTTCGAGAATCTCGCGCGGACCGAGGCGCATGGGTTGATCATCGACCTACGCGATAACGAAGGCGGGCTCGATTGCGGCTATGAGATCATCGCCCGCCTGATCGATTTCGAGCTGCCGCTGTTTGCCGAATACGAACGCCGGGTGCGCTTTCGCACGGCGCCGGCCGATCTCGTGCCCTATCTCGATACCTGGGACCGGTCCTTCGTGCAACTGTGCGAAGGGGCGACCGACGTCGGCGATGGTTTCTATCGTCTGGCCAATGACGACGACCTGCGCGCCATCATACCGAAGGGGCCGCGCTTCAAGGGCCGGGTCGCCGTGCTGTGCGGAGCACAGAACAGCTCGGCAACGTTCAGCTTCATCGACCTGGTCCAGCGCCACGGCCTGGCCCGCGTATACGGCGAGCCGACTGGCGGCAACCAGCGCGGCGGCTGTTTCTTCTTCCTACGCCTGCCACACAGCGGGCTCGAGGCCGACTTGCCGCTGATCGGGACCTTCCCGGGGACGCCCAAACCCGACGCCGGCTTAGCGCCGGACGTGTTCGTCACGCCTTCCATCAGGGATATGGCTGGCGGGGCCGATCTCGCCTTGGCTACCGCGATCAAGCACCTGACCTAGAGCGCACCCATATGCTGCCGCCCCTTCCCCAGCAGCGTTAACACTCCTTAATTCGGCTTGCGATATCGTTGGCTCGTTAAGGCGTACTTTTACGATCGTAGGCCGCTGCGACAAGAAAGCTGCTCTTGCAATTTGCTACCCGCCATTTCGTTCGAGATACAAGGCCTAGTCGCAGATTTTGCACCACGCCCGCCTTCAGTCCGGGGCTTTCCGCAATGTCCCAACGGCCTGTTCCCAATTACGCCCGTCAAAGTCGACAGTCGCCGGCTTCTCCTCATCCATATTATAGTCGTCCAAGGTGTTCACGTTGATGGTAAAGAGATGGGGTGCCGCCCGAGGCCGACTAAAGGGATGAATGCCGCAGACGCCGCAAAACATATGGACGGCCGCGCCCGTACCGAAACGATATTCCTTCAGGGTCTCCCCACCTGAGACGATTGTCAGCCTGTCCGGCTCCACGCGATGGTGAAGCATGCCCTTTTTTCGGCAGATCGAGCAGTTGCACCTAAGCACCGAAGCGATGGTCGTATCAACCTGAAAGCGGACGGTTCCGCAATGACAGCTACCATTATAAAAGGCCATCGGCTAAATTCCTCAACAATCATGAACACCGGCCGCCTCACCGCGGTCGGACGCCTTTGCAAGCTTAAAACTAAACTGCCCCGGTGCCTGTAGGCTCCTCTGCTATTGCTCGCGGGAATCCCTTTTCCACAGCGCATTCGACAACGCTTCCCCTAGCACGTGGAGAAGAAGATTGCCGGAGATCATCACCAAGAATACCGACTTAACTACCGTCGCGGCAATACGACTTAACCTGTCGCTCGCGCGCTCGGCGCCGGGCGGGGCGGACATCCGCATCGCTTTTCGATCAGCCCGAAACAGCCTGCCGTTACAAAGTCGCCCGGGCGCGTGATCTATGATCTCGCCTAGGCCGACATCATCGACTAATGCAGCCGCAGCATTTGCCGGCAACCATTGCACTTCGCGCTGACCTGCCTCGGGCCATGTCGACAGTTGATCCGAAACTCGCATCGGGAACACAGTGACCTCGCAGTCGATTACGCGGTCGGCCTTCTCGACCAGCTTTCTGTAGTAAAATCGCCCGATAGGATTCGAATCCACCTTTCCTATGATGCCGGCTTCCTCGAAGGCCTCACGTTCGGCGGTCCTTTCGGGCGACAATCCTTTGACTGGCCAACCTTTTGGTATGATCCACCGGTGCGATCGCCGCGACGTCATGACCATGATCTCCAGTTTACCGGAGGCTCCGAACCGGTAGGGCAAAGCGGCGTATTGCGTTTTCATCATGTGGCCTCAGTCTGCTTTCACCGCTTTTCCGCGAACGCCCATTTGACTCCGGCGACGCCCTCGATCGCCGCCAGATCCCCTGCTGCCTGCGGTACTCCGGAGCTTGCCGTCTTTGCGAGGAAACGGGCGCGGTATCGTACGCGCGTCGGGCGGCCGGCACCGTCGAAGTCGATGTCCTGAGATTGCGCCTCAACCCCGGCAGCGGCCAGACGCTCCTGAAGGACGTCCAGGTTGGGCGCATCCGGTTCGAGCACGACTTCCAGATCGGCGACGTGCCAACGCGGCAAGCGCAATTCCAGGGGCTTGAGGAAGGCCAGGAGAAGAAGCGCGACGACAAGCGCTGCGACGGCGAGCTCGATCTGGCCGCCACCGATGCAGAGGCCGTCGACCGTGACGAACCACAGGCTGGCGGCCGTCGTCACGCCGGTGACCCCGCTGCCTTGCCGCAGGATCACGCCAGCGCCGATAAAGCCGATCCCGCTCAATATCCCCAGCGGAAGGCGCATCAGGTCCAGCACGGAAAAGGACGCGGCCGTCTTGCCCGAGGTGTCCAGCAACATGTCCGCCTGCAGCATGGCCACCGTCGCCGCCAGTGCAACGAGGATAGTCGTCCGCATACCCGCGGGCTTGCCGTTGACGTCCCGGTTCAGCCCGATCAACGCGCCGGCGATCACGCTCAGGAAAAGGCGTAGCGCGATAGCGGGCCAGGTCACGTGCATCTAAGCGCCCGCCTTGGTCCCAACGGCGACGTCACCGATGCCGGCGGTGGCCGTTGTCTTTGAATGCAGTTTCGGCTTTTTGTCCTTGGCGCGCAGAATGGCGGTGGCGATCGATGCGAGGTGATCGTTGATCTGCCGTAGATCGTGCAGCGTGTCGATTTCCAGCGCACTGGTAGCGACGCCCTCCACGGCCCCGCTGCGAAGCCGGTCGAGATGGATACGGGACGCCTTCCCTTCCAGCAGCTCCAGGGCCTGCTTTTCATCGAGCAAGGTCTTCAAGGCGCGTTTGTCACCGCTCATGAATACGGATCCGGTCAGACGGGCATTGCCGATCACGCGCTGGAAGATCGGTTCCAAGTCCCGCCAGGCCTCGTTCGAAAACGACTGCTGCCGCGACAGAAGCTTGCCGACACGCCGGGCCAGGTTGTTGCTGATGATGTCGCCGATCTGTTCCAGGGTCGTGGCGGCATAGAGCACCTGGTCGCACCGGCGCCGATCCCCCTCCCCCAGCATATTGGCCGGGATGGAGGTGAGATAGATTTTCACGCTACGGTTCACGCTATCGAGAATATCGTCCGTCTTGCGGATGGCCTCGACCTCGGTTTGGCCGCCGCTACGAAAGGCGGTCGCCACCTCGGCCAGCATGGTTTCGACGATATCGGCCATACGCATGACCTCCCGGCCGGCGGCGGCGACCGCCAGGTTCGGACGGTCGATTAGCCTCTGATCGAGATAGAGAGGCGCGCCCGCGTCCGGGGCGACCGCTTCCGGCAACCGTTCCCTAAGGAGTCGAGCCAATGGCCGCAACACGGGCATGAAGATCACCGCCATGACGATGTTGAACACCAGGTGGAAGTTGGCCGGCGAGTGAGCCGACAGCGCGGACAGGCCGGGAACATGCGCTACCACTCCGACCAGGAGCAAGCCTACAAGGCAACCCGTCAGCCGATTGGCGAGGTTGCCGAGCGGCAGGCGCAACGCGGCCGGGTTCTTCCGCCCCAGCATGTTGAGCACTGGATTCACGGCACTGCCGAGGTTCGCGCCCAGGACAAGCGCAAAGCTTGCCGGCAATGAGATTAGCCCTTGTTGGGTGAAAGTCATGACAAGCAGGATTACGGCGATGCTCGAATGCATCGACCAGGCCAGCAAGGCCCCCAGAAGCAGGCTAAGGACAATGTCCTGTGTGACGAGATTGAGAAGCGTCTGGAACCCGTCGCTGCGAGCGGCATGAGTCAACAGCGCCGTCATATGCGCCAGCGCGAACAGCATCAGTCCCAGACCGATTAGGGATTTGGCCAACTCGCGCTGGCGGTCGGAGCGCCCCATCTTGCTGAGGACGACGCCGACCAGAACGAGGACAGGCGTTAACGCCGAGATATCGAACGCCAGAAGCTGAACGATGAGGGTGGTGCCGACGTTGGCGCCCAGCATTAGCGCCAGTCCGGAGACCAGGTCGAGGGCGCCTGATGCCGTAAAGCCGGCGGCGATCATGCCGGTGGCGGTGCTGCTTTGGAGCAAGGTCGTGACAACCGCGCCGGCGGCGAAGGCCACCAGGCGGTGCCTCAGGCCGTGATGCAACCATTTGCGGATAGTGGCGCCATAAGCATCCATAATGCCGGCCTGAACCATATGCAGACCCCATAGCAGCAAGGCGACAAACCCCGCCAGGTCGATCAGTCCGAGCGTCTCCATTTCATACGGCACTCCAAAGGCGAAAGCCGTCAGAAATATATCCGTGTTCGGATCATTTCAATTCACATATTGTAATCGAAGCTGATATTTCTTGCCGCGAAAATCCAATATTTCCATGGCATTCGACTACCATCTGCGTTAATCGGATAAAATATGAATGTTTTGTGACATCGGATTTTTGTCAGAATGAAAAAGAATAGGGACGCGGCGACGGAACCGGTTACCGGCACCAATCGCCGCCAGCTTATAGAGGGCCTTGGACTTGCCGGGCTGTTCGCCGCACTGCCGTCCGCGACAGACGCCAGCCCTGCACCGGATAAACGCCCAAGGTCAGACGCTCCGGTGTCCGACAAGGCGCTGCGCGACAATGTTCAGACCATTGTCGTGATCTTCGCGGAAAACCGCTCGTTCAACAATCTCTTCGCCGACTTCCCTGGTTTGCAAGCCCCGCTGTCCGAGGTCCCGGCGGAACGCGCCGCTCAGCGCGACCGCGACGGCAAGGTCCTGGCCGGCCTGCCCAAAATCTGGGGCGGCCTGGTCAAGGAAGAGCAGGTCGTCAATCACCAGACTTTCAAGATTGGCGAGGCGGACATCCAGGGCCTGCCCAACGCCCCTTTCGCCTTGAAGACGCCTGACGGCGATCCCCTGCCTCAAGGCGTGGTGACGCGCGATCTGGTCCACGCCTTCTACCAGAACCAGATGCAGATCAACGGGGGCAGGAACGACGGCTTCGTCGCCTGGGGCGACAGCGGCGCCCTGGTCATGGGCCACTACGGCGACAACAACGTCAATCTGCGCCTGTGGCAGATCGCGCGCGACTATACGCTCTGCGACAACTTCTTCATGGGCGCGTTCGGCGGCTCGTTCCTGAATCACCAGTACCTCGTCGCCTGCCAACCGCCTTTCTATCCGGATTGCGACAAGAGCCCGGCCAAGAGCCTGATCGCGGAGATGACCGACGGCGACCCCAAGGGGATCAAGCTGAAGCCGGCCAGCAGCATGCCCGCCAGTTGCATGGACGGTCCTTCCCGCTTCGTGAACAGCGCCATGTCGCCCGACTTCCACGTCGTCAACACCATGAGCCCAGCCTACGCGCCGACCATGACACGCGACGAGAAGAACCCGCTCTACGGTGACCCGGGAAATTCACGCACCCTGCCGCCCCAGGTCCACGCGACAATCGTCGATCGCTTGTCGGACAAAGGCATCGACTGGGCCTGGTACAGCGGCGGCTGGGGCCTTGCCCTATCTGGCGGACCTGACAAAACGGCGGACTTCCCATCGCGGCCGAATTTTCAGGACCATCACCAGCCGCTCAACTACTTCAAGCGCTTCGCCCCCGGGACGACCGACCGGTCACGTCATTTGCGTGACGCCGGTGTCGATGAAACCGCGCGGACGAACAAGTTTTTGGCCGACGTCTCAGCTGGCAAGTTGCCGCCAGTTACCTTCTACAAGCCGCAAGGCAACCTCAACATGCACGCCGGCTATTCGGACGTCGATAGCGGCGACCGCCATATCGCCAATGTCGTGGCCGCGCTCCAGGCGGGGCCCCAATGGAACAATATGGTAATCGTCATCACTTTCGACGAGAACGGTGGCTGGTGGGACCACGTCGCCCCGCCGAAGGGTGATCGCTTCGGGCCAGGCACGCGAGTGCCGGCCCTGGTCGTCTCGCCCTTCTCCAAACGCGGCCATGTCGACCATACGGTCTACGATACTGGCTCGATTTCGCGACTAATCGTCCGCCGCTTTGGGCTTGAGACCTTGCCCGGGCTGACGTTGCGCGAGGACGGAATGATGGCGCAAGAAGGTTTCAAGCCCGGAGACCTGACAAACGCCCTTCACTTTAGCTGATGGACTATGACGCGATCGCAAGGGGGCATCCGAATTCGCTGATTCATGCCATTTTCAGGCCAACGAGATCAGAACTTTGGGAACGGCCCCATGCACTGCCGCTTTGCCTCGTACTGTTTAGTGAAGTCGCCGAACGCACCGCGCCTCAATTTATATTCAAATTCTAGCGCGTGACCGAGGAAGGCCCGCACGCCCTCCAGCGGTTCGCCATAGCGCCATTTACCGCCGAGACTGGAGGTTTTCATTTCCTTCATTTTGGTAAATCGTGCCTCTGCTTCCAGGTCACAGGCGGCGATAACCATACGCCCATGAAATATGCACGCCTGGATCAGTTCAATATCCTGCTCACCGACTGGTACCGCGCCCTCTGCATGATAGAACATCGGCACCCAGACATGATCGTTGAGGGTCTTAACATCCGTCTCGAACTGCTTCCTCAGGATAAAGTCGATAGCTTTTGACTTTGAATATTCCGAAGCATGTCGGCTGGCACCGCCGTCGTGAAGCCGGCGGCAAACGTGTGTCTTGCACATTTCCAGCACAAGGCGCCAGTTCGGATCACTTTCCGGTGTCTGCGCGAATTCGTAAGCCTGTTCCGTGAGATCGAGTAAGGCTTCATGGGAGAGGTATTCCTCTTGGCAAAGCTTGTCAAAAGCCTTGGTATATTCGGAGCGGTCGAGGGTCCCGACATCAAGGTATCCCTTATCCCTTTCAGGAAATGCCATGCGTTGTAACAGATGAGGGCGTGCATCTTCTCCGACAAATTTGTAGGCCAATCTTCCGCCCTCATCGCTTTTGTGCAGGAAATGGCGGAAGAGCCGATTGTCAGAGAGCGTAGCCAAATCGACGTGTTTCGCGAACTTTCTGGCATTTTCTACATTGGGTGCCGGTCTCATCTTAGCCGCTCCCACATTTGAGATAGGCTATGGGCAGGCATATCGCCGTCAATTCCGGCCATGGAACGCCACTCCCCGACTGCGAACCAGGGACGTGATCTGGTCGGTGAAAAAGGCGATGCGGACTTTCAATGGCAGACGGAGCACCGTCAACATGTCAGCGCCGAACGGGATTTCACCGTGCTCATATCGCCGAATGTCCCGCTTTTTGAGATGAGCTGGGCTGCCAAGCCTTTACGAGAAAGGCCGATATATTTCCGGCGCTCTCTCATGAGCTGGCCGAGGCGAACGTCAACCGGGTTCGGGCCGGCGATTTCTACACTCGTACCGGCTTTCCGGTGCACTGCTTTACGCACACGCATGTCTAACCCCTTTTGCCAGTCGAAGACGCCAAGCGGATAAACCGCCTGGAGAGCTTCGAGCCTTTGGTGATCGGGGAGTTAGTAAACCGCTGTAAGACGGTCCCTATGGCCTTTGGACGAGCCTATTGCATACGCCATAGGCTCCCCGACCATATAGGGTCAAAGGAGGATCGTGCCGGAATGGCCGGCATCAAACCACTTACAGCGAGGCTTACTACGGCCCCACAACCGCATGTGGCGGCTGCACGGAAAGACTCGCATATACGCGAGTGAAAATCCCGCGATACGCCCCGACGACGCCTGTGCCTCTGAACCTTGCGTCTGAACGTCATCCGTGGTCTAAAGGCGTTGTCCCTAAAGGTTTAGTCACCGGCTGGGATGCGCACGTCGCGCTTGAACACGGGCTAGCCCAGTATGTCGGGCGGCCCACTGAATAGAACACCCTCTATTCCTGGGCCTCATGAACCCGGGATGGGAAATACGTGGGACGTACTTACCCGTGTTCGTGCGTGACTAACCGCCTGACGCCTGCTGGCGTCGGGGCGATAGAGCACGGATGAAATATGAATGATCACCCTTCCCTTGATCCGAATCCCCGCCCGGGCCGACTTTTGTCCTTTCTATGGACTTGGTGGGGTCGATATAAGAGAAGCGATCGAGCGTCCCGGCCGAGGGCTTCCAAGATGACCGCTGGCAACAACCCGGCCGGCCGCGTTGACACCCATGTCGGTCGCCGCCTCTGCATACAGCGGATGTCCCGGTCGCTCACACGGGAACAGTTGGCGGCAAGGCTCAAACTGCCATCCTCCATTATTGTTCAACGATATGAAAACGGCATTGATCGTATCAGCGCTTCGAAACTCTACGAAATCAGTAAGATCCTCGACGTCCCGGTGGCCTATTTCTTTGAAGGATATGGTCAGGACCAAACCTGAACAATATCGGATTTCAGCCCGCCGTCGGCGCGGACATTCCCGAAGAGACATACGACAAGACGGTCACCAAGAACCTGGTTAGTCACATTCACTAATGAAGAAAGGCGCCGGTATTACCCGGCGCCTTTCTCTTTAAAACTGAAATTCGATTGCGAATTTGCGGCTGGTGCCGGGAATTTTTACTATAGCATCGAAATGCTCCGCGCAAATACCGAGAAATGTAAGATGAGCGGGCCCTACGATGGCAAATGAGCCGACGGTATTACGACCACTGTAATGGCCGTCATGCCAACGGTCGGCCGCTCATGCTGATTTCAAATGTCGATTGTTCCGCTCAAATCATAGAGGTTTACTATACCAGCATCGGCCTCAGAAGTTGCAACCAGACTTGCTTTTTCAATTATCATAAAATCACTGATATCGCGGGCGGAACACAATAGGATAGCTGCCCTTGCTTCATTGGACGCCGGCACATAATGCGCCAGGCCAGGCCAGGCCAGGCTTGCTTCCGCGAGGAGAGGCCCAAACCGTCGGCGCCGTTGGCGACCTTACCCGGTTGATCGGAAATCCCGTGCAACCGAATCGGCTTTGGATGCTTTGTGGACTTCGATTTGGTATCAACCAAATGCAGATTTCTATCCGGCTCGCGATCTCACGAGTTGTTCGACGCGCGACAAAAAGGTGGCCAAGACGGGAGAAGTGTTTGATTTCTTGTAGCCAACAACCAAGTCGATCGTGGGAGGCGTTCCCTTGAGCGGCCGGCTGGTTACCGACCAAGGCAGGAAGTTCAGCGCATAGACCGGCAGTAAAGCGACGCCGCGTGTCGAAGCGATGAGCGACATAGCCATGGTAAGGTTGTGAATGCGATGCGCGGGTTCCAGGTCAACTCCATTGTCCGCCAGATAAGCCTCGATGGCACGTCGCATGGGACCCGCGATATCCGAGGCGCCGATAAAGATCTCGCCTTGAAGTTCGTGGACATCGACCTCCGTCTTCGCCGCCAGCCGATGATCGCTAGGCATAACCAAGACGAAAGATTCGCTGGCCACCGGTATATAGCCGAGCTCCTGCCAATTGGGCTCTGCACGCATGAATGCGAGGTCCAGCCGGTCATGAGCCAAGCCTTCCGCCAAGTCCGGCGAATATTGGCTCGATACTTTAAGATCGATTTTCGGCAATTCGGCCGCGATCAGCCTCGTCGCCTCGGCAAGCCAGTTTACCTCCTGGCCGGTCAAAAATCCCAAGGCAAACGACGTCGTCAATGGCCGCGCCGCCCGGCGAGCGGCATCACGCGCCGCTTCAGCCTGGGTCAGCGCCAAGCGCGCGTGGTCGAGAAAGGCCCTGCCCGCAGCCGTCAGCTCGACACCATGTACGCTCCGCGTAAATAAAGGTGTGCCGACTTCATCCTCCAAATCGCGGATCTGTCGGCTCAACGACGGCTGGGCTACGTGCAGCCTTTTATCCGCGGCGACCGTAAGGCTTCCTTCTTCCGCGACAGCGACGAAATAACGAAGATGACGTAGCTCCATGCCCTGCACCATAGCTTTGAGGCATGGGAGGTCAAGCGACAAAGTCTTTTTCGGAGGTTGGGAAAGCGCCTATTGGTCGCGCCACGGTGATGAGAAACCATTACCTAATAAGGATTTCCCACCCTCTCGCCTGATGTGGCGCCGTCTTTTGGCGGGATAACGTTCTGCTGGCGAAAACTATAACATAGCTCTGTCCATGGAGAGCACCATGACGACCACCACTCTGGAATCGGCATCCTTCCGCTACGCGCCGCTTTACTGGCTTGCGCTTGGCACCTTCGCTATTGGCACCGAGGGCTTCATGATCGCAGCGATTCTGCCCAAAATGGCCGAAGACCTCAAGGTCAGCCTCCAGGCCGCCGGCCAGCTTATAGCGATTTTCTCGCTGACCTACGCGTTGAGCTCGCCAGTCCTGACCGCGCTGACCGGGAGAATCGACCGGCGTCCCCTCCTGATCACAGCGATGATCGCATTTATCGCTTCCAACCTGCTCGCCGCCGGCGCGACGAACTACAATGCGCTGGTGGCCGCCAGAATGCTCCTCGCCCTGTCTGCGGGGCTATATGTCCCTGGGGCCAGTGCTCTCGCCGGCGCCCTGGCGCCCCCAGAAAAGCGCGGCAAGGCCTTGGCCATCATTACTGGTGGCGTCAGCGTGGCCGTAGCTCTCGGCGTGCCCGTCGGGGCACTGCTCGGTACACAGTTCGGTTGGCGTATGACCTTTGTCGGTGTCGCCGGTCTGTCGACAATTGCCCTTTTGGGACTGATCTTCGGCATGCCTAAAGGCGTAGGTAAAGGGCTGCCTGTCGCATCACTACGTGAACGACTTGCGGTGGCCATCCGCCCTTCCGTATTGGCCGCCCTGTTGGTAACCACACTATGGGCCATGGGCAGCTATACGGCCTACACCTTTATCGCGCCGTACCTATCGAGAGTCGCCCAACTCGACGGCAATACCGTCGGAACGGTCCTTTTCGCCTGGGGCTTGGCGGCCATCCTTGGCCTGGCCCTAAGCGGCGCCGCGACAGACCGCTTAGGCAGCAACTGCGTCGTCGGCATAGCCCTGCCCATACTGCTGCTTTCGCTGGCGTCCTTGTCAGTTATCGCGCGGATTGTTCCGGCCGAAAGCGCAATTGTACCTGTCCTGGGGGCGGTCGCAGTCTGGGGCCTAAGCCACTGGGGCTTCTTCCCGGCCCAGCAGGCGCGCCTCATCGCGATCGCCGGTCCCCAAACCGCATCCATCACTCTATCCCTGAATGCCTCATTCATGTACATCGGCTTCGCCTTGGGGTCGGTGACGGGGGCCTATACTCTTTCGAGTGGGAGCGTATCGGATATTGGTTGGGTTGGCGCGACCGCCGTGCTTGGTTCGTATCTGCTTTTCAGAATGACGCGCACCAGGAACTGAGCCTTCCCATCTGTTCAACGCCCGCGGCTGCTTTACGCGCGTTGCCGTAGAGATCGCTGAACGGTACATCCTGCTTCAAGCTTATCTCCGACGGAGCCAGCCACGTGATCAAAGATACTTTCGCCTTACGGCTCTATAGCCGGGTGGCGCGGCTCGGCAGTTTCTCGGCCGCTGCCCGCGAATGTGGCTTGTCGCAGTCCCAAGCTTCACGGATCGTCGCCGACCTCGAGGCCGAACTCGAAGTGCGATTGTTGACGCGAACTACGCGCGCGGTCGTCCCGACCGAAGCGGGCGGCGAATTCCTGGCGCGCGTCGAGCCCATTCTAGCGGCGCTTGACGAAGCTGAGCATAGCGTCCGCGAGGGCGGCGAGCTGCGCGGGCTTCTCCGCATGAGCATGCCGACCAGTTTCGGCGTCCGCGACGTCATTCCGCGCCTGGCGCCGTTCGGCGAACGGCATCCCCATCTGCACATCCAGCTTCAGCTCGGCGACCGGCGCCAGGACCTGATCAAGGACGCGGTCGACGTGGCGATACGGCTTGGCCGGCTGACGGACTCGACGGCGACGGCCAAGCTGATCGCTACCATACCGCGCGTCGTCGTCGCTTCGCCGGACTATATTGCCCGCTGCGGGGCGCCCCAGACGCCCGAGGATTTGGTACGACATCGCATTGTCGGCGGCACTGCAGCAGCCGTGCCGACGGCGTGGCGGTTTCATCGCGGCGGCGAGGAACAGGCGATCAAGCTCGAAGCGCATTTTTCGACCGACGAAAACGAAGGCGCTATCGCCGCCGCCGTCGCGGGCTATGGCATTACCTCGACCAGCGGCTGGTCGTGCCGGCGTGAATTGAAAACCGGCGAACTCATTCGGCTCCTGCCCGAGTGGAGCCTGGCCGGCATTCCCGTCCATGCCTATTTTCCGATGGGAAAGGCCACACGAGCAGCAGCACGAGCGGCCATCGATCACCTTGTTGCTTCGTTTGAGCGTACGCCGGTCGACCTATTGCTCTAATGGGGGTGGCTAAGCGTAAGACATCGGTCCGCTATCGCGCCTTGAGCGCGAATGCATTTCCAAGCAGCAGCCCCGCTAAGCCTGTGCTCCGCCGTAATAAGCCGTCACGTGTTCCGCCAAGCCTGCGGGATTTAGTTTAACGCAATCAATTACCCTGTTGCCGTTTTCTCGTGTGTAGACCACTGCGTATCCACAAGGGGCAAGGAAGACCTGGTCCAGCTGGAAACGCAGGTCCGGCACAAGTTGAAGACCCAGGGCGAAGTGCTTTCTCAATTCTTCGATACCATGCAGCTTTCCGTCATCCTTGCCCCATCGCGTTCGGACGGTGTTTGCTTCAAACACCACGTTCGGCGCGTAGTGTGATAGAATGCCGTCCAGATCATGCGCATTCCATGCCGTGATCCAGTGTTCAGCCAGTGCGACGGCGTCCTCGTAGTTCATCTGCGGTTTCCGAAAATGGCGTTGGCCGAATGGCCCGCGCCGTAAACTGAGCCGATCGAGCCGGCTTCCCCTCCATCATGCATACGCAAAGTCCAGCGGCAACCTTTGACCTCGCCGGTAGGGACGCTGCAGTATGCGTATCGCTACCCATTTTCTGCAAGCGCCGATCGACAAGGCATTTTGAGCATTGATGCAGATCACGCATAGATATTAGCACAAATCCCTGGCTACCGCCGAGCCGGCCGACAGACGATCTTCTCCTCATCAAAATGAGGAGCCAGATCATGACCCGTTCCGTTCGCATCCATCAATTCGGCGACGCCGATGTCCTTAATATCGAAGATGTCGACGTCGGTGCGCCGGCCCACGACGAAGTGCGCTTGCGCATCCATGCCATCGGCATCAACCGGACTGAAATCACCCTGCGCTCGGGTCGCTCGCCCAGCAAGCCCGCCCTGCCGACCGGTCTCGGGTTCGAGGCAGCGGGGATCATCGATGCCCTTGGTGAAAATGTTACCGGCTTTTCCGTCGGCGATCGCGTCGCACTCGTCCCAGCGTATGGCGCCGCTCAATATTCGCTTTATGGCGAAATGGCCCTGGTCCCGGCGCGTTCTCTGGTAGCCATTGCAGATACCACGAGCTTTGTGGAAGCGGCCGCAACGTGGGCCGCATATGGCACGGCCTGGGGTGGGCTGGTCGCAGTTGGAGGCCTCAAGCGCGGCCAAACCGTGCTTGTTTCCGCCGCATCGAGCAGCGTCGGTATCGCCGCCATTCAGATCGCCAATCGGCTCGGTGCCCGTCCGCTGGCTCTGACGAGGACATCGGCCAAGGCCGAACAGCTGCGCGAGCTCGGAGCGGCGGCAGTCGTCGCCACCACGGAGCAGGACGTCGTCACCGAAATCAAAGCGCTCACGGAGGCCCGCGGCGCCGACCTCGTCTTCGACCCGGTCGGCGGCCCGCAATTTGAGACCCTTGCGAAGGCCACCGCCTCAGGCGGTACGCTTATCCTGTTCGGTGCACTGGATGCCCGGCCGACCGTCGTGCCGCCTTTCGACCTCTTCGCACGCGATCTGACCGTCCGCGGTATGGCGTTGACAGCCCTCACTCGCGACGCCGATCACCTGGCCGCCTTGAAGGCGTTCGTCAACGAGGGTCTTGTGGACGGCACATTGCGTCCCGTGATCGCGCGGACCTTTGCCTTCGAACGGATCCGCGACGCGCACCGCTTCATGGAAGCGGGCGAGCAGGTCGGCAAGATCGTCGTCACCCTCTGAACATATGGAGCATTCCCATGTCCACGCAACCGCTTTTTACATCCCATCGTATGGGTGACCTGCACTTGGCGAACCGCATCGTCATGGCCCCCCTGACCCGCATGCGCGCTAGTTCCGTCGACCATGTACCGACGGCTTTACAGGCCAAGTATTATGCCCAGCGAGCCTCGGCGGGCCTGATCGTGACCGAAGCCACGGCCATCAGTCCCGACGGCTTCGGATGGGCCGACACCCCCGGTCTGTGGAGCGACGAGCAGATCAGGGGTTGGGCGCGCGTGACCGACGCCGTCCATGCCGCAGGCGGCCGTATCGTCGCGCAGCTATGGCACACAGGTGCCATGTCGCATCCGGACCTGCGTGGGGGCGCCCTGCCCTTGTCGGCATCCGATGTCGATCCGCTGCAAAAGTCCGTGACGGCCGCTGGCCGGGTACCGACCGTATCTCCCCGACCGATGACAGCTGAGGAGATCCGTCGGACGGCGGCCGACTATGGCCAGGCGGCGCGCAATGCGATGATCGCGGGCTTCGACGGCGTGCAGGTCCTCGCGAATTATCTCTATCTACTGGCGCAGTTTCTCAACAAATCAACCAATCGGCGCATCGATGAGTACGGCGGCGACATCGAAGGCCGCGCGCGCATTCTCTTCGAGGTCATCGAAGCCATCCTTGACCAAGTTCCCCCCGCTCGGGTTGGCGTGAAGATCAGCCCGATGCACGAAACCGGTCCCTTTGCCGCCAATGGCGAAAGCCTTCCCATGGCGGAATACGCGGTCCGGGAGTTGGACGGCTATGGCTTGTCCCACCTGCTGCTGATGGGGAACACCACGGATTTCACCGGCACGCCGCTCGAACCTCTCGCGGGCGACGCCATGTTCCGTCACTTCCGCCCGATCTTCAAAGGTACGCTCATCGCCAATGTCCAGATGGACCAGGCGCGTGGCAACCGGTTGATCGAGGATGGGCTCGCCGACCTCGTGGCGTTTGGCCGGCCTTTCATCGCCAACCCGGACCTTGTCGAGCGCTTCCGGACCGGCGCGCCCCTGGCCGAGATCGATTGGGACACCGTCTATGCCTCTGGTCCCCGCGGCTATTCCGATTACCCCGCCCTGCAACCGCAACGCCTATAGCCCTAAAAACCACAGGAGATTTCAATGTCCAAGACCACACCCCAGCAAAATAAGGCGCTTGTCCTTGAGGCCTTCGATACCCTCTTCAACAGGCGCGACTATGCGGCGGCCGAAACCTACTGGTCGGACCGGTACATCCAGCATAGCGCCCACATCGCGCCGGGCCGCGACGGCTTGTTCAATCTGGTCCGCACGCTGCCTGATGCACTGCGCTACGAGAACCAGCTGATTGTCGCCGAAGGCGACTACGTCATCGCCCACGGCCGCTTTACAGGCAGCGGCCGTCCCGCCGCCTGGATCGCCGCCGACATCGTCCGCTTTGAGGACGGCAAGCTGGCCGAACACTGGGACGTGCTGCAGGACGAGGCGACCGAAGTCCAATCCGTCAGCGGCCTGCCGATGTTCGGCGACCGTTTCCCCAAATGATTTTCCGTTCCATTAAAGGAGACCGACCATGAAACTTTCTGGCAACACCATCTTCATCACGGGCGGCGGATCGGGCATCGGCCGCGCATTGGCTGAAGCTTTCCATGCGCGCGGCAACAAGGTGATCATTTCTGGCCGCCGGCGCGCCAATCTCGACGAGGTCATTGCGGCCAATCCCGGCATGGCAGCGATCGAACTCAACATCACCGATCCGGCGAGCATCGAAGCCGCCACGGCGCGCCTGATCGACGAGCATCCCGATCTCAATGTGCTGATCAACAATGCGGGC
>OUWB010023914.1_pt1 | contig 22427 bp, 22 predicted proteins | sample 1779821 | NCBI WGS metagenome assembly OUWB01 (sample SAMEA3914806, study PRJEB12502) | metagenome | biome: forest; material: soil | place: Canada | collected 2011-08-03 | depth 0.1 m
TCGTCGGCCAGGGCGACGACGCGCGCGCCCTTGACGCCGGCGGCCGGCGCCAGTTCGTAGAGCGTGACCACCGGGCCCGGGCGAATCTGGTCGATAACGCCGCGGACGCCGAATTCGGCCAGCACACTTTCCAGCATGCGGGCATTCTGGCGCAGCTGCTCCTCGTCGAAGGCCTGGCTGCGCGCCTTGGGCTTGGACAGGATCGACAGTTCGGGCAGGCGGAAATTGCCCGGACGCAAGAAGTCGAAGGCCGGTTGCGCTTCGGCGGGGACGGGGGCGGCCGGCTTGGTCGTTTTGGGCAGGTCGAACTTGATAGGGGCGTGGCCGTCGTCTTCGTCTTCATCGTCAACGACCGGTGCCGGCGCCGGGGCCGCGCGGACGCTGACCGGGGCGGCGATGCGTGTCTCCGGGCGATTTGAGAGATCTTGGGGCGGCAGGACCTCTTCGTCCTCGTCGTCGCCGTCGAAGGGCTCGTCGAAGAAGCTTTTGGTCTTTTCGGCCTTTTGCGCGGCCTTGGCCGCAGCCTTTTCGGCTTGCTTGTCGGCCTTGGGAGCCTTGATCTTCGGTTCGGCGACAACGGCGGCGCGCTTGACGTTCAGGTTGCTGATGCCGGCGCCCATGAGGTTGAGCGCGGTGGTGCCGATCTTGGTGTAGGTGTCGAACTTGACCGAGAAGGTCTCGTTGAAGCCCCAGACGGTCAGGCCGGCAAAGATCACCGAAGCGATGGCCGGCGCGCCCGGCAGGCGCATGAAGTGAAACAGCGATGCCAGCAAGCCGTTGAGGCTGGATCCCCAGAAGCCGCCCAGGCTTTGCGCCAGGGCCGGGTCGTTGGAGGTCATCAGGGGGGCAAGCGCCGCGGCCAGGCTCAGGATGAACAGCACACTCCACAGGCTGTGCAGGCGCAGCGCCCGGCGCGTCTGGTCGGGATCGTGGTGGAAGGTGCGCAGGATGCCGAAATAGACCATCAACGCGGCGGCCGGCCACGCGGCCAGGCCCAGCGACTGGATGACCGCGTCGGCGACGGTGGCGCCGAAGCTGCCGACCGCATTATGCACGCTGTCATGGGACACGGTGTTCCAGCTGGCATCGTCCGCACGATAAGTGGCGAAGGCGACCACGCAGGCGCCGCCGAACAGGGCCAGGAAGGCGCCGCGCATCCGCGCCATGACGACGGAGTTCCAGATCGCGCGCAGACGGGCGTCAACGGCGGTCCATACGGTGAGGGTCATGCTCGACATAGGTATTTCGGGTCGTCTCTTTACGCGTTTTGCAGATGGGCAAGGATAGGCGGCAAATGGCATAAAAAGGGTTAAGAGCTGTTTACGATGTTAGCCTCACGCCAAAAAGTGGCCGCCACTTTTTGGATACACGTGAGGCGGTCTTAAAAGTCGCGATCGCAAGGTTTGATGGGCCTTTCCGCCTTTCCTATTTGAGCCCAAAGCCTTATGATCGGCGCCATGGATACGACCCAACCCCTTGATGTGATTATCGTCGGCGCCGGCATGGCCGGCCTGACCCTGGCCCTGGCCCTGGAGAGCGGCGGTCTGAAGGTCGCGCTGGTCGAAAAGCAGCCGTTCGATGCCCAGCTGGACGTGGGTTACGATGGCCGCGCTTCGGCGATCGCCTATGCCTGTTTCCGGCAGTGGAAGGCGTTGGGCGTGGGTGAGGCTCTGGAGCCCTTGGCCTGCCGCATGGACGAGATCTTCGTCACCGATGGCCGTTTGCCGGGCGCGGCGACGGGGCGGCCTCTACCCTTCTTCCTGCATTTCACCGCCGGTGAAATCTCCGATCGTACCGGCGACGAGCCGCTGGGCTACATGCTGGAAAACCGCCATATCCGCAAAGCCCTGTACGAAGCGATCGTCGCCCGCGGTATTCGCCTGATCACGCCGGCGGCGGTCATCGGCAATCGCGAGGACGGCAGTTTCGCGGAAGTCGACCTCGATACGGGGGAGACCCTGCGCGCCCCGCTGGTCGTTTCAGCCGAAGGGCGCAAGTCGCGGCTACGCGATGCGGCCGGCATCGGCCATATCAACTGGGACTATGACCAGAGCGCGGTGGTGTGCACGGTGCAGATGGAACGGCCGCACGGCCATGTGGCCTATGAGCATTTCCTGCCGACCGGGCCCTTCGCCATCCTGCCGTTGAACGACAATTGCGCCTGCATCGTCTGGTCGGAAAAGCACGCCAAGGCCAAGGCGTTGATGACGGTCAACGAGGACCTGTTCCACGACCATCTGCTGTCGCGCTTCGGCGAGTTCCTGGGTGAAATCAGCCTGGTCGGGCCGAAATTCATCTATCCGCTGGGCCTGGGCCTCGCCGAAGAGATGCACAAGGGCCGGCTGGCCCTGTTGGGCGACAGCGCCCACGGCATCCATCCCATCGCCGGGCAGGGGTTGAACCTTGGTCTCAAGGACGCGGCGGCCCTGGCCGAGGTGCTGATCGAAGCGGCGCGGCTGGGCGAGGATATCGGTTCGGACCTGGTGCTCGAGCGTTACGCCAAATGGCGGCGGTTCGACAATGTCTCGACCTCGGCGATCATGGACGGCTTCGTGCGCCTGTTTTCCAACGACAACCCGGTCGTGCGCCTGGTGCGCGACGCCGGCATGGGACTGTTCAACCGCGTCCCGGCCCTGCGCAGCTTCGTCATGGAAGACGCCGGCGCGGCGACGGGCGATTTGCCGAAGTTGCTCAGGGGCGAACGGATCTAACCCTTGGTCGGCTCGAACCGGCGGGCCTGCTCGACCAGCATGATCGGCACGCCCGAACGGATCGGGAAGGCCAGGCCGGCGGTCGGCGAGATCAGTTCCTGCGCCGTCTTGTCATAGGTCAGCGGCCGGCGTGTCACCGGACAGACGAGCGCTTCGAGCAGGCGCGGATCGGCTTCGAGTTCAGGCTTCACAGCCTCGAGCTTGGCGGGGGCGTCTTCGGCCATCACATAATCCCTACGAGAACAGCATGCTGGACAGGCGGCGGCGGCCGGCCTTGGTCAGGGGCGAGGCGCTGCCGAGCGCGGTGAAGATCTTGAACAGGTATTGCCGGGCCGCCTGGTCGTTCCAGTCCGGGTCGTACTTGACGATTTCCAGCAATACCTCGATGGCTTCCTCGGTATCGCCGCGTCCGGCCAGCGCCCGGCCGAGGTCGTAGAGCGCCTCGAAATCGCGGCCATTCACCGCCACCTTGGCGCGCAGGCCGTCGACGTCGGTCGGCGCGCCTTCGGACAGGGCGATCGCGGCGCGCAGGCCCACGATATCGGCATCGATCGTATCGGCGGGCGCCATGTCGAGGAAAGCCTTGGCCTGTTCGGGCTGCTGCACCTTCAGGTACAGGCGCGCCACGCCGGCTATGGCCTTGAGATTGGCGGGCTCCTGTTCAAGCACGAAGCTATAGGCCTCGAGCGCGCTGGTGACATCGCCGTCGTCGGCCGATTGCTGCGCCAGCGCCAGAGTGTCGTCGATCGACGGACCGGCATCGTCGATGCCGAGCTTTTCGACGAAGGCGCGCAGTTCGGCCTCCGACTTGGCGCCCATGAAGCCGTCGACCGGACGGCCGCCGCTGAAGGCATAGACGGTCGGGATCGACTGGATGCGCAGTTGCGCGGCGATGCCCTGGTTCTGGTCGACGTCGATCTTGACGAGCTTGACCTTGCCCTTGGTTTCCTTGACCACCTTTTCGATGGCGGGACCAAGCTGGCGGCACGGGCCGCACCAGGTCGCCCAGAAGTCGACGATGACCGGCTGGGTCATCGACGCTTCGATGACGTCGGCCATGAAGGTCTGTTCGGAACCGTCGATGATATTGGGGTCTGAGCCGGCCATGATAAATTACCTTAGCGAATTACGCGTCTTAAGTGGGCAGTCGCGGCGGCGAAGTCAAGGTGATTAAGAAGTAAGGGTTTCCACAGATTACACAGATTGCACAGATTAACGGCGCTGAAAGCGCCTATACGACGAACCGCCGGTATTGCAGTGTCGCCGCCCCAAAATTTATCAAAAGCCCCCTCTTTAGACCGGAGGCTTTGAGATAATTTATGACCTGAGCATCATCAGCCCCTGAGAGCGTGGCTATTGCTTTGAGTTCTACAAGGAGGCTCCGGAAACATAGGAAGTCGGCTCGAAACTGACATGGCAAAACCAAATCTCGATAACTTATTGTTAGAGCGCGTTCGCGCTCGAAGGGTATGTCGCTTCTTTCCAACTCAATCGCCATCGCAGCGTGATAGACGGATTCGAGAAAGCCATGACCGAGGCGTTTGTGGACCTCCATTGCCGCGCCAATGACCGCGTAGGTTTCCGGATCACGGTGAGCGTTTGGCGGTGTGTTCACCGTCGTCTCTCCATCGACCTTAAATCTGTGCAATCTGTGTAATCTGTGGAAACCCTTAGGCGGCGCTAAAGTCGACGATCCGAAGCTCCCGGCCCAGCGGCGCCAAAAACGTCCGGAAATCAGCCTGCGACAGGGCAGTGGTGGCGGTATTGGTCAGGGGATGGAAGTTGACGATCTCGGCGTCGGCCAAAACCTTGTCCAATACGAAGATCACCTTGTGCGACGGGTCATTGATCAGGGCCAGGGCCGTAACCGAGCCCGGCGTCACGCCGAGGGCGTCGAAAAGCCGCTCCGGCGAGCCGAACGACAGCCGTCCCGAGCCGATGATTTTCGGCAGGGCCTTGAGATTGATCTGCGTATTCTGCTCGGCGCTGATCAGCCAAAGCTGGCCCTTGTCGTCCTTGAGAAACAGGTTCTTGGTGTGGGCGCCCGGCAACTGGTCCTTGATGCCTTCGCCCTCGCCGACGCGGAACACCGCCTCGTGCCGCAGGGTGCTTGTGTTCAGGCCCAAATCGGCTAAGGCTTCAAGCAGCTTTTCGGGCGTGTAGGGGATCTGTCCGGTCATCATCATAAATTGACCGTATTTCCGCGCCAGATCAAGGGCTTGCCGGAGCGCAATCCGATAAAGTGGCCTCCACTTTCGGTTGGCGCTCGAGATTAGAAGGACCGAAGATGGAACTGGAATGTTTCGTCATGACCACCTATCCCCCGGAAATCGTGCCGGGGCGTCCCGACCGGAAGTGGATGGACGATTTCCAGGCGCGTTTTCCCTATCGCTGCCTGCCGCTGGTCATGGCCAACACCACGGGCTGGGAAATCCTGTGCCCGACGGATTTTACCGTCGTGTGGAACGGTGGGCCGGGCAAGAACGACCTGCAGATCACCTGCGACGCCGACCCGGCCTATAATCTCGAACATATCGTGCAGTCGCACTTCACGCACGGCGTGCTGACCTTCCACACCGGCTACATGTTCCGCACGCCGCCGGGCTATTCCATCTGGGCCCAGGGCCCGCCCAATCACGTCAAGGATGGTATCCAGGCGCTGCAAGGCCTGGTCGAGACCGATTGGCTGCCGTTCCCCTTCACCATGAACTGGCGCATGACGCGGCCGGGCATGATCAGCTTCGCCAAGGGCGAGCCGTTCTGCTTCTTCAACGTGGTGCAGAACCAGTCGCAGGACGAGATTCAGCCGGTCATCAAGTCTCTGGAAAGCGACCAGGACCTGAAGAAGCAGTACGAGGCCTGGGCGCGTACGCGCAACGAGTTCAACGAAAGCCTGATGCGCCGCGACCCCGAGGCGATGAAGGAAGCCTGGCAGAAGTTCTACTTCAAGGGCGAAAAGCCCGACATGACGGGCCAGCCCGTCGAAAAGGTCGACAACCACGTCAATCGCCGGCGTTTGAAAACACCCAAGGTCATTCGGCCCAAGCGGTAAAAGAAAAGCCCCATCTCTTGATGGGGCTTTTTCTATTCGAACAAACTGTCGATCTCGAACAGGGCGTCGATCTCGTCCTGCTTGGTTTCCGGGCCGGCAATGGCCGGGCCGTTGAGCAACAGATCGTGGCGCCGCTTTTCTTCCGCGGTCATTTCACCGGCACCCTCGGCGTCTTCTATGCCCAGGCTGTCGGCGAGATGGTTGATGCGTTCCTCGATGCGGCTCAGCACCTTGACGATCTTGGAGACGCGCTGACCGGTAATGTCCTGGAAGGCGCAGGCCTCGAAGATTTCCATGATCTTGTCGTCGACGGCCGCCTTGAGATTGGGCGTAGTGGCGTCCATGGCCAGTATGGCTTCGGCGGCGGTCATGATGGTGTTGGTGGCGACTTCGGTGTCGCCGGTGATCGCCGCCAGCTCGGCGCCGGCGGTCGGCAGGCCGTTCTCGGCGATATCATGCGGGCGAATGTCGCGAATTTCCTGGCGCGCGCGGGCGATGTCGGCGGCGATGTCGCGGAAATCTTCGGATCGACGGGTATCCAGGCGTTCGAAAAACGCGTTCATCAGCCCGACCAGCGCTTCGGAATGCTGGGTCAGTTGAAGCATGGACAGCTTGGCTTCGTCCCAGGGCTGGGACGGGTCGAATTGCGACAATGGATTGTGGGCCGACATGGGCTCTCCGCGGGGGCGTTAGGGGTCGCGGAAAGGCCTTACGAAGCGGCGGCGATGGAAACGGCGGAAGCGTTCGTCCAATAGGTGTCGACGTCTTCGCAGATCTGCTTGACGTCGTCGAAATAAAACGGCTTGGGCAACAGGAAGTTGACGCGGGCGCGGCGCGCCTTGTTCAGCGCGGCGGCGCCGGCCTCGGGGTTGTCGAGCCGGCCCGCCGTCATGATGGCGATCGGCGCGTCGCCCGCCAGGGCCTGATAGTCCTGCAGGTCGTCGAGCGTATTGCGGCTTTCGATGAAGACGTCGAGGACGAGAAGGTCGAACGGGCGCGCTTTCAGTTGCGCCTGGGCCTCGTCAGCATCGACGACGCAGGTCGATTCGTAGCCAGCCTTTTGGAACATCTTGCTGATGATGATCGCCTGGGTGCGGCTGTCTTCCAGGATAAGCACATGTCTCGGCATTGTAGCCCCGTCGAAGGAACGCTTTTATAGAAAACGCTTTCCCCTTAGAAGGAGGCTATAATGCCTAAGAAATAATTTACCTCGCTGCAGGTAGGGCTATTTTGCCGCGGGCGGGCGCATTACCTTGCTCTCGAGATTGGCCTTGATCTGGCGGGCATCATAGGCGTTGGGGGCATCGGATTTCGCGCCCTTGTGCAGGATGATTTCCGCGCTGGCCTCGTAGCGGGTGAAGTCCATGGTATCGGCGTCGACCGGTGCGCCCCACATACCCCAGCCGCGGCGATAGAAGCGCCACGACATGCCGCCCCAGAACGGATCGTCATAGGTCGTCACCTGGCGGGTCTTTTCGTCCGAGGCGCGCTTGACGACTTCGAACCAGTCATAGCCGTTTTGCAGCGTCAGGTCGGCGGCGTGGTACAGCAGGTCGTTTTCGACCATCTCGCGCGAGGTGACATCGTTACCGGCAAAGGTGATGCGATAGCGATTGTCCTCGAGCTTGGTGTCGCTGTAGCCGGGATGGGCGCTGTCGGCGACCGGGCCGGTGGAGGCCTGGTAGGGAGTGGGTGTGGCGCATCCCGAAAGCGCCAGAACAGCGGCGGCGGCAAAAGCGAAGGCGATGGTTTTCACGGCGCGAACTCCCAATTCAACGGCCCCCCGGGAGGCTCATTTCCCGTCAAGTCTTAACAGGTTGATCATAGGCGTCAATTGTGGCGTTTTTTGATGACGTCAGGCTGACGTGAGGGTTGCCACCGCATGCCAGACAATGCCTGTGCCGATAAGCATCAGAATGGTGCCGGCGCCCAGGTCGAAGCGCTGTTTATATCGCGGTTGACGCAACCATTGGGACAGGCGTACCGCGCCCAGCCCGTAGGTGGTCATGGCCGTGGCGTCCATGGCGACGGCGGCGGCGGCGAAGACGACCATTTGCGGTGGCATCGGCCGGGTGGTGTCGATAAAGGGCGGCAGGACGGCCGAAAAGAACAGCAGCACCTTGGGGTTCAGCATCTGCACCATGAAGCCTTCGCGCAGGGTGGCGAGATCGCTGCGCATCGGCGCGGCCTTCAGGGCATTGTCATCGACGGTTTCGCTCTTGAGGCTGAGGGCGGCGCGAAACGTCTTGAGCCCCAGCCAGACGATGTAGAGGCCGCCTGCGACGGCGACAATCTTGAAGGCCAGGGGAAAGGCGTTCATCAGGATCTGCAGGCCGAAGGCGCTGGCGATGAACCATAGCAGCGTGGCCGAATTGACGCCGATGACGCCGGCAAAGACGCGGCTGGCCCGGCCGCCGAGGCCCGTGCGTACGAAGAACATAATCGCCGGCCCGGGGGAGATGGCCATCAAGGCCATCGCCACCAGGAAGGCGTAATATTTCACTGGATCTATCGGCAAGCCTATCCCTTACCCCCGGCGATCGCGCTTGGCGGCGACCCTTAGGCGCAGCGCATTGAGCTTGATAAAGCCCGCCGCATCGCGATGATCGTAGGCGACCTTGCCTTCTTCGAAGGTGACCAGCTCCTGGTCGTACAACGAATAGCGGCTTTCGCGGCCGGTGATGGTGACGTTACCCTTGTACAACTTCACCGTGACGCGGCCGGTGACCTTGTCCTGGCTGTAGTCGATCGCCGCCTGCAGCATGTTGCGCTCCGGCGAGAACCAGAAGCCGTTGTAGATGAGCGCCGCGTACTTCGGCATCAGCTCGTCCTTCAAGTGCATGGCGCCGCGATCGAGCGTGATCGACTCGATGCCGCGGTGCGCCGCCAGAAGGATGGTGCCGCCCGGGGTTTCGTACACGCCGCGCGACTTCATGCCGACGAAACGGTTTTCGACCAGGTCGAGCCGGCCGACGCCGTTATCGTGGCCCAGTTCGTTCAGCTTGGTCAGCAAGGCCGCCGGCGACAACGCCTCGCCATTGATCGCCACCGGATCGCCGCGTTCGAAGTCGATGGTGAAGACAGTGGGCGTATCCGGCGCGGCCTCGGGCGAAATCGTGCGCTGATAGACGAATTCCGGCGCCTCGATCGCCGGATCCTCCAGAACCTTGCCCTCGGACGACGAGTGCAGCAGATTGGCGTCGACGCTGAACGGCGCGTCGCCGCGCTTGTCCTTGGCGATCTGGATCTGGTGCTTTTCGGCGAATTCGAGCAGGGCTTCGCGGCTCTTGAAATCCCATTCGCGCCACGGCGCGATGACATTGATGTCGGGCTCCAGACCGTAATAGCCGAGCTCGAAACGCACCTGATCGTTGCCCTTGCCGGTGGCGCCATGGCTGACGGCGTCGGCGCCGACCTTGCGGGCGATCTCGATCTGCTTCTTGGCGATCAGCGGACGGGCAATCGAGGTGCCCAGCAGGTACTGGCCCTCATAGACCGTATTGGCGCGGAACATCGGGAAGACGTAGTCACGGACGAACTCTTCGCGGACGTCCTCGATGAAGATGTTCTCAGGCTTGACGCCGGCCGCCAGGGCCTTGGCGCGCGCCGGCTCGATCTCGCCGCCCTGGCCAAGGTCGGCGGTAAAGGTCACCACTTCAGCGCCATACTCGGTCTGCAGCCACTTCAGGATGATCGAGGTGTCGAGGCCGCCGGAATAGGCGAGGACGACTTTCTTGACGGACGTTTTGGCAGCGGACATGACACGACCTTTTGGGCGGGAGGATCTTTATGAATTTTCTCGCGCGCTTTAGGGTCTATGGCCCCTCGATGCAAGTGACAATTTAACCGAGTCCGACCCTGCGCAGATATGCGTCGAGCCCGCCGGGCCCGGCCAGCATGGCGCCGACATAGCCGTCCGGCCGGATCAGCGCCAGATCGCCGGGGGCAAAGTCATAGGCCGCGGCGATATGACCGCCGTCGTCGATGAGGTCGCGACCGACATGGTGGATACGCAGGCCCGCGCGTGGGGTGATCGCGGCCTCGCTTTCATAGGCCAGCAGAGTCCAATGCGCCCCGAATAGCTGGAACAGCCGCGACCTCTGGCCGCCGGCGCCGAGACAAGGCGCATCCGGCGCCCGCGCCCCGGCGGGCAGGCCGCGCTGGCGCGTATCCAGGCTGAGCGGCGAGTCGACATAGCCGATGTCGAGTTGCTGCGTCGTGCGGTCGCGGCGCATGTGGGTGCTTTTGCGGGCATCGTCGAGCAGTTTCAGCGACAGGCCCAACATGCCGGCGGCGACCTCGCGGCGTTCGGCTTCGTAGCTGGCGAGCAGATCGGGTCCGCCATGTAAAACCATCGCCAGCTTCCAGCCGAGGTTCCACGCGTCCTGCACCGAGGTGTTCAGGCCCTGGCCACCGGTCGGCGGGTGAACGTGCGCCGCGTCGCCGGCCAGGATGACGTGGCCGATGACATAGCGTTCGGCGAGGCGGGCGCTGCCGCGATAGGCCGAGGCCCAACTGACGTCACGGACACGGATATCGTCGCGGCCCGTGCGCTCGCGAACCAGGGCCTGCAGGGCCGGCAGGGTGATGTCCGGCTCGGTCTCCGCCGGCACCGGCGCTTGCAGTTGGAACAGGTCGGTTCCCGCCAGCGGGCACAGGGCCAGTTGCGACAGAGGCCCCGAGCCCCAGCGGTGCCAGGCGTCGCGGTCCAGGCCGTCGATGTGAAGGTCGGCGACGATCGCCCGCAATCCCAGGCCCTCGCCGGGAAAGCCGACAGTCAGCGCCTGGCGGACGAAGCTGCGGCCGCCATCGGCGCCGACAAGATAGCGCGCCCGGATCGTCTGCTCGCCTTTTGCGGTGCGGACGCGCGCCTTGACCTCGTGCTTTCCCGACTGCAGGCGGATGATCTCCGCGCCGAATTCGGCTGCATGGCCCAACTCCGCCAGCCGGTCGCGCAAAACGCCTTCTGTCGTGAACTGCGGCAGCATGACGATCTGCCCATAGGGTTCGGCCGGGCTGGCCGGCCGGCGTTCATCGACCAGGCTTTCGCTGAACGTGCCGTTGGCGGCATAGGTGCGTAGCGGCGGATAGGAACCGCCCGCCGCGACGATGCGGTCGGCCACGCCCATCTGCTCGAAGACCTCCAATGTGCGCGGCTGCAAGCCCTTGCCGCGCGATCCGGTGAAGGGTCCGGGCGCCTTGTCGATCAAGCGGAAGGCAATGTTGCGACGGGCCAGCTCGATGGCCAGGGCCAGGCCGGTCGGACCGGCGCCGCAGATCAGAACGTCGGTGTCCATATCGTGCTCCATTTATGTGCAGAATACACATATATCCAGGCGCTGGACCGCGTCAAGAAAAAATGTGTATAACGCACATATGGACCCACTCGTACGTCAAATTCACGAAGCTCTGTTCGACCTTGTCCGGGTGGCCAACGCGCCGCAGCCTGACGCCATGCTGATCCAGGAGGCGGGGATCACGCTCGACCGCGCCCTGCTGCCGCTGTTGGCGCGGATCGGCCGGTTCGGCCACGTCGGGGTGGTCGAATTGGCCGAAATGGTCGGCCGCGACTACACCACGGTCAGCCGCCAGGTCGCCAAGCTGGAAAGCCTGGGCCTGATCGAACGCAAGGCCGGCGCGGACAAGCGCGTGCGCGAGGCGGTCGTGACCCCGGCGGGCGCGGCAATGAACCTGGCGTTGGACGGAGCGCGCGACCGTCTGTTCCGCGCGCATTTCGACCGCTGGCCGGACCACGAAAAGCAGGAGCTGGCGCGGCTGCTGCGCAAGATGGCCGACGAAGCCCTGCAATGGACGCGATGAGCTAATAGAAAAGCCGCTGAATCTCAGCGGCTTTTCTATTAGACAGTCACCTGCGTTCCCAGCTCGACCACACGGCCCGGCGGGATATGGAAGAACTCGGTCGGGTTGGTGGCGTTCTTCATCAGGAAGATGAACAGCTTGTCCTGCCAGAGCGGCATGCCCGAATTGGCCGAGGGCACGACACTGCGGCGGCCGAGGAAGAACGAGGTCGCCATGATGTCGAACTTCAGGCCCAGCTTGCGGCACAAGCCCATGGCGCGCGGCAGGTTCGGGCTTTCCATGAAGCCGTAGCTCAGCGTCACCTTCTTGAAGTCCTCGGTCAGCACCTCGATCGACACGCGGTCGGATTCCGGCACGCGCGGGACATTGGTCGTACGCACGGTCAGGATGATGTTCTTCTCGTGCAACACCTTGTTGTGCTTGAGGTTGTGCATCAGGGCAACCGGCGCGACGTCGGCGTCCGAAGTCAGGAAGATGGCGGTGCCCTGGACACGGTGCGGCGGACGCTTCTTCAGCATTTCGACCAGATCGGTGAGGGCGACGCTGTCGCGGCGCGACTTTTCCGACAGGATCTGCGTGCCCCGGGTCCAGGTGACCATCAACATGACCAGGATCGACCCAAGGGTCAGCGGCAGCCAACCGCCCGAGGCGATCTTCAGCCCGTTGGCGAACAGGAAGACGCTGTCGAGACAGGCCATCGGCGCGATCAGCAGCCAGGCGACCGGACGCGACCAGTTCCACATATGGCGCGCCACCTGATAGGCCAGGATGGTGGTGACGAGCATGGTGCCGGTGACGGCCAAGCCGTAGGCGTCGGCCAGATTGTCCGAATTGCGGAAGATGACGACGAGGGCCAGGACGCCGAACATCAGCATGGTGTTGATCTGCGGGATAAAGATCTGACCCTGCTGGGTCTCCGAGGTCCGTCGCACGTCGAGGCGTGGCAGGAGACCGAGCTGGATCGCTTGTTGCGACATGGAATAGGCGCCGGTGATCACCGCCTGGCTGGCAATGACCGAGGCCATGACGGCGAGCACGACGAGGCCTATGCGCATGACCGGCGGGCACATGACGAAGAACCAGTCCTGGCTGGCCAGCACCTGATGGTGGGCATTGGCGATGGCCAGGGCCTTCAGGACGTAGGCGCCCTGGCCGATATAGTTGAGCACCAGGGCCGGCAGGCAGATGAACAGCCACGCCGCCTGGATCGGCCAGCGGCCGAAATGGCCCATATCGGCATAGAGCGCTTCCGCGCCGGTAACCGTCAAAAAGACCGAACCCAGCACCAACAGGCCGATCATACCGTGCCGCAGCATGTAGAGCGCGGCGTAGTGGGGACTGAGCGCCAGGAAGACGCGCGGATCGTCCTTGATGTGCATAACGCCGAGCACGGCGATCACCAGGAACCAGACCACCATCACCGGACCGAACAGCTTGGCCACCGTCGCCGTGCCGCGCGACTGGATGACGAACAGCCCGATCAGGATGACGAATGACGCGAAGGTGATGGTGTTGGGACCGACCATGCCCTGCAGCGACTTGACGTCGTTCAGGCCCTGGAAGGCGCCCAGCACGGAAATCGCCGGGGTGATGATCGAGTCGCCGTAGAACAACGCGGCGCCGATGACCCCCAGGAAAAAGACCAGCTTGGTGCGGCGGCCGACGACGCGGCCGGCCAGGGCCATGAGCGACAGCACGCCGCCTTCGCCCTTGTTGTCGGCGCGCATGACGAAGATGACGTATTTCACCGTCACGACGAGGAACAATGCCCACAACGCCAGCGACACCACGCCGATGATGTCGTCGTCGATTACCCGCGGCGCCTTGGTCGCCTGGACCATGGCCGCCTGGAAGGCATAGAGCGGCGACGTGCCGATATCGCCGAAAACCACGCCTATGGCGCCGACCGCCAGACCCCAAAAGCCGGCGTGGCCATGGCCGTGGCTGTCCACGGCTTCGGCTTCGGGCGGGCTGAGATGGGCGCTGACTTGAGCCGGATTTGGGCCCTGGAACGGGGGATCGGCGGAGGTGGAACCAGATTTGAGACCGTCCGGCGACGCGCCGGACGAAACCGAAACGGTAGACACCGTCGCGGCAGCAGGGGTTTCCCCGTTCATGCATACTCTCCTGAGGACCGGCGGCGCTTCGCCGCTTGACATCGGCCCTCGCTTGAACGAGGCGCTCTTACGCCTATTTATAGGCTTGTACAATCCTTCCGCGGCATTTCGCTAGGAAGCGTAACAATTCTGTCGTACGATGCGTGGCATATATGTCTGACAGTCAAAGATTTCCCGTCGCGGCGCATACCCTTGCGTATCTCGCTCACCGTAACGCCTTTTCACGTGAACAGGCGGTGTCTTCGTCTGTCCTGGCCGCATCCATCCCGACCAATCCGGTGGTGATTCGTCGCATGACGACGCAACTGGCCAAGGCCGGGCTGCTGGCGACGTGCTCAGGCGTGGCCGGCGGCGCCTGGCTGCTGCGCCGTCCGGAAAATATCTGCCTCGATGAAGTCCTGCGCGCCGTCAACGGCTGTGCGCATCTGGGTTCCGCGCCCGTCGGCGCCGAGGGTTGCCCGGTCAGCCAGGCCATCCCGCGCCAGATCAACGCCGCCATGAAAATGGCCGACGCCGCCGCCTGCCGCAGCCTGGCGACCGTGACCGTCGCCGACCTGCTCAAGGACGTGGCTGGCGTCACGGAGACCGACAAGCCCGTGGCCGTGCCGGCCTAGGCGTTTTCCGCCTATTCTGCTTGCAATGAGACCGGGAGTCGTGTGATTTCAGCACACCGATCTTCGGCCCGATTTGCAAGGACTACCAACGCTTTGGCTCGCCGTCTTGTCCTGATCACCGGTGCATCTTCCGGCATAGGTCTGGGGTTCGCCCGCGTCTATGCGGCGAACGGCTGGGACGTGGCGGTGACGGCGCGCCGCGCCGACCGCCTGAACACCTTGTGCGACGAGGTTCGCCTGCGGTTCGGCGTCGAGGCCTATGCGATCCCCGCCGACCTCAGCGACCCGGCCACGCCCGAAAATCTGCAGAAAAGCATATTGGCGCTGGGCCGCACGGTCGATGGCCTGGTCAACAATGCCGGTTACGGCCAGCCTGGCGGTTTCCTCGGCAATACCTACGATACGCATCGCGCCTTCATGCAGGTAATGATGCTGAGCCCGACCGAGCTGATCCACCGTTTCCTGCCGGGCATGGTGGAACAGGCCTTTGGCCGCATCGTCAATGTGGCCTCGCTGGCCGGCTACTTGCCGGCCTCGCCGGGCGATACGCTGTACGGACCGATCAAGACCTATCTGACGCGCTTCTCCCAAAGTCTGCATCTGGAGGTGCGCGACCGCGGCGTCCACGTCACCGCTCTATGCCCAGGGTGGACGATCTCCGAATTCCACGATGTCATCGGCACTCGCTCGAAGCTGTCCAAGGCTATTCCGCAGTGGTGGTGGATGGGCGCCGACGAGGTGGCGCGCGAAGGCTTCCAGGCCGCCGAGGCCAACCGCGCCTGCTCCGTGCCCGGCGCGCCCAACAAGATGGCGGCAGCCTTGTTGAAGGTGCTGCCGGACGACTGGACCATGGAACTGGCGTCGAGCCAGCTGCGGCGCATTCATCGGTAAACAAGAAAAGCAAGAATCCCCACCACCACGAGCCATTCTTACTGGCACGATCCATTGAGTCGGCTCGCGGTCCCCCTCCCCAGCAAAGCTGGGGAGGCATGAGAAATCAATAACTTATCATACCTCCCCAGCTTTGCTGGGGAGGGGGACCACGCGCCTTCTTCAGGCGCGTGGTGGTGGGGTATCTTGCTTACTTGCTATGCGCTTCGACCGGGTAGGGATGCGCCGCCGCCGGCAGGATCAGATTGTGCGTGATGGCGCTGACCGACGAGATGATGATCTGCACCGACAGGGCGCACAGGATGAGACCGAGGACGCGGATGACCACCACCATGCCGACGCGGCCGAAGATCTTGGAAATCGTGTTCGACAGCAACAGCGCCACCAATATGGCCAGCGCCGTGGTCAGGATCGCCGCGACGCCGGCGACCGAGCCGAGCCAACCGTAATCCTGGGCGACGCCGGCCTGGATAACCACGGTCGAGATCGTCCCTGGGCCCACCATCAGCGGAAAGGCGAACGGCACGACCAGCTTCTCGAAGCTTTTCTTGGCGTTTTCACGGTGGTGCAGCGCGGTCACTCCGTCGGACTCGCCACCTTCCTTGACGTCCTCGGCATGGGTAAAGGTGTCGAGAAAGTCGCCACGCGCCATTTGCAGCCCCATCAGGAACAGCAGAATGCCGCCGGCGATGCGGAAGGAATCCATCGAAATCCCGAAGAACTTCAATATGCTTAAGCCGGCGAAGAAGAAGAGCGTCAGTATGACCGCCGTGAAGATGGCGATATAGAGCGACAGCCATCGCCGCGCCGTCGGCGATTGGGTCTGGGTCGCCGCGGCGAAGATCGGCACATTGCCGATCGGGTCGATCAGCGCAAACAACGTAATGAAGAAGTTGACGTAGAAGGCGATCAGGGTCATGAGAGGGCTTCGGCAGCATTAGGTGGGCCGAACAGCCTTAAGGCGCTTCGGTCCGCATTACAAATCAAGGACCGAACCCCAATGACCACCACCCTTCTCAAAGCCGACCACCGCCTGATCGTGGCCCTCGACGAGCCCGATGTGGCCTCGGCGCGCAAGCTGGTTGCCGCGCTCGGCGACAGCGTGTCCTTCTACAAGGTCGGCCTGACCCTGCTGGCGCAAGGCGGTCTGGCGCTATGCGAAGAACTGACGAAGGCCGGCAAGGCGGTATTCCAGGACTGGAAGCTGCACGATATCGGCGCCCAGGTCGAAGGCGCGGCCAAGGCGGTGTCGGCGGGCGCCTGCGACATTCTCACCGTACACGCCGAGCCCCAGGTGATGCGGGCGGCCATCGCCGGCCGCACCGGCGAGCGCACCAAGATCATCGGCGTCACCGTGCTGACCTCGCTGAACCAGCACGATATCGACGTCATGGGTTACGGCATGGAACTGACCGATCTGGTCATGCGCCGGGTCGATCAGGCGGTGGAATGCGGTCTCGACGGCATCGTGTCGTCGCCGAACGAAGCGGCGATGATCCGCGCCCGCGTCCCCGAAGGCTTCCTGATCGTGACCCCGGGCGTGCGTCCGGAAGGCGCGGACAAGGGCGACCAGCAGCGCATCGCCACGCCGCAGGACGCTTTGCTGCACGGCGCCTCGCACGTCGTCGTCGGCCGCCCGATCACCCGCGCGCCCGACCCGGTGGCGGCGACCCAGTCGATCCTGGCGGCGATGCATAACGTATGAGTTCGGGAAGAAGGATTTTAACACGAACCACACGAACGAAGACGAAAGACACGAACTCTAGGATGGTCATTCCGCCTGCGCGAAGCGCAACAAAACGTGGACGCTCCGCGCGGGAGATTGATCGCCCGGAAGTTCGTGTCTTTCGTCTTCGTTCGTGTGGTTCGTGTCAAAAAATCTTTTAAAAGTCGACCGCGATGCCCTTGCGTTCCCAATCGCCGTAGCGCGTCGGCTCGGGACCGGAAGGGCCGCCGTCCTCGACAGCCAAGGCGGCCTTCGCCTCGGCTTCGGCGCGGCGAAGGGCGGCTTCGGCCAGGGCGCGCTGGGCGGCCGGGCTCAGGACTTTTTTGGCTTCGAGGTCTGACAGATCGGACATGGTCTCAATTTAGGCCGTGACGGCGCGGGCGGCAAGGCGTATGAGGCGCGACTTTATTCACTCCAAGCATCTTTAGAGACCGAACATGGCGCCGCCGTCCAAAAAAGCCTTCACCAAGGCCCCGCAAAAATCCGCCGACAGGCCCGCCCGTCCAACCGCCCCTGAGGTGACCGAGGACGTCGCCGATACCTTCGGCATGACGGCGCGGCTGGCCGCGATGGATCTGATCGACGCGGCGCGCGAAAAGCGTTCCGGTTTTGACGAGGCGGTGAGCCGCGCCGCCTATACCGGCATGTCCGATATCGACCGCAGCTTCGCCCGGGCGTTGACCATGCTGGTGTTGCGCCGCCTGGGTCAGCTCGATGCCGTCATCGCCGCCAAGACCAAGAAGGCGCCGCCGGAACCGGTCCGCGCCCTGCTGCGCATCGGTTTGGCGCAGATCGGCTTCATGTCGGTGCCCGACTTCGCCGCCGTCTCGACGACGGTCAAGCTGGCCGAGCGCAATTCCAATACCCGGCCCTACAAGGGGCTGATCAACGCCATCCTGCGCGGCGTCATCCGCGAAGGCGGCCTGAAAAAGCCCGATCCGAACCGTCTGGCGCCGGACTGGCTGTTCGCGCGCTGGAAGGCGAGCTACGGCGCCGATGACGCCAAGGCCATCGCCCTGGTGCTGACGGAAGAGCCGGCGACCGACCTGAGCTTCAAGACCAAGGCCGCGCTGGAGTCTCACACCGCCGCGCTCGAGGGCACGCCGTTGGGCGGCCTCTCCCTGCGCAGCGCGCTCCGCGGCGATATCCGCGAATGGGCCGGTTTCGATGCGGGCGACTGGTGGGTCCAGGACGCCGCCGCGGTGGTGCCCGTCGCGCTGCTCGGCGACCTTACCGGCAAGACCGCCGTCGATCTCTGCGCCGCGCCGGGTGGCAAGACGCTGCAATTGCTGGCCGCCGGGGCGACGGCCGTCGCCGTCGATCGCTCGAAAAGCCGCCTGACGCGCATCGAGGAAAATCTGACCCGCGTCGGCTATCAGGCCGAAGTCGCCATGGCCGACGCCGAAACCTGGGACGATACGCGCACCTTCGACGTGGTGCTGCTCGACGCGCCCTGTACCTCGACCGGCACCTTCCGCCGCCAGCCCGACGTGCTGTGGGCGACGCGTCCGGCCGATATCGCCAAGCTGGCCGACGTGCAGCATCGCCTGCTCGACGCCTCGGCCAAGCGCGTGGCGCCGGGCGGCCGGCTGGTCTACTGCACCTGCTCGCTGGAACGCGAGGAAGGCGAGACCCAGGTCCTGGCCTTCCTGCGCCGCCATCCCGAGTTCAGCCTGGTCAAAATCGATCCGTCCACGGCGCATCTGGAAAGCGGCGTGCCGCTCGACAGCGTACGTCCGGAAGGCTGGGTGCGCCTCTTGCCGCACCAGCGGCCGGGCGGGCAGGACGGCTTCTTTATTGCCGTGATAAGCCGCCGGGCGGCTTGACCTGCGCGCCCGCGCACGCTTTATGCTCACACCCCCGAAGAAGCGCCAAAGAAGCATAATTTCTCATGCCGCAAAATGCTCCGCTGATCTGCCCGTCGATCCTGGCTTCGGACTTCGCCAAGCTGGGTGAGGAAATCAAAGCGATCACCCAGGCCGGGGCCGATTTCGTCCATATCGACGTCATGGACGGCCATTTCGTGCCGAACTTGACCATCGGTCCGGACGTGGTCAAGGCGTTGCGGCCGCATACGGCCCTGACCTTCGACGTCCATCTGATGATCTCGCCGGTCGATCCGTTCCTCGAGGCGTTCCGTGCCGCCGGCGCCGATATCATGAGCGTCCATCCCGAAGCCGGTCCGCACCTGCACCGCACCCTGCGCCAGATTCGCCACCTCGGCGCCAAGGCCGGCGTCGTGCTCAATCCGGCGACCCCGGTCGAGATCCTCGACTGGGTGCTCGACGATCTCGACCTCGTGCTGATCATGAGCGTCAATCCGGGCTTCGGCGGCCAGAGCTTTATCGACGGCCAGTTGCGCAAGATCGAGGCCGTGCGCAAGAGGCTCGACGCCACCGGCCACGCGGCGATCCTCCAGGTCGATGGCGGCGTTACCGCCGCCAATGCCGGCGCCTGTGTTTCGGCCGGCGCCACGGCCCTGGTCGCCGGCACCGCTGTTTTCAAGGGCGGCCCGGCGCAATATGCCGCCAACATCCGGGCGCTAAAAGGCGTGCAGGGACAGTAGACGATGCAGGCCTACGAGCAGTCGTCCGCGCCCAGCGATTCCGGCCTCGTGCACACGCCGTGGCTGCGCGTGGTCACGGCTGTTCTGACCAAGCAGATGGGCGCCGAACTCTACGGCATGCCCGGCTATTTGCTGACCTTGAAGGGCCGCGTGCCCGACGGCTTCATCGCCGCGCCGCACGATATGCGCCCCGCCGATCCGGTGCTGGGCCGCGCCATCCTGTCCGGCCGCTTTGCGCTTGGCGGCGGCCGGATGAGCGTGCAGGGCAGCGGCGATCCGTGGAACCGCCCGAGCCCCACCCGCTCTTTCGCCCTGGAGCTGCATCGTTTCGCCTGGCTGTCGGCCCTGCTCAGCCAGGGCGACGCGGGCGCGCGCGAAGCGCTGCGCTTGTTCGGGCTATGGCAACAGACCTTCCGCAAATGGACGCCGTTCGCCTGGGGCGAAGCCGTGGTGGCGCGCCGGCTGATCAACCTGTCGATCGCCGCGCGACGCCTGTCGGCCATCGGTACGCCGGCCGACGTCGCGGCCCTGGCCCAATCCATGGCCGAGCAGGGCCGCCATCTGCTTCGCCTGCACGAAGAGGAATACGCCGCCGAAAAAGCGGTGGCGCTGATCGCTCTGGGCTGCGCGCTGGCCGGTGCGACGGGCGACCGGTTCCGAAACCGGGGCCTGAAGCTGCTGCCCAAGGTCCTGCGCAAGACCGTGCTGATCGACGGCTCGCACGCCTCGCGTTCGGCCGAGCAGGGGCTTGATCTGCTTTACGACCTCTTGATGGTCGAGGACGGCCTCAGCCAGCGCGGCCTGCCCGTACCGGAAACCGTCAGCCTGCATATCGATCGCCTGACCCGTTTCGTGCGCGTGCTGTCGCATCCCGACGGTAGCCTGTGCGGCTTCCAGGGCTCCGAAGGCCTGTCCGCCGGCCGTGTCGCCGCGGCCCTGGTGCATGACGACAATCGGCCGCTGGGCCAGACGACGACGCCCAACCTGCTCGATCACGGCCGTTACCACCGCCTGGTCGGCCGCTCCCTGCACGTCATCGTCGACAGCGGCGAACCGCGGCAAGGCGCGATGGGATACGCTGCCTGCGACTATCCGATGGCGTTCGAGGCCTCGGGCGGACGCGACAAGCTGATCGTCTCCCCCGGCTGGTCGCCCAATCAGTCCGACCGCCAGGACATGCGCGTGGTGCGTGAAGGCAATACGCTGAGCATCGGCGAGAAGCCGCTGTTGGCGCCGGTCGCCGGCAAGTTCGGCGAGCTGCTCAACTACACGCTGGAAGGCGACCGCTACAAGGTGCGCTCGCGCCGCGTCGATGCCGAGGAGTCCGGCACCCTGCTCGAGATGGAGCACGAGGGCTGGCGCGAGCAGTATGGCGTCAAGCACGAGCGGCGGCTCTATGTCGACACCCAGCGCGACGAGCTGCGCGGCGAGGACCGGTTGACTCCGGTCGAGGCCAAGGTCGAAAAGCTGACGACGGGGCCGTTCACCATCGCCTTTCGCCTGCATCCGGAGGTCCAGGCCTCGCTGGCCCGCGACAAGAAGAGCGTGCTGCTGCGCGGGCCGGGCGGGCGCGGCTGGTGGTTCCGCCACGACGCGCGCGAAGTCGCCCTGACCCACGGCGTGATCTTCGAAGGCGGACTGACGCGCAAGACGACGGTGATCGAGTTGAAGGGCGTCAGCCGCCCGGACACCGCGTCGCGCGTGCGCTGGAAGCTGTCCCCGGCGGAGAGCTGACAATGTCTCCTCGCCATCGCAACGCGATAGGGCGGAGGAGCAAAAGGTAACCCTAGGCCTCAAACCTTATGGTTTCTTTATAAAAATCCTATAAAAAACAAATGCTAAACATGAACGAATATGAACTTTCGACTCAAGTCCCATTCAGGTTCGATGGTATATAAAGGGTCTAGGATTTAACCGATGGCTGCCATCGGACCCCAAAAAAGGACTTGCACCATGACCCAGATTCTCAAGCTCGCTACGGCCGTTATCGTTTCGACCGGCCTCATCGTCACCGCCGCCGCCGTACCGCAAACCGCTTCGGCCTATACGCACTATGTTTGCAAGTATGAACAGAAGCGCGACGAACATACCGGCACCGTCGTCGGCGCCGTCGCCGGCGGCCTGCTCGGTAACGCCCTGTCGGGCCATAACAAGACGCTCGGTACGGTGGGCGGCGCGGTTGCCGGCGGCGTCATCGGCTCGAAGATGGGCCACGACCACGGCAAGTCGGTCTGCGAACGCGAGGTCGCCTATCGCGAACGTACCGTCTATCGCAATCACGGTCACGACAAGGTTGTCTACCGTTACGTCCGCTAACCGCGGAACAGCGCAATGTCAGGGCCCGGAGGTTCGACCTCCGGGCCTTTTACGTTTGGCAAACCGGGTGGGCTCGTGTAAAGCGCGCCGCATTCCCCCCAAGTCACTAACGGACCCGCCATGCCCGCCGCTCCCGATTTTCCGCCCGCGCCCGATCGCGTCATACCGAAACGCGCCCTGATCTCCCTGTCCGACAAGACCGGCCTGGTCGAGGCGGCGCGGGCCCTGCACGCGGCCGGCATCGACATCCTGTCGACCGGCGGCACCAAGGCGGCTATTCATCAGGCCGGCATTCCGGTGACCGATGTCTCAGACGTCACCGGCTTCCCCGAAATGATGGACGGCCGCGTCAAGACCCTGCATCCCAAGGTGCACGGCGCCTTGCTGGCCTATCGCGATGCGCCGGAACACGCCCAGGCGCTGCGTGAACACGACATCACGCCGATCGATATTGTGTGGATCGACCTCTATCCGTTCGAAAAGACCGTCGAAGGCGGGGGGGCTTTCGAGGCCGCCATCGAGAATATCGATATCGGCGGCCCGGCCATGATCCGCTCGTCGGCCAAGAACCACCCCTATGTCGCCATCTGCGTCGACAAGGCCGCCATGGACGC
>OUWB010001111.1_pt2 | contig 22406 bp, 18 predicted proteins | sample 1779821 | NCBI WGS metagenome assembly OUWB01 (sample SAMEA3914806, study PRJEB12502) | metagenome | biome: forest; material: soil | place: Canada | collected 2011-08-03 | depth 0.1 m
CCTACCCAGCGAGGATCATGTCATTGGCGGAGCCCCACCTGCCTTCGTCGCCGGAGTGGAAAAGACGGCCGACGAATTGGTCCGTGCCGCAGAAGCGCTCTACCTGGACGGGACCTCCTACCGAGGTGAGAACCCCAAGAGCAGGACTGCCGACGTTCCGGGAGGCATGTTCGAGTACTTGACCATCGTCCGGCAGGAGCAGATCTACATCGTCCAGGTCACGTACTTCTAGGCACCCGCCGGTGGCCTTCCATTGCGGGTGGCATTGGCCGGGGGGGCGCCGCATTTGCTGCGACACTGGGTGCTATGAGCAGCAGTGACTTACGTCTCAGGGAGCTGGGGGGTTTCCTCAAGGCGTGGCGGGCGAAGCTGAGCCCGGACGACGTGGGCCTGCCGGACACAGGAATCCGCCGGGTCCAGGGGCTGCGCCATGAAGAGGTCGCGCGGCTCATCGGCCGCGTCGATGGCATCTACCGGAGCTGCCGTCTGCCGTCGAAGGAACCCGCCCCACCGAGGACGAGTCGTGAGCGCAGCTGCGCAGTCGGCTGCACCATGCACGCGAGAGTGCCAGTCCAGTTCGCTGGCCGCGTTCAGCTCCGACAGCTGCACCGGGCCCTGCTGCCGACGGCTGGATCTGGTTCCGACCGGTGTACCGAAGTCGACTCAGGCAGCGACTGCAAGGTCCCAGCGTGATGATGGGGGCGTGGAGTAATAGCTTCGGTTGATACGAACTCGTCGACCTGCTAATAGGATTGGCCGCGCTGCGGTGTGTGATGGACCTCTGCTCCTGGGATGATGCGCGGATGAGTCACGATGATGAGGTCCGGAAGCTCGGCAAGAAGTTCGCAGCTGCGCGCTATCTGACGTTCGGCCCTATGCTGTTGGGGATACGGATCCAGGGCTTCCGAGGCGTTGTAGATCTGACCCTGGACTTCAAGTCGCCTGTCACGGCCATCTCTGGCTTGAACGGTACTGGGAAGAGCACGGTCGCACAGCTCGCCGCTGCCGGGTTCCGTCAGCCGCCCGACCACGACTGGTACCGCTACTACGTGAAACACTTCTTCCCGGTGTCTGTTGCTGATCCAGAACCGTTTACCTCCGGCGCTCAGGTGCAGTACCTCTACGCCGCCGACAACGACTTGGGCACGCAAACGGTCACGGTTACCCGGTCAGCGAAGTCATGGTCTGGCCAGCATCGGCAGCCTGAGCGAGCCACGTACTACCGCGGCTTCGCCCAGTTCATCCCAAAGGTCGAGAGGCGGGACCTGTCCATTTACGGAGCCGCCAACCTGGAGCTGGGGGAGGCGATCTCGCTCGACCCGACGACCGCTGAACACGTCGGCCGGATCCTGGCGGTTCCATACGATCACCTCGGCTTCACCGAAGTACTCACCAAGAAGAAGACCGCAACGCTTGCGATGGCGGGCCGCGCGGGGTGGAAGTACTCCGAGAACCACATGGGGACTGGGGAAGGGCGAGTGCTTTACATGGTGAACACCATGGAGACAGCACCGCCGAAGAGCCTCATCGTCCTGGAGGAGCCGGAGACCTCTCTGCACGGCGACGCCCAGGTACGACTCGCCAAGTACTTTGTCGAGGTGTCGCTGCGACGAGGCCACCAGATCATTGTCACGACGCACAGTGCTGCGATTCTTGGCCAGCTCGGCCGTGACTCGGTCATCTACCTCCGACGCACACCAACAGGCGACGTCACCGCCACGCACGGACTCAGCACCTACCAGATCGACTCGCACCTCCAGAGAGAAGGTCGTGCCCCCGCCGGCATCACTGTCTGCGTCGAGGATGACTTCGCACGGTGCCTCGCCAGCGAGATCTTCCGCGCCGTCGACCGCGACCTTCTTGCGGGCTGCGCGTTCCTCACGATCGGGGGCGGTCAGGAGATTCCAGCGGCTGTGAAGCTACTGCGGGGGGCGAAGGCGCGCGCGGTTGGACTCAGCGACGGGGACATGCCCCACAACGGGAGCGATGGGGTCATGACGCTTCCCGGCAATGAGCCCCCCGAGAAGGAGGTCTTCGCCCACCCGGCAGTAAAGAGCTGCTTCGCTGAAGCGCCATTCGAGATCGACCTGGATGCAACACTGGCCGGCGTTGCCAACCACCACGACTTCGCCCGCACAGTGGCGGAGCGCCTCATGATGGACGAGATCGCCGTGGTCAACATCGCGTGCCGGGCGTACGCGTCTGCTCACCAGCCGAGCGACTTCGATGGAATCGTCGATTTCGTCCGTAAAGAGGTTGGCGACCGGCGATAGCGTCAGGTCTGCGCCTGCGGTGCTGGTCGTAAGGAAGGGACGCTAGTGTTTACCTTCCGAGATGCTTCACTAACGAGGTGCGGGCCTTTGCCGGAGGCGCTGGGGGTTGCCGATCCAGTCCAGCCAGTAGAGGTACGGCAGTAGAGCAAATTCGTCCGGGAGCTCACCGGTGTGCGACATCAGGAGGAGTTCGTCGCGGCGGCGCCCGGCATCGTCCTTGCCGCTGAACCCATGGCTGGTGTTACGGAGCACACGTAGGTACTGCTTAGTCGCTCTTTCCAGTGAAACGAAGGTGGTTCCGCCGCCCTTGCGCGGTATGGCCACCTGGCCCCCAGAGACATGGCTGCTGGGCAGGAAGCCGTCTTGGCACTTAAGCAACGCGGCGACCGCCCTCCGTGCCGACGGAAGCAGAACTGCTGCTACGTCAGCGGGCAGAGTGCCAGTCAGTCCTGGTAGGACACAATCTGCCTAGTCAATGCGTGAGCGCCGACCAGGGGAGACGCCATAGGGTGCCGCCATGAGCACCGATGGTGATGATGTTGAGGCTAGGATCGATGCCTGGGTACAGGAGCAGCTCGCTGCCTCGCCCTCGTGGTCCAAGGAGAAGCGGGACGCCATCGTGGCGATCTTGGAGTTAAACGATCCTGAGGGCATCGGTGCGGCTCAGGCGAAAGTGGCTCGCGAGCCCCGGGCGTGCCGAGCTTGCTGCGCTCACAGTTGCTCCAAGGTATGGCCAAAGAACCCGTAGCGGGCTCATGAGATCTGCTTATTGAGATGTCATCAGCAGTTCGGGCCGCAGGCAAGTGAGGCGAAGGCGCCATGGATTCACAAAACCGTGTTACGAGTTCGACGGGGCAACCCTTTCACTCGATCAATGGCCATTGAAATAATTCAGTGACTTCGGGCTCCCGATCATTGGTTGTTAAGGCTCCGGGTCCTTGGATGTGCAGAGACGGGTTCGCTGGTCTGGCAGGGAGGAGCCCCAGCGACCTCAGCACACGTCCGGTGTCAGCCCCGTCGATGATCATGTAGAGGCGGGGGCGCCGGGCGTCATGGGCGTAGGCGTCCATCATCCCAACCACGCTTGGCTTGATCTGATGACAGTGCTGCAGGACGAGTAGTTCCGCGGGCTCTGTAAATAGTCGGTCGATCTGGTCGCCGTTCTTGCCCAGGGCCTTGACGTCCATCGGTCGAGGGTAGCCGGGGCCCTTGAACAGCCAGGCTGCCGAAACCTGGCGCCTGCGGGCGAACACTCGTGAAGTGTAGAGATCGGAGCGCTCGCCACCCCAGTCCTTCGGAACGTACGACTCGCCGATCAGGTTGGCGAAGGCGTGTTTCACCACGTCCTCCGGCACATGCAGAACCGCTTCACTTTCGGCTGCGGTAAGGGGAGATGTGAAGTCGATCCCGCTGAATTGGGCGATATCGCCGGGGTATACACGTGCAGCTGACGCCGCACTCCTGGCGACAGGGTATTCATCGATGAACGACCTGACTCCGATGAAGACTGGCCTGAGCTCAATCTGCGCTGTGCTGAGATTGATGATCGTCCCGATTAGATAGGCCCGCCTGCACCCGGCGAGGCTTCCGACTGCGGACGAGCTGGCAGTTCTTGCCGAGTTGAATGTGCCAGTGACGCGCACGGGCTCGCCCACGTCGAGCACCGCCGTGAAGCTGACAGGCTTGAAGCCTGGGGAGTCGCGATTCCGGTCCCGCTGGAACGCAAACTCCAGCTCCGTGCCGATGACCTGCCCTGTGCGCAGATCTTGCTCTGGGACAAACCCTGTTAGCTCGGCTACTCCTAGCGAGGAGAGCGCCTCGGCTAGTTCTGTGGCGAGCACATAGGGCAACGCTGCCTCAGGATCGTTCCTGCGAGCAGCCCGCGCCCGTGCGGACTCCGTCCGTTGCTCGCCGAGGAGGGACTGCACCTGGTCCTGGTGCAGGAAGTAGGGCTCTAGTGCGACGCGTGTCATTGACCTCATGATCCTTTTGCTGGGCGAGTGGGCTTTGTGCCTGGCAATACCGAGACGGGCGTCAGAACGGTCACTGGGTGTCCTTGAGTAGACGGAGGAGTTCGTCCACGTTCTGTGGTCGATCGGTTGCCTTGTGGCGGGTGGTCTCTGTTACTACAAGTCGCCATGGTCCGCGCGCGGGCAGCAGCGGCAGATTCTGCTCCGGGCGCTCCCCGGTCAAGATGGCTGCGATGAGCCGCCCGATGCTGTAGATGTCAGCAGCGGCACTCACGTTGTGGGGGTTTCCTGACGACAGCTCTGGCGCAGCGAATCCCTCAGACCCGAAGCCGGTGCCGGTCCGAGTTCGATGCGGAACGCTAGTCTCCCCTCGGGGCTGGCGGCCCAGCCCCCAGTCGGCCACAACCCACTTGCCGTTGAGGAGTAGGACGTTTGCCGGCTTGATGTCGCGATGGATACGGCCGTCGGCGTGTGGGCGGCGCAGTCCTTCGCAGACTGCCTTGACGAGGTCCTGGAGGGCTTCGGTCTGCCGTTGCAGACGTTCTGCGTGGTTGGCGGCGCTACCGTTTGCGAGCGGCATGACGAACCACCGCCCGTCTGGGTCAGAGTCAAGCAGCGGCATGACGTTCGGGTGCTCTCCGTAGAGATGCCCGATGAAGATCTCGCGCCTCATGCGATGTCTGGAGTCGTCATCGCCATAGCGGAGTTGCTTCAGAGCGACGCGGACGTGGGAGTGCCTGTGCGTACCACCGTAGACTGCTCCTTGCCCGCCCTCAGCAAGTGACTCATCGTCCAGTTCGTAGTCTGCCTGTGCCCCGCGCTTGAGCCATCGCACAGTGGCCCACGGCTCAACCTCGCCCGTACCGGTCATGGTCTTGTCAGTGAGCAAGACGCGGGCAGCCTCGATGACGTGGTCACGGTAGGCCCCATCTCGTAGCGCTTTAAGGATGGCCGCCAGTGGTTCTGCAGCTGGATGGAGAGCGAGCTCGACGGAGAGGCGGTGCGCCTCGTCGTCCTGAGCGGTCCTTCGGGCGGCGCGCTGATTTGTGTGCTCCTGCCTAGCCGCATGCAGGTCAGGGTGAGGAGCCCAGCCGCGGGGCGGCAGGATCACGCGGGCGTCGCGGAAGTCGCATTCAAGGATGATGCATCCGTTGCGGGCTAGCTCTGCGGCTATGGCCTCGGCTCGGTTGCCAAACATGGTCACGGCTGACTGCCATCGGCGAGGCCCGTTGGTGGCGAAGGCCCACTGACCTTTAGTCAGGTCGTTCGGGCGGTGAGGTACCGGGAACCCTTCCGGCTCCAGGGTGACGCGCGTGATCTTCGGATTGCCGTTCCGGTCGGTGCTGTAGTTACCGTCAGGCAGGGGCACAGCATACGTGGTGAGGCCGGGGTATACGCTCAGGTGGCGCATCGCGAAGCCGCGCGGACGAGAGCGGGCAGTCATACCGGCTCCCGGTACTCGTTGCCGGTCAGCCAGGCACGGAGCAGTTCGACACGTGGGGCCTGTTCGTCATAGCCAACGACGACTGGCTGCTCGTTGTATGGGCTGGAGTCTGAGCTGCGGCGCAGCTTGATGTACTCGCCACAGGCGTCGATGGCGTAGGACTCCATGTCGTCTTGCAGTGCTCCGATAACGGTGATGCCGCTCTCCCCACCGATCTGCCCGAGCAGGGCGACCGCCTCACGACGGTGCTGCTTGCCGAGGTTGCGTCCGAGCTCATCCAGAACGAGGACGAGGGGGCGACCCGTGCCGCTCGCGGCTGCGGCGGCGCATACGAGCTTGATCGCCCGGTCATCGATCTGCGCAGTATTGGCCCGCCGGTTGTATGGGATGTGCCGCCGTCCCTCAGCGCGCCGCCACATCGGAGTGACCTTCCAACCCCAGTCCTCTGTGGGGTCGGCCGGCGGCGGAGGTTCGTCGTACTGAAACGCGGCCCCGTACCCGCCGTAGGCTCTGTCGAGCCGGTCGAACTCAGCTGCGACGTCGGCCAGCTTCTTCTTGATGGCGGAGGTGAGCGCCGCTCGGTAGGCCCGACTCGCCTGGACCGCCTCCTCATGGCCGATCCGCGCGGCACCAAGGTTCTCGGTGCACTCCTTGCGCTGGATGGCGATCTGCTGACGCTCGTACTGGTCGGTGCCTTCATGGTGACGCAGGTAGACATGGAGTGCGTGGCGCAGCGGGGCGAATGCGGCCTGCGCTCGTCGGCTGCTATCGGGCCCGCGCTGGCTGGACTCATTTAGCAGGCCAGAGATCTCAGTCGGCATGCTGTCTGAAGCGGTAGGAGGGAAGCATTCGGATATCGCGGTACTGATCAGGTGCCTGGATTCCTCCCACCAGTCGTCTGCGGTCCAGGTTTGCTGGTCGTCCGGCAGGGCGAGTAGGTGCTCGCTAGCAGAGGCAGGGGTGCCCTCCCAGCGGGTGATCAGTTCAGGAAGGGCGAGCTTCGATTGTTCTTTCCCGAGGTTCTCACGCTTGTCCCGTCGGGCCTTGTTTGTCTTTTCGAGGGTGGTCTTCTGGCGCTGCAGAGCCTCGATCTGCTGTTGGCGGATGCCCACCAATCGGAGTACCTCATCCCGCTCTGCGGATGCAGCACCGAGCACCGGGGTGAGTTTCGCGCGCTCGTCCCGGGTAACCTGATCCCGCTTCCTCAGGTTATCGATCTGGCCCTCTAGTTTTTTAGCCGCGACTGCAGCTCTTGCGCCCTTTTGCCGACGCTCAGCGGCGCCGACCTGTTGCAGGGCAGCCTTCCGTTTCTCCTCCGCCTGCTGATGGTTGTCGAATTCCTGACGGACACGCTCCTGTGCGGCGGCTATGCGGGCAGTACGGTCGGTAACAGGGCTGGGAAACCCACCGATGATCACGATGCCGGCGGCGTCGTGGACCCGGTCAGGATTGACGTGGGCAGTGGCTCGCGCGTCAAGGACCGTGAGGAAGTCGCTCAGTTCGTATTGCGGATTGGCGTTGCCCGGGAGGTTGGCGTGCCTCGCGCTCGTGGCGAGGTTGGCAGCAATCAGGGTCGAGCCGGGTAGGCCCGACAGGAGCATGCTGGCTCTGTCGAGATCTTCAGCGTCCACGACGGTCGCCTCACGGTAGGGCCAGAGAAGCGGCTCCCACTTCCACCTTTGTTGGCTGCTGAGGACAACGGCGTCGAACAGAGAGATCCCGCTGATTCCCTCAGCTGCGAGGAGGTTGATTTGCTGCCGCGCCAGGTCCCTACCATTTTTCACATCCCGCAGGCTTGCTTCGGCATCGGAGTGCGCCCTCTCCGCCACGCCGACTGCCTTGACTGCTTCTTCCAGTTCAATGTCCGCTCCGGCGCGTTCCTGGTTGGCGGTTTCCTCGTCACGGCCGTCAGCGTCACGGGCCGCTTCATTGGCTACCCGCAGCCGGTGGTCAGCATCCTCGATCTTTTGTTCCAGCGCTGCTATCTGGTTGCCCAGTTCGCGGTCCTCGCCGTCGAGCCTGCCGAACGTGCTGATCGCGGCCTGCTGCCGTCGTTTGAATGCCCTTTCATCCTCCAGCTCTTCCGCTTTTCTGGCTAGCTCTCGTGCCGCCCGGCTGTCTTGCTCAATCTGTGTGTCGATCCCGGCGATCTCAAGCTGGATTTCGGCATCGCGCTTGAGGGCATCACACAGCATCCGTGCCGTGCGCGAACGCCAGCGCTCGGCCGCCTCCGTAACGTGCCCACGTGCTTGGTCTCGAGCGTTGATACCGTTCTCAGTGATCTGGGCGCTGGCCTCCCAGGCGGCAAGGTCGGATATGGCGTCGCTGGCCTCCCGGAGACGGTCGTACTCGTGGCGGCGTGCCTGGCGTTCCTTCTCTAGCTCGTGGTCGATGCCGGTGAGCGCAGCGATGGCCTCGAAGATCCGCCGCTCAGAGATTTCGTTCAGAGGTTGAGCGAGGAGGTTCGGAGCGGCACTGGCCCGCACCGATGTCGACAGAAACGACACGCACCGCACGTGCTCACCGTAGAGGGTGCGCGGAAGATCACGGGCCGCCACGTCCTGGCGCCCGGCCCGCGGAGGTAAGGCCTGCCAAACCGAGTCGGCGGCCTGCTCGCGTTCGGCCTCACTGTCTCCAGTGGGTAGCTGCAGCCCTTCCTGCCAGCGCAGCTTCAGGCGTGGGCCTTTTTGTCTGCTGCGGTCGATCCGGATCCACACAGTCAGGGCGCCGGCCTCAAGCTGATCGAGGGTCCCGGTCGCGGGAGCGAACACGCCGACGACGTACCCATGGTCGGCATTACCCCAACGGTCCTCACCGCCGGCGTCCTCGGAATTGAAAAGCAGGTCGACCGCGGCGGGCGCGCCGGAGCCGAATCTCCATTGCTCATCGGCATGCAGCAAGCTGATCTGGGCTAGCAGTGACGACTTTCCCGCCCCGTTGGAGTCCTTCGGCCCCTGGCCTGCCACGGCAATGAGAGTGCCAGCGGCCACTGGGACGGGATGCGTTGAAAGGCGGGAGACTCGTACGCTCTGCAGGCCTACCAGGACACGGTCACCGACGATGTCCTCTTCTTGCGGCGTGCTGCCGCTCATCAACCGCTCCTCGGGGAGAGTCGTCACGTCTGTGGACGGCTTTGGTTTCGGTGGACCGTAATCGCCGTAGCAAGCGCGGTATCAGGGCCCACTGCCAGGATCAGGTTCTCCTGCAGGCGCTGTCGCGCGGCCGGAGTGAGCCGGTGTAGCGCAGGCCCTGGTATGTAGGAGGCGCCGGTCGTCCCAGGGGTCGCCCCGCGTGCCACGCGGACCAACCCGGCCGTGCGCAGCCACCGCAGGGCATCGGACAAGCGTCGCTGCCCGTGAACCTGCGACAGCTTCCGCAGGGAGGTCGGTGTGGTCGGATGGGGCGACTGCCAGTCGTCCCCAATCAAGCGCCCCTCTGCCCGCGGGATTGCGACCGAGTGAATCAAAACTAAGATCAGCGCGGCCCGTTCCAGGGGCGGAAGTATCCCCCAGCCGTTCGCTGCGAGTTCCGCGGAGATGTCGTCACGGTACCCCGATGTCCATAGGTAGGTGCCCCCACGGACGAGCGTGCGGCCGGTCCTTTGCAACATCTGCTCAAGCAGGTGGCGCAGCGCTGCGTCCCGAAGCGCGGGCAGCGCGACCTCGCTGGCTAGCTCGCTGCCGTACTCAAGCGCGGCCCAGGCCGAGACCAGCGCGTCGCGCTGCTTGTCGCCGAGGGGCTGAAGCAGGTCATCGAATAACCCGCTCATCGGTGCGGCTCCAGGTCAGATCGCGGAGCTGGCAACTCCCGGTGCAGCTCGCGCAGTGCCGAAAAGTCCTGTTCCGACCAAGCCGTCACTCGGGGGCCGAGGCGGACTCTCTGAGTCTCGTCGTCGATGGTTAGCCACCGGCTGGCGTGCAGGCGGCGGAGCGCCCCCGCTCCGTGGCGGACCAGTGCCTCTTCCCCACGTCCGGGAATTAACTGATCTACCACATCAAGCACTTCGCGGATCGTGGCTGGTTGACCGGGCCACGGACTTCCCTGGCCGTCGGCCCAGCAGCAGCGCAGCGCTGCAGCGAGGACTCGGTTGGTCTCGTTCGGAAACTCTCCTGGGAGCATCTGCATCCGCAGCTCGCGAAGCACGGCCGGCGTCACGTCATCGGGTGGGTGGGTCAGGAGCCAGATGTGCTCACCATCCCGTTCCACAATTCGCAGCATGCCCGCTGGAGTTGGGGTCGTTGACGGCATGCGCAGTGGCCCTTCGGCTCGCACTCTCGCCCACCACAACGCCGTCTCTGTACCACTCACCCGGGCCTCCGCACTCGCTCAAACACGCCAGGGGTAAGCCAGGACGGTACGCTGCCCGCCTGCACCTGGACCGGGCCCGACCACACCAATCGGTACTCGAGCCGATCGTTGTTGCTCGCGGCAACCAGGTCGGCCAGCACTCGGCGTGCCGTCACCCAGTCCATGTCCGAGAGAAGTTGCTCGACTGCGACAGAGGCACGGTCACTGAGCACCTCTTCGGCGACTCCTGCCAGTCGCTCGGCCTCCACGTCGGACCATCCCTGTGAGGGCTGCTCATCCCTATCAGGAACCCGGGAACGCGGCGGCGTCGCGCGGCTGCTGGTCGGCTGTGGACCGCTGGCAACAGCCTCTGCTAGGTCGGCGACATCGTGCCACGGGGAAGGCGCATCGAAGACTTGATCAGCCAGAACCGCCGCGAGATCATCCACTGTTGCCGTCCGCGCGAAGCGCCTCCACATCTCGGGCGGCAACAGGTTCAGCGCCCGTGAGGTCCCTGCTGCGGCCATCAGTCGTGCCGACGCGTTCGTCGAGGCATCTTCGTAAGCGGCGATCGCCGATCGCAACTCCCCGCACCAGCGGCTGAGTTCTGGCCAGAACTCCAGCAGGATCTCATGCACCGCTGACGCCTGGTCGATCAGGGACTTCGCATTCCACAGCAGCGGCGCGCGCTCCCGCAGTGCCTCCACGGTGCCTCCAACGGTCAACGCCACGAGCTCGGCGACGAGGAGCCGAAGCGCCGTGGTGATTCCGACAACAACGTCGAGCGCCTCCTCGGCTGTACTCTGCCCACCCTCCAGCCTGATCTTCTCCATCGTCAGAAGCTGGTGCAGTTCGGACTGCCCCCCGCGCGCCAACATCCGCTGGACGAACAGCATTGACACGTAGCTGGTGAACGATGCCCGATACTCGCGCTGGTAGGGCTTATCAAACGCGGGCTGGATTGCGCCGAGCTTCCGCAGGACGTTCAGGCGATTGTCGACTACCTCGTCAGGGAAGGCCGCGCATGCCGCCTTGATCTGCTCAGTTGTCAGCCCGTCTTCACCCGCGCGGGCAAAAGCAGCAAATAGTGTGTCCGCCAGTTGGAATAAGGCCGCGTCATCGATCGCTGCATCAGCCCGGCGTGCAAGGACGGCCACAATCTGCTCGAACACAGAAGCGATGGCCTGCTCGGCCGCCACCATGTCCAGCCCATACTGCTCATCCACCACTGAACCGTTCCTGGTTGCGATTGGGCCTGTGGGGAGACAGGCCCTGATGCATATTCGACGGTGAGCTACTTGTACAGGATGAGCTGACAGGCTGCCCTTGTTGCCCCCAGTCCCACCTCTGACACGTAGGGTAGCCGATCTGATGTGAACGTCGCAGGAAGATGGCGGTCACGTGCATGCCAGGGGATGCTTCTCGCGGCTGATCGGCCCGTTGCAAGTTGGGCAGTGGCTGCGGAGGTGGGCAGCGGGGATTCGACCACTCAACGGCGAATATGCTGTTGCCTAGGCGATCTGGGCGCAACCGGGACAATTCGCGGCCACCACGTGATGGCGCATGAGTGCAGATCGGTCAAGCAGGCGAAGTGCGCGGGTCTCACGGTCGGGGCCGGAGCGCCGTGAGAGGCTGGGGCCTATGAACCGGTTGGCTGGTGTGACCTCGCCTTATCTGCTTCAGCACGCTGACAATCCGGTCGACTGGTGGCCCTGGGGGCCGGAGGCTTTCGGGGAAGCACGACGGCGCAATGTACCCATTCTGCTATCAGTGGGCTACGCAGCGTGTCACTGGTGCCAGTAGATGTACACAACCAGGTAGTTCTGACCTGGGATGTTTCCGGGGAGTACCGGCATGGACACGTACGATGAGGAACTGACGCCTGGGTCCAGGAGCATCTGACGGCTTCCCCGGAGTGGGCCCCGAGCGGTACGTCAGCATCCGTCAGCACCTGGAGGGTGACACTCCTTCTGCCAGGCAAAGCGGGTAGGTGCCTACGGGCGCCGGCTCGGTGATTGAACGCCGTCCCGGCGCCAGCCGCCCTCAGGGCCTCCACCCACGCGCGGACCGCGTCACTGTTGACCTCTTCCACGCGACCGCGCTGGTGAGGGCCCTGCTGGTGCTGACGCACCACCAGGTGGCGCGGTGGCGGATGATCTCCCCGCGACGATCACTGCGATGAGCTGCGCGAGCACCCCAACGACTCGTCACGCCAGCGCCGGTGACCTGCACGAATCACGATGAAATTCCTCATTGACCGGGCCGTTGCAGCAGGTGCTGGCAGCGGCCCGGGAGCGAGATGCTGATCCGACATGCTTCCTAACGGTCGGCTGCTCCGTTGCCGTATGAACGTCCTCCTGCAATGACGAGGCGTGTGGCGTGCAGGGCGCTCAGGTCGCGGAGTGGGTCACCGTCGACAACGAGGATGTCTGCGCGGTATCCCTTGGCCAGCCGTCCGGTGTCGGCTCCGATGCCCAGGGCTTGGGCGGCGTTGGTGGTGGCCATGTCAATGATCTTCGGGAGGGGGATCCCCAGGTAGCGGTAGAAGTCCAGGGTGTTGACGAGCTTGTCGAAGGCGGCTCGGGTCACTCCGGCGTCGGTGCCGGCAATCATCGGCACGTCCAGCTTCGCCATCCAGCGCATCGATGAGAAGAGTTCCTCGGCGCGCTCCTGGCCGACCCGTTCGGCGAACCCGCGCCAGTTCGGGCTGGTGGCTGTGCAGATGTGGATCCCGGCTGCCTTGATCTCGCTGACGAGGTCTTCGCGGAGGTCGAAGCCGCCGTCCTCGGACATCCAAGTGCAATGCTCGATGGTGTTCACGCCTGCGGCCACCGCCGCCTCGATGCCCTGGGTGCCGTGCGCGTGGACAGCAACGGGCAGTCCGGCCCGCCGTGCCTCGTCGACCACGATGCGGAGCTCGTCCACGCTGAACTGGGACTGCCAGACCGCCGGGCCGCCTCGGGTGAGGCCGCCGCCCGTGGCCATCACCTTGATAACGTCGGCGCCGGCGGCCACGTTGCGTCGTACCAGGGCGCGGATGGCGTCCGTGCCCTCGACCTCGCCGCCGAAGAACCAGCAGTGCCCGCCGGGCGAGGTCAGCGGTGTCGTCGCTGCCAGGACCCGCGGCCCGGGCAGCGTTCCGGCGGCGATCGCGTCGCGGAGGCGTACGGCCAGTCTGTTCCGGTCGCCCAGGTCGCGCACCGTCGTCACTCCACTGCCAAGCAACTGGCGTGCCCGATCGGCCATGCCCTTCAGCAGAGTCTCATCGTCGCTGCTTTGCAAGGCAGTCACGGGATCCGAACTCGCATCGAATATCAGATGGACGTGGGAGTCGATCAGTCCCGGGAGCACCGTGCCGTCCGGGAAGGACTGCCTGGGCAGCTCTTCGGGTACCAGCGCTTCGAGCATCTCGCGCTGGCCGACAGCGGCGATGGTGCTTCCGCGCACGAGCACGGCACCGTCCTCGACACATTCGCCGCCAGGTCCGGTGAGCACCCGACCAGCCGTGAGCAGTATGTCCGCCATAGAGTCATTCCTATCCATGTGTCCCCAGTGCGTCGGAGAGGGCCACCAACTGTCGTGCGTCGGCGTTCAGACTGTCCTCAACTGGTAGCGCAACGGCGAGCGCCTGGGTTGGCACAGGCTCGCCTGCCGCTTGGGCTCGCAGTGCTGACCGCAGGTGGCTGGCCACGGCCTCGGGCGGGGCTTCGTCCCGTATGCCCTGCTGTACCAGGTAGGGGCTCACCCTGACCAGTCCGTCCCGGCATTCGATGACTCTCCGGTAGTAACTGCGGTGCACTCCATGGACGTGGAGGATTTCACGCCACACGCTGGCGGTGGGCGCACGATTCAGAGCGTCTTGCGGGAACGCCTCGTGCAGGAGCAGCCACAGCGGGCGAAGCCGCCGGTGGGTCCGGCGGTGTTGCCGCCAGACCCGGAAGCCCGCAAGCCGCATCGCGACACTGGAGTAGCTCAGGCCGACGACAAAGGCCGGCACCGCGAACGCGAACAGTAGCGCCCCTGCCCGGGCCAACCCTCCCGGGACGACATCACCGTGCCAGCCGATCAGGTCCATCGCAACGCGGAAGCTGTCGGCCATCGCCATACCGACCAGCGACGCGGCGGTCAACCACAGCCCTGTAGTCAATGGCCTCTGCGACATCCGAGCGTAGCGGCCGGTCCACCGGGCAGTGGTCGCAAACGCGTAGACCAAGTACAGCTGGACTGCCATGAAGAACACCGCGACCTGCGAGGTATGCAGATCAGCGGCCCCGTACGGGCGGCCGCGAACACCGACTGGCGTGGCGCCGATCGCCAGCGTCATGACAACCATCGCCACCGCAAGCGGTACAGCTTCCAAGCGGACACGGCGACTCGCCATTTGACGATCGGCAGCAGAGTAAAGGTAGAAGGCGAGCAGCCAGTAGGCGCAGCAGAGGAGCAGCGCGTTCGAAACCAGACTGGCCGCGCCGGTGCCCGCGATGGCATCGAGCGCATGTGCCTCGGGCTGCAGCCCCAGAGAGAACGAACCCGCGGTGCAGATGAGGCAGAACGTGACCGCCTGCAGCGGGCGGTCCTGGGGAGCCTGGAAGAGCTGGTACAGCTTCCAGAGCACAGCGAGGGCGAACAGCCCGGCGGTCAGGTACATCGCGACGGTCATCAGAGCCACCCCCGCCGGTCGCCGAGGGCGGTCTGGACACGGCGTACTGATGGATCGCTCGCCGGACGGGGAGATACGCGGTCCACGACGGACGCCCATTCCAGGATGATCGTGGCGACCAGTTCGGCCTCGCGTTCGTGCTCCTGGTCGTAGGAGGTTCGGCGTAGTGCTCGTCGGACGGCTTCCCGCGAGAGGTCGGGCATCATCTCCCGCCAGAACTCGTCGTCGGTGTCGTCGCTCTGGTGATCTGCCAGGATGTGGCCGACCTCGTGCAGGATGATGTGATCCTGGTGGATCTTGCTGGTCTCCTGCTGGTACAGGATGTAATCAGCCGACGCGGTGGCAAGCCACACACCGAACGGCCCAGGCACGGGCAACGAGTAGGGCACGAGCCGGATGGGACGCCGACGCTGCTCCCCGAGGAGCCGGCACAAGACGTCTACCTGCAACGGCGGTTGGATGCCCAGGGCCCGCAGCTCACGCTTACAGCGACGCCGCAGCTCCCGCTCCTTCAATCTGCCCACCCCTGATCAGATTCGTTGTCGGCTGCCGCCATCGCCGGGCCCCCTCCCGGCGTCCAGCGGCCTGGCCGGTATGGGCCAGTCACAAGCCTCGACGTTCCGCCTGCTCCAACTGATAGACGACGTCGAGAAGATCCATCACTTGTTTGCGCCGCGCCGAGGACAACTCACCCGCGCGCATGGCCATCAGCTTCGCGTCTCCGCTGCTGACAGCCTTGTCCAGGCGCTCCTGCTCCGCTGTCAGGAGCCTTAGCTGCCCTTCGACCCGGTCCGTCACCTCGTCGTCGAAGAAGTAGGCCGCCGGCACCCCGAAGAAGTCCGCCAGAGCCTGCAGGTGCTTGAGGGTCGGGTTCCCCTTCTTGTTCTTGCGCAGCTGCCAGATGTAGCTCTGCGAGATCGCGACGCCGGCTTTGCCGATGGCAGCCGCGACGTGCTCGTTGCTGTACTCCTGGCCCCCGCGGGGCTTGACGGTCGCGAACAGGTGGTTCAGTTTGTCTGCCAGGCTACGGCCCGCCTGCTCGGTCACAGTGACCCCTCTCGCAGCATCACCCTCATCTCCACTCATGTCAATGTACCTCATCCTCATCTGTGTACGACAGTTGAATCCTACCCGTCTCATGGCTAGACTGCCCTCGGGTTGGACCCGCTGAGCTGTGAGATCGCCATGGGATCGTCGAGAACGATCTTAGGGCGAGAGCGGGGAAGTTGGTCGCCGAACCGTGAGGGGATGGTGCATTGCCAGGCGCCTGGGCGATCCGTGGCATGTGACCCGGGTGGCGGACGGAGAAATGATCAAGGTACCGCGTTTGGCCGGGGTCGGCCGGCGAGGTGGGCTGTCCGTCGTTGAATCGCCGCAAGAGGATTCGCGAATTCCGCACGGTGACAGTCATGAGACTGGTTGCATCACGTTCGTACCCTGTGTAAGCATCCATGCAGACATGGCTCGTCGGGGTGCGCTGCAGTGGGGACTCCAAATGGCGGACGGCATTGAGTTGTCTGTCTGCAACGGATATTGCGCTGCCGGCAGTCGGCCGGCAGGATCATGATGGGGAAGCGTCGATACAGTGCGACAGCACGCGACTCGGCACCGATCACGGGGAGACGGTCAATGGCGACGTATGTGCTCAATGAACTTCCACCGACGCCCGGGGACGGCGGCGACAATCTCGTTGCCTGGACCAGAGGCCTTCGTGAGACGAGCCCTGTCTGGTTCAACGACGTGATCAAGGTCTGGCATGTCTTCGACTACGCCAGTACTCTGCAGATCCTCAGCGACACGACGACATTTTCGTCGGACCTTTCGGCGATTGCCCCGGCTCGCTTGTTCATGGAGGGCAACTTCATGCGCATGGATCCGCCGGAGCATCGCAAGTACCGCAGGCTGATCAGCCAGGCCTTCACCGCCCGCACCGTTGCCGGCCTTGAGGCGCGGATTACCGAGATCGTCCACGAGCTGCTGGACGAGGCAGCCGGCCTCGAGCGTTTCGATTTGGTACAGACGCTGAGCTTCCCCCTGCCGGTCACCGTCATCGCCGAACTGCTCGGCGTATCGGCTGCCGATCAGCCGCTTTTCCGCAAGTGGGCCGACGACATGTTCTCGGCTAACTTCGACAAGCCCTTCGACCCCGATCGGATCAAAGAGGTCGAAGACGCGGCGATGCCCATGCACGACTACCTGTTGGAGCACGTGCGCCAGCGCCGCCAGGAGCCTCGCGAGGACCTCATCACCCGGCTCGTGCAGGCGGAGGTCGACGGGGAGCGCCTGAACGACGAGGAGGCCGTGACCTTCGCGGCTCTCGTCCTGATCGCCGGCCATGTCACCACCACCCTGCTGCTGAACAACGCGGTGCGCTGTCTTGACGAAAACCCGGAACTGTTCGACTCCCTGCGGGCCGACCCCAGCACCATCTCCCCATTGATCGAGGAAGTGCTGCGCTATCGGCCACCGTTCCTGGGCGTCCCGCGCATGACCACCGCCGAAGTGCGGCTGGGTGCGGAGACCATTCCGGCCGGCCAGCTCGTCATTCCCTCGCTGCTCGCCGCAAATCGCGACCCCGCCCAGTTCCCGGACCCCGATCGATTCGACCCGAGTCGGGACAACGCGCACGTCGCTTTCGGGTACGGTATCCACTTCTGCCTCGGCGCGCCGCTGGCTCGCCTGGAGGCCAGAATTGCGCTCGAAATCCTGCTCGAGCGCTACGCCGAACTTCGCATCGACGATTCGGAGCAGACCGAGTACTTCCTGGCGCAGGGGATTCTCGGTCCCAAGCGGCTCCCTGTCGAGGTGCGCGCCGCGGCCCCACGGCGCTGACTTTGAGTTCTGCTCGTGTCACATGCACATTTCGCGAGGGGGAACGCTGGTGCATGTACGTTTTCTGGTGCTCGGAATGCTGAGTATTTCCAACCACCGTGAAGAGATCGTCCTTCGGCCGTCCCGGTCGGCAACACTGCTGTCCGCACTGCTGCTCAACTATGACGAGATAGTCCCGGTCGATGACCTGAACCGAGCCATCTGGGGCGACCGGCTGCCCAGTACGGCCAAATCGACGTTGCAGACATATATTTCGCGCTTACGCCGGCTCTTCACGGGTTACGGGCTGCCGGGCGATCTGATCCAGACCGTGCCGAGCGGATACCGTCTGTCGGTGACCGGTTCGGATCTGGATCTGGCGCAATTCCGCGAACTGACCAGTGTCGCCGAGCTCGAATCCGATCCGCGCGCTGAACTGCGGTTGTTGACCGAGGCGTTGTCGCTCTGGCGGGGAGCACCGCTGGCCAACGTCGAATCCGAGAGCCTGCACGCTGATGCGGTACCCCGGCTCACCGTGCAGCAGCTGCGCACCGCCGAGCGCCGCTTCGACCTCCAACTCGAACTCGGCGAGACGCGCCGGCTGCTGCCGGAACTGCGCACCGTGGTCGGTGCCCACCCGGGACACGAGCGGTTTCGGGAACAGCTGGTCGAGCTGCTGCACCGGACCGGTCGGCCGACCGAGGCACTGGCCGAATGCCGCCGTGCCAAGCAGTACTTCGCGGAGACCCTGGGTGTCGCGCTGGGCCCGACCCTGCTGACACGGGAGGCGGCCATCGCTCAGGGCGACTCTGCGGACGACCTCTCCTACGGCCGGGGCGCCGACGAGGTGGACCGGCCCGACGCACATCGCGCAGGACGGGAACGCGTCACGATCCCGGACACGGTCGGAGTCGCGAGCCGGCTGCCCGCGGACCTTCCTCGGTTCGTCGGCCGACGCGCCGAAACGGACTCGTTGGTGGAGCAGTTGACGGCGGACCGGCCAGGTCCGGCGTCCATCGTGATCACCGGGCCACCGGGGGTCGGCAAGTCCGCCCTGGCCGTCCGCGTGGCCCACCTCGTCAGCAAAGCGTTTCCCGGCGGTCAGTACAGCGTTCGGCTGGGCGGAACGGACGACCGCCGTCCCACCGCGGAGGAGGTGGTGCGCGACCTCACGAGCATCGGCCCGGACGGACACGGGAGCCGGGGGCTGACTTGGTCGGCCGCAACTGGGTTACGCGACCGGTCCGGTGACGGCCGGGTGCTGCTGCTCCTCGATGACGCGCTCACCGCTGAGCAGGTCCTGCCGCTGCTGCCCACGGCCGCCGGTGCCGCTGTGCTCGTCACCAGCCGGACGACCTTCGGCGAGCTCGCTATCACGCGTGGGGCGTCGGTCTGCCGGATCGGCCCGCTGGATGTCGCCGATTCCCGTGAGCTGTTGGCCGCCCTGCTCGGCGTCGGCCGGGTCGACGCAGAACCGACGGCGATCGACGATCTCGCGGGCCTGTGCAGTAACTTCCCACTGGCCCTCCGGATTTCCGCACTCTGGCTCTCCCTGAGACCACGGTGTCGCATTGTGGACTACGTCGACGCGTTCCGGATCGATCCGCTGTCGAGACTGGAGCTCTCCGACGCCTCCGGTATCTCGGTCTCCAAGTTGCTGCAAGGGTCGTTGCGGCGACTGGAACCGCGTCTCGTGGACCTCTTCCTGATGATCGGCAGGTCCGGGGTGCCCGAGGTGAGCATCGAACGCGCCGCGCTCCAGCTGGGCCTTCCGGTCGCGGAGGTCGGCAAGTTGCTGGAGATGCTGGTCGAGGCGAACCTCCTCGAAGAATGTGCTCCGGGCAAGTATTTCATTCACGGGATATTCCAGTCCTTCGCAGGGGGAGATGTGAGATGAGCGCTGCATTCGACGAGATAGCGCATGCAAGGCCGAAGATCCGGCGGGACGTCCTCTTCGCAAAAATGCCTGACGGGGTGCTGTTCCACAACTCCAAAGAGGGATTCCAGATCCGATCGGCGACCGGGTACGAGTTCGCGTCGCTCATGGTTCCGCACCTGAACGGCGACAACCGGGTTTCCGACATCTGCGCCGGACTCGGCGTGGCGCGTCGCACCATGGTGACCGAGCTTGTCACCGCGCTCTTCTCCCACGGATTCGCCCGCGACGCCAAGCCGCCGGCCTGCGGCGCAGTGCTCTCTCCCGAAACGCGAGCGGCGTTCTCCGAACAGGTGCAGTACATCGACCACTACGTCGACGACGCGGAGGAGCGGTTCCAGCGATTCCGTGACACTCGGGTCGCGATCATCGGTGATGACGTCATCGCCCGCTGGTGTGCCCTCAGCCTTGTCCGCAACGGCGTCGCGCGCATCGGCGTGCAGCACGCGCTCGACACCCCGGACACCCTGTTCGCCGACGTGACTGCCGAGGCCGAGGCATTGGCAGGCCGCGGCTGTCCCGCCGTCATCGACCGCCTCCCGTCGGCCACGGGCCTCCTGAACTGGCAGGGCCTGCACGGGTACGACGTCGTGGTCGTCTCTGCGAGCGCCGGGCCGCGCCAGATACTCCACCTGCTGTCAGCCGGGGTCCCAGGGAACGCGGCCCTGCTGTCCGCGTCAGTCGTCGGAAACCACGTCATGGTCGGCCCGTTGACAGCGGCGGGGGCCACCTCGTGCTGGGCCTGCGCGGCGCTTCGGACGGCCGCCAACGACGAGTCCGGTGCAGCCGCACGGCTGTGGAGTCAGGCAGCACTGCCCGACGACGGCACGTTGCACGCGGTCCGGCCACCCCGCCCGCTGGCCGCCATGGTAGGAAACCTGCTGGGGTACGAGGTCTTCCGGCTACGCACCGGAGCACTGCCCGCGGAGACCGTCGGCAGGGTGGTCATGCAGGAACTCGACTCGATGGATGTCAGCACCGAGCGCGTACTCCCGCACCCGCACTGCCCCTTCTGCGCCGGTCGGGACGATGCGTCGCACGGCGAAACCGCGGGCGCGGCTCCAATCGACATTCGTGATGACGGTGACCTGGACGGCCCTGCGCATCCGCGGCCCGGCGAAGGTGCCCCGGCGACTGCTGAGGAGGAGGCGCGGCGGCTGCGTGAGCTCAACGGCAAGATGGTGCTGGTCGGCTCCAGGACCGGTGTGTTCAAGGACTTCACCGACGACGAACTGACTCAGTCCCCCCTCAAGGTCACCCGCCTGCGTATCGGCCTCGGGCCGGACACCCGCCGGACGGTCACCGGCTGCGACGTGCACACAGTGCTCGGTGCCCGGCTGCGCGCCCTGTACGGCGCGGCTGCCGTCTACACCGACCGTTTGGTTCCGCTGCGTGGCGTGCTCGCCGGGGCCGCCCTGGCGTCCGCCGGAGAGATGCTGCAGCAGGTCGACCCGCGCGCGCTCGTCACGGCCGCAGGCCTGCACGCGCCGGACGCGCCGGTTTCCGCCTGGGTCGCCGCCACATCCCTGTTGACCGGGCGGCAGGTACTGGTACCTGCGGGTGCCGTCCAGCCGTTCGGCCGTTACAACGACGACCGGACCTGGATGCCCGCAGCCGCCGGGACGGGTACGGGGGCCACCCTTGCGCAGGCGTTGCGCGGCGGCCTGCTCTCGGTTCTGTCGTACGAGGCCGTATGCGAGGCGATCCGCGGTCGGCGAACGGTGACCCAAGTGGCTCTCGAGACCGTCGAGCGACAGGGTGACGTCTCGCCGGAACTGACCTTCCTGGTCCGCTCGCTACGCACGCTCGGGCTGACGGCGGAGCTGCTCCAGCTGGGGGAGGCGGAGCGCACCTCGGCGTACGTCGTCCTCGCCCGCGCCGGTGGCCCCCGCTGTGTCGGCGGCAGCGGCCGTACGCTGCACGCCGTCGGTGCTGGGACGACCTTGGCAGCGGCCGCGGTCCGCGCGCTCTGCGACTTGCTGGGCCGGATTCAGCTGGCCGGCGATCCGGCGGCGGCGCAGGGGGCCGGATGGGGCGATGACAATGCGGGAGAGCCGTTCGACACGTTCGACGCGACCGCCTTGGTGGTGAGCGCCGAACGGGCCCTCGAGCCGACCGCCCCGGTCCCGTGGGCGACCGTCCTGGACCGTTTGCGGGCGAGGGGTGGCGATGTGCTCGGCGTACCCAGGCTCTCGAATGACCTGTTGCGGGGCGGCATCTCCGTGGCCCGGGTCCTGCTCGCCACCGCCCGGTGAACAGGGAATCGCGATGAGTACTTCCGTAGCTGCAGGAGCCCCCGCCGCCGCGCGTCGGACAGCCTTGCCGTGGGCAGCGGCCGCCGAGCGGCTGGCCCGGGCGATCGAGGCTGAGCTGCGCCGCGGCGGAAGCGGCGAGGTCGAGGCGACCGTACGCCTGCTCGGAACCGATGACGCCTTTGCGGCGGTCGACGAGGCATGGCCGTCGCCGCGCACCGTGCGGCACGTCCCGGTGCACCTGGCCGGTGCGACGGCGATCATCGGGCCGATGCGCGGGCCCGCCTCCGGGAGCCGGCCCTGTCCGCGCTGCCTGGCACGGCGCTGGCAGGCAGTGTGTCCCCCGGTTGTCAGGGACGCCATCGAACGCGGCACTACGGCCCGGGCGCCCGGGGATCTGCCGTTCGTCATGCGCTTCACGGCCGATGCCGTCGCTGCGGTGATCGCTGCCCGTCTCGATGACCGGGAGGACAGGACGGGCGAGGGGCGGGCCGCCATGGTCGACGCCGTGGATCTCGAAAGCCTGAGCGTCACCCGGTTCCCGTTGCTGCCGGACGCAGGGTGCCCCGCGTGCGGCCAGCGGACAGCCGACGGCCCGGACCCCGAGCGCTACGAGTTCGGCCTGTCGGCCAAGCCCGCGCCGGACACCTTCCGGGTCAAACGGCTCGACCAGTACGACCTGTCCCTGAAGGCTCTGGTCAACCCGATCTGTGGTGTCCTCGGGCCACGGCTGATCAAGGAGTGGGCGTCACCGACGATCGCGAGGGCGGGAG
>OUWB010000227.1_pt2 | contig 22402 bp, 21 predicted proteins | sample 1779821 | NCBI WGS metagenome assembly OUWB01 (sample SAMEA3914806, study PRJEB12502) | metagenome | biome: forest; material: soil | place: Canada | collected 2011-08-03 | depth 0.1 m
CACGGCGACGCCCGCGAGCAGAGCCACGATCGTCCAGCTGGAGATGCTGACCGGCCGCACGGGCGCGCCGAAGCGGCTGCGGGCGGCTTCGACCGCCTCTTCCCGAAACAGGCGGCCGCCGGTCGCCTCGGGCGCCGCCGTCGAATGCGCCGCGGGGCTGGGGGCGCCCATGCGCTCGGCCACCGGGACGCGCGGCTGCGAGCCGTCTTTCGGCCGCCGCGGCCGGCGTCGGGCGCCTGCAGGGGCTGCGGTCTCCGGCGGCGGGGTCATGGCTGAGGGCTTCCGGGCGCCGCGCCGCTCTGGGCCGTGACGGCCGACGCCCGGGGGAGGGCGGCCGGGCTCATGGCCGGCGCGCCGACGCCGTCCAGGGTCCTGGCGACCAGACCCATCGGGCCGCCGGCTCCGACCAGCCAGGCGGCGCGGCGCGGGGGCTCGCCGCCGATCGGCGCGGGCGTGTCCGTGGGCAACACCGTGTCGGCCTGCAGCAGGCCGGCCGCGGCGAGCAGGTCCGCCTCGGTCGAGACCACGTCGCGCGCCGCGTTCGCGCGCGCCAGTTGAGCGCCGGTCAGCTCCTGCTCGACGTTCAGCAGGTCGATCGTGCTGAGCAGTCCGGCGTGGTACTGGTCGTCATAGCTTTCAAAGGCCGTCTGCTGCGCATGGACCTGCCGGTCGTACAGCGTCAGCGCGCGTTTGGCGCCCGACAGCGCCGCCCAGGCGACTTCCACGGCCTGCACGACGTCGCGCTGCGACTCCAGTTCGGTGTAATAGGCCGCCGCCTGCTGATGGCTCGCCTGGCGGACCTGCGCGCGGCGCATGCCGGAATCGAAGAGCGGGATGCTGACCGAGATGACGCCCGCGGTGCTGCTCTGGCGCAGGTTCGGTTCGGTGGCCAGCACGGGGCTGCTTTGATACGAGACCTCGGCCGAGACCTGCGGGGCGTAGGCCGACCTGGCGTCCGCGACCCGCTCGCGCGCCGCCAGCTCGGCGAAGCCGGCCTGCCTGAGGGTCGGGTTGCGGCGCATGCTCGCGTCGATCGCGTCCTGAAGCGAGGCGGGCAGGCCGGGTATGTCCTGCACCTCCGGCAGGTCGCCCGGATCGCGCCCGACCACGTCGCGGAACGCGGCCTGGCTGGAGAGCAGCTGCGCCTGCGCGTCCGCCAGTTGGGCCTGGGCCGAGGCGAGGCGGGCGGTGATCTCCGCCTGGTCCGAAACCGTCGCCGCACCGGCCTTGAGCATCAGCTGCACCGCGCCCAGCTGCTCGGTCAGCAGTTCGCAGGCATGCGTGTCGACGGCGTAGACACGGGTGTCGCGGACCACGTCCACATAGGCCTCGACCACGGCCCGGAAGGTGCGCGTCTCGGCCTCGCGCAGGGCCTGGTCCGCCGCGAGCCGCTCGGCCTTGGCCGCGTTCATCTCGGCGGTCAGCCGTCCGCCCGTATAGAGCGGCTGGACGAGGTCGGCCTCGGTGTCCGCCCAGCGCCCCTCGGTGTTGACGGTGCTGACCTGGTCAGGCCCGACCTGCTCGTCTACGCGCGATTGCTGGTCTATGGCCTGTGCGCTCACATTCAGCTTTGGGCCGAAAGCATCCGCCGCCTGATTGACCGCCTCATCTTGAGCTTTCACTTGCTCTCTCGCCGCGATCAGGCCGGGATTGTCTCTATAGGTATCGAGTAGAGCGGCGATCAGGGATTCAGTGCGGCCTTCCTGCGGCGACATGAGCAATATAGCTGCGCACGAAGACGCGATCACACGCGCGAACGACGCCAAGCCATCCCCCAAAGCTTCTTATTTTACTACCAGACTGCATGGCGGTGGGGGTGCGCAAGGCCTGATTTTTTGATCACTGCGATGCGGTGGCTGCTCTCAGCATCGGCCGGGTGCGCATTGTCGATTGATATTCATAAATTTATTTTTTGGAGCAGATGTTCATGACCAAATAAGTGGGCCTGCGTGCTCAAATAAATAGTCACGGAATGACCAAATAAAAGTTCAGCGTTGTCGATACGCAGGGTCTTTACCAGAACAGAGAAAATCAGCCACGCTATGCTTGGTGAAAGCTGATTTTCGCCATGGATTTCGCGATCAATGAGAGGTTTACAATGACTGTGCGCGATTTGACTTCATCGGAAATGGAGCATGTGACGGGCGGGACCACTGGGACCACTGGACCCAGCGCAACCGCCACCTTCAGTACGGGGAACACCGCTTTTGGTAGCGCTACGCTCACCGTTGGCACGCCTGGCTCCACCCCTTCGAGCGGTTCGTCGAGCCCTCCGCCCACCACCAACCAGCCCAGCAGCACGACGACGACGACCAATTCTTCGTCAACTGCGAGCCAGCCGAGCCCCGCCCCTCTTCAGTGCCCGCCGGGTGACACCTGTTCTCAAACAACAACCAGCACGACCACGACAACCACGACCACGACAGAGACTCCCGCCAACAGCACCACCACCACGCCTCCCAGCAGCACGCCTTCCAGCCAGAAGACCACCAGCAGCGATCAGGACGACTCCGATCTGGCTGACAACAGCGACGGCGATTACAGCGGCGGCGGCTACGGCGGCGATCCGGAGGGTTGATTCAGGGCGGGAGCGTGACCGCGTGTGTTCAGGCCGGGCGACCGGTTGAGCTTGGCGGCGCGTTTCAGGCCCACGCGCGGACGGGGCGGACGATTGTGTCCGCGCCGCCCGCGCGTCCTTCTTCATTGCGCGGAACGGCCGTCGGCGGCCGTCAGATCTCAATGGGTTCGGCCAGCCTTATGCTCCGAGTGTGATCGGTCGCCGGTGGGATCAACTTCACTTGTCCCCGCGACAGGTGAAGCATTTCGTCGGCGGTTCGCGCTTCTTGCGCCGCCGCCAGAACGACCTTAAGTTGTAAACCAAGATGGCTCAGCACCCGGTCGAGCGTATGGATCTTGACCGGTCCGGCCACGTCCGTCCAATCCGAAGCGGTTGTGCACGTGTACCTAGCTAGCGTTGTCCGGCTGAGCTTGAGCTGCGCTGCGATAGATCGCTTCTTGTTGCGCGTGAGCTCATTGATAAGCCAACCCACCCGCGCGAGTTTGTCTTCCGCAGTTGAGCAATCCTGGTCGAATTTCAAACTACGTTCCCCCACTTTATTTGCATTTTTCTTTTATTAATCTGACTCAATTGGAATTCTTTTGGCCGAATTCCTGTCTCTGGTCAGATCACGACTCAGGTGTCTCTTTCAGTAGAAATCGGCGAGCGCGATATCGTGTTCAACGCCATCATCAAGGGCGATGCGGACGTGGGTCCCTGTCGGACTGTTCGCTGCAGCGCTGAGATTGGACGAATTGGCGGGATCGCCGTTGATGCGTACGATCATATCGCCCGGCCTCAGGCCTGCCGAAGCAGCAGGACTGTTAGGGTATATGTGCATGATCCGGACGCCGACGTCATCTTGCGCAGCCACGATACCCAAGTGTTCGCGCCAGAATGGCGCGCCGACCTGTTGAGTTGAAGGAACGAGCCAAAGTTTATCATGGCTGAAATCTAGGATCACGCGGAAGCGCTGAAGAACCGCCAGTCCAAGCATGCCGCCGATTCCGTCGCCGATCCGCCACCCGGGAGGCAACTCGACGGGCGCATCCCTAAGCATGACGCCGCCTATCTCAAGGCGATGTAGGGTTGTGATCGGTTCGGAAGCGTAGCCGCCGATCTCATAGACGCCTGCAGCCGAGGCGGCTCTGCTTCCCGGCAGATTATGAGCCCGCGCGAACGCCGGCGAAATCTGCAGCGCGCCATTATAGCCGGTGTCGACGCTAAACTGTGCGGGCTCCGAACCTTCGATCGCAACCGGCACGGTGCGCAGTTGCCCGTTCTGGATCAGCGGCAGTTCGATCGCCCCTTGCGGAGGCTGCGTGCTCATTGCGTCCTGGAAAGCGACACGCTTGTTCGGCAGATCGAGATCGACGATGAGGCCGTTGAATGCGTCGCCACCCAGTATGAGGACTGGAAGGGCGCTGGTGGCGCTTCGGATCGCACTCATGGACTTCGCGGCCTGGGCCACAATGGCGGGGTCGCGCAGCGTCAGATCACCGATGCGGATTTCGGCTCCGCGCACGGTTTGAGCGACAATTTCCGTGCTTGCGCCCCTATTATATAGATATCCGCCGGCTTTCAGCCCCAATCCCGGCAGATCGTCCAGGCTGATTGCGGATCCGGATGCACCGCTGTCCAGCAGTGCAAGAACGGGCTTTCCATTCAACTCGACGGGCAGCAGCAGGCCGCGCGCGGGATCGATCTTAAGCTCCAGCCATCCGGTCGAGTTTTGGCCCGCGGTGAACACCGCCGCGCGTATGTCAGCGGGCCTTGCATAAAGTAGGGCGTCTTCACAGCAGTCGAACTCGATCGACTTTATGTGGATCGCCGTGGATGTGGCCGCTCCATCCTCTTGCTTCAATGTATAGGCGAATCTAACGCCATTTACCCATCGCCAATCCGCATAGCGGGTGACTATGGGCTTTCCGCCCTCCACACGCCGAACGCCACCCAGGCGACCCGTCCTGGGCTTAATGAAGACATCCACACCTTGCTCCCCACCTAGGTGCACGACGGCCCAGGAGCCGCCGTTCCAGTGCTCAATCCCTTTCAATTCAACTTCTCGAGTTGCCGATGGTGTCAGGGCGCCGGCGAAGTCGAGCGACCGGACGAGGGCTCCGCTTCGGATCATCGCGTCTGATGCAGGGAACTGGCAGTTTCGGCACGCCCTCCAAGTTGTGAATGGGGTGGTGACTGCCGTTAATCTTGCGCTCTGCAGGGCGAGGTCGAACCGGTACTTGCCATCTGCGGAGGCCCTTTCATCCATGTTCCAGGTCTGCCCATCGGAGCCCTGCGTTACCATAGAAATATGGAGTGACTTCAGTGCTTCGAATGCCGCCCCGCCCCGCCAGGCATCGTAACGCGTGGCTAAATCACTAAGCATTAATGGGGCGTGGGTCTGAGCATCTGCGGTTACAGCCGCGCCAATAAACAAGATGCAACTGATCCGCGCCCAAATCGCGACAAAGCGCGTAAGCATGGACGTTTTACCTCTTTTATCTTTATAGGCGTCAAGCTTGCGGGCGCCATGACAGCGTTCGCGATGCCCCCCTTAGTGGAATAGCGCCATAGTATTATCTACCTTGGCGGTCAAGTGCTCTCGGCCAGCGATAGTCATTACGCAGGGCGGGTTATTCAGATATTTTCGCACCGCGGCTTCTTTCAGTATCGCTCGGCGAGCGCGGCGCGCACGCATGAAAACCTTCCCCCCTGATGCATACTGGGCTTGCGAGCGCGCCGCCAACGTTCGCAATGCCCCTCTTAGTAGAGAGCGGCGATAGTGCTATCGGCCATGACGGTCAAGTGTCCCAGGCCGGCGGCGGCGAGCACGTCGGGCGGCACAGGTTCCGGCCCGCCGCCCCGCACCCTGGTTTCGAGCACTTCGCGCGAGAATTTGTCGGCGGGAATGTCGAGGTGAACTGAAAGGCGGGCGGTCGTCTCGTCCGGCCGGCCAACAAGATCTTCATAACGGAGCGTCAGGACGCGTGGGTCGTGAAGGGCCGAGATCGAGCGGCAGGAACGGACCCACTGTTCGGCCACGCCTTGAGCGCCGCCGAGCGTGTCGATCCAATGATTGGCCAGGTTGGAGGCCAGCACGTCCGTGAGATGGCGGACGAGGAACACCACGCGGGCCTCGGGGAAGGCGGTGAGCAGCATCCGCACGTCGGCGGCGTCATGGCGAACTTCCTTGAAGCCCCACCGAGACAGGCCGGCCTCGCGGGTGGGCTTCTCGTAGTACATGGTCAGCAGCAGGCGCACGATGTCCGCAGGCGCGGCGGGCGTTTCGGGGTTCAGATTGGCGATCCAGGCGTTGTGGCCATGCTCGGCGGTCCAGCGCCGCTGCTCCTTGATGAGGCCGTCCCACTCGCGGTTGAAATCGAACAGCTGCGCGATGCGCGTCGCCAGGCCCAGGTTCTCACCCCAGATGAACGCCTCTCCGGTGGAGTTCACATAGCGCTGGAGCAGGGTGCTTCCGCATCGCCAAGCACAGCCGAGAAGGAAGATGGGGCCGGCGGTCATGGTTGCTGCGCGCGCTCCATGGCCGACGGGGCCGGGACGTGGGCCGGGGCCTCGCTCGACACCCATGGCTGGGGATCCGGCCGTTCCAGCGCGCTCAGGAACCGTGCTCCGGCTTCGTCGGCGGGAACCTCGAGCCGGAAGCGGCCGGCGCGCTCGTCGATGATGAACCGCTCGGCGCGGGCGAGCGGCGTCAGCCCATCGAAGATGGCCAGGTCGTCGCCGACGCCGAGCGCCTCGATGATCGTGACCTGTCGCCCCTGCGTGAAATCCGCCGCCAGCCAGGACTGGCAGTGCTCCTGCGCCCGGTAGGCGCGCAGGTCGAGATGTTGGGGCAGTTCGGGAAAATACCGCCGGCTGAGGTTGATCCGGTTGGTGATGAAGCCGCGGACGAGACCGATGTCCGCTGGACCGCCCGTCAGCGTCTCGACCAGGGCCGCGACGTCGCAGGTCAAGCGATAATGCTCTATTTCGGGGCGCGGCCGGAACCAGCGCCGAATCCGCCGGCGGCTCGCATCCTGGTCCGCCTCGCCTGCGCAGCTGGCGAGCGCCTGCAACAAAGCCGAGGCCAGGCGATCGTGCGCGCCGCCGTCGCCGCACCCGTCCCACCCCGGGCGCTCGGCGAGGGTCGAAATCCAGGGCGAGCCGGTCGCGGTGTCGTGGTCGACCCTGATCGACTGCTGCAGATCGAAATATTCCAGTAGCAGCTCGCGCACGCGGGCCAGGTCCGTCTCCGCCGCGCCGGCTTGCGGCGGGATCAACGCGGCCAGGTTCGTTCTCACGAAGCTCTCTTGGCAAAGCTCGCTCAGCTCGGCCAGGAACGACGCCCGCGGCGGAAGGCGAAATCGTTTCGGCCCGTATTTCTGGAAGAAATGACCGAGGGAGGTCACCGCCCAGCCGAAATACCGCTCCTCGTCGCCAAAGCCGACATAGGTCGACCGAACCGCCCTTTGCCAGGTCGGGATCGAGCAGAAGGCCCCGAAATCGACCATTGCGCCGTCGATGGACAGGTTGGAGGTCAGCAGGCGGCCCTGCCAGAGGCGCAGGGCGCGCGTCGCGCCGAGTTGATCGGCGAACCGGCGGAACATGTCCGCGGGTCCGTCGAACTGGATGCGCAGCTCGGCCGCGCGCTCGGCCACGGCGACGATGGCGTCCTTGACCCGCAGCGCATCGATGAATTGATCCGAATCCGGCGATCCCGCGCTGCCGAAGAAGACGCTGCGTTCGAAGTGCGCCGGGCGGATGAAATTGGGCCGCACCACGATCGCGGCCCGCTGCGGCGTCTGGTTGGAATCGCGGGCGTACCGCTCGCCGGTGTCGATGATCGCCACGATGGGCACGGCGCCATAGGGCGTCTCCGCCGCCGCGATCTCGGCGCATACGGCTTCTCGCACGGCGTCGACGAGCGGGAGGAAGCCGTGGGCGTGCTCCCAATCCACGTGCTCCGCCACCAGCGGCGTGCGGCCCACGCCCTTGGCGTTGAAGTCGCCGTGGACGATGCAGCGTCCGCTGCCGCCGTGCGGCGCGCCGCCGCTCCCGCCATAGCGATCGGCGAAATAGTCCGAGGCGGCCTCGCCGGCATGGGGGCCTGCGTCGTCGCTGCAGCGGACGGCGTAGGTCTCCGTCAGCCAACGCTCTTGGACCGCCCGCACTTCGGGGTCGAGGATGTTGACGCCCGCCTGCAGGAACCAGCGACGGTTGAGCCACAGAACCCGCGGCCCCGGCAGACGACGAACCTGCACCGGCGCGCCGAGATGCGGACCCAGTCCGCTCAGCCATGGGATCGGAGCATCGGGCGCAGGGCGCGGAGCGGCGGAGAGGGGCATGGGCCTAGGACGCGACCAAGAGCGGGGCGTTGATCAGGGCCCGCCGATTTGAAACGCGCGTCGGCCGGCGCCGGCCGTCTTTGCGTCGAAGGGCGAATATGGTGATTCGGTCCGCGAACACGGACCGCAGCGACCGGGTCAGCAGGCGCGACCGGCCGAACGGCGCGACGAAATCCATCACCCAGAGCTGGTCGCCCTCGTTCCATTCGGCCGGGTGGATCGCCCGGTCCGGGTTGGCCCACAAGCTCCGCCCGACTGCTTCGGTGAGGTAGGCCCAGGTCGCATAGGCCAACACTCCGCCGCGATGATCGTAGACGAGGTGAATCTGCCCCAAGGTGGACGGCCAGACTAGAGACCATTCAAGCTGATCTATGCCTAGAGATTTTCGCTCCGTCTGAAATAGAAGGCGTAATGACCCGCCAATCTGAGCATCCGATTGTGGGTTTTTTGTCAAAGGATGCGCCTCGGTGACATTATTATATTGCCAATTATGGCGTCAATTAACTGTATAGATATCCAGGGCTCAGGATAAAACGCAAGGTCCAATAATTTAGGCGCCCGGGGGCCGGCGGAACGATGTCGGCGGTGGGGGCTTACCGTCATGCCGATCAGGCCAAGTCCCGCGCGGTTTTCGCGAGCGGCCCCCGGCATGGACCTCCACAACGAACGGAGCTCGTGATGAGCAAGGAACGCATCGAAGGCGCGACCCAAAAGGGTGTCGGGTCGGTGAAGGAAGCCGTCGGCAAGGCCGTCGGCAATGAAAAGCTGCAAGCCGAGGGCGTGACCGACAAGGTCGCCGGCTCGGCCAAGGAAGCCGTCGGCCACGCCAAGGATGTGGTCCACAAGGCCACCAAATAGGCTTGGCCAAAGACCAGGACGCGGCCGCCGGCTCACCCCGGCGGCCGGTCTTATTTGCGGAGGGCGGACGAGCGCGCCCGCCCGTTGATCGCGTTGAAGGAGGCGAGGTTGGATATCACCCAGTTGATACTCGACGATCATCACGAGCAGCGGCGGCTGTTCGCCGTGCTGGACCAGATCGATGACGCCGACACCGACAGCCTGAGCCTGGTCTGGAAACGGCTGGCGGCGTTCCTCGAAACCCACGCCGAGGCCGAGGAGCAGCTGTTCTACCCGGCGCTGCTGAAGCGGGGCCAGGGCGCTGGCGACAAGCCGACCGCCGCCGCTGAAACCCAAGACGCCATCAAGGACCACAACGAGATCCGCGACGCCGTCGCCGAAGTCGGCAAGCATCGCGTCGGCTCCGCGCCCTGGCGCAAGGCGGTGGCGGCGGCGGACGAGGCCAATGGCGACCACATGGCCGAGGAGGAGCGCGAGGGCCTGGCCGACTTTCGCCGGCATGCCGACCTGAAGCTGCGCCATGAGCTGGCCGTCCGGTTCGCCGCCTTCGAGGCGCGCCACGTCACGGGCGTGACCCCGGTGGACAAGGACCCCGAAACCTACATCGCGGCCAATCGATGAGCCGCAGGGGCGCCAATCCTTGGATCGGCCTTGGCCTCAGCGCCTGGACGCTGGGCCTGGAGGCCTCGACCGTCGTCGGCCTGAGGACGCTGAAGATCGCGGCCGGCGGCGCCGCCGGCGAGGCCGAGGCGCGGCGGATGGTCAGCGAGAAGGTCGAGGCCGGCATAGCCCTGCAGACCCTGGCCCTGACCGGCGCCCTTGGCTTCACTCCGCACGGCGCCACGGCCAAGACCCTGGCCCATTACCGGCGCAAGGTCCGCGCCAACCGGCGCCGGCTGTCCAAGGGCTGAGCCGTGCGTCTTGGGCGTATCCAGATCAGTGTGATCTAAAACCTATCTCACCGCCGGGTTTGCGCCCGCGACCCTTACCTGCGAGCGGTGGCGGAAGACCCGGGAGGCCCGCGCTTATAGGCTGCCGGCGCAGCATGCTCCGGCCGGCCGTGACGGCAAGGAGCGGCGCGCATCCGACCCCAACCGTCCCTATATCACCCCGCCGTCCGGGGCGTGGTCGATCTCCGGCTCTTCAGGACGGACTTGGCGGGCCAGCCGGTCAGCGCGCTTCTTCAGGGCCTCGGCCTGTGCGGCCTCGTCCTTCAGGTCTTGCTCGAGCCGTTCGATCTTCTCGTCATGGGTCGGCATGAGGGCATCCTCAATTAAGATGGGCTGGAGCGAGGCCTGCGGAGCCGGAGCTGAATGACCCAGGCGGGCGACGCGGCCGGTTTCCGCGGCCAGCGCTCGGCTGCGCTTCCAGGGGCGCCAGGAATCTCCGGGGCCGATGGGATCGCCCAGATGGAAGGTGGCGATCAGGGTCGCCAGCGGATTCAGCGGCGCGGGCTCGATCGGCCGAAGCCGGCAATGGCCGCTGTCGCGCAACGCTTCGAGCGCCGCGCCGACGCCGCCCAGGCGATGGATGGCCTCTGCGATCGTCGCGTGACTGCAGCCCAGCCAATGGGCCAGCAGGGTGTCGCGCAGCTGGGTGATCGCCGCGCGATTGTCCGCCGATCCCGGCCCTGACGCTTCGAGCGACAGGTCGCACTCGGTGTCGAACCCCATCGACCGGTTGTTGATGTTGGCCGAGCCGATCCGCAGCAGTCCATCGTCGATGATGGTCAGCTTGGCGTGGACGATGATCGTGCGGCCCAGGGTGGTGACCGGACTGTAGGCGCGCAGGCGTCCGTGCCGGTCGGCGTCCTTCAGCACCTGGATGAAGGCCAGGCGCGTGCGGTCCATGGTCATCTGGTCGAAATAGCTGGGAGAGTGCTCCGTCGAGACCAGGATCACCTCGGGGCCGTCCGGCTCCTCCAGCCGCTTGGCCAGTTCGGCGGCGATCAGCGGCGAGGTGAAATACTGGTTCTCCATATAGATGCAGGCCTTGGCCGCCTGGATCGAGGCCACGTGCAGCGCCTCGACCTCACGCACCTGCGGATAGCTGCGCCAAGCCGCGCTGGTGCGGGAGATACCGACATCGATGTCGGCGAAGGCCGGCGCGATCTTGCCCGGCCATTGCGGGTCCTGAATCGGCGGGCAGGCCTGCAGCGCCTCGCCGGTGGCGCGCCGCCACCGGTCGCGGAACAGGCTTCCCAGCGCCGCGGCGGCGTCGCCGTCCACCAGGCCCATCACCTCGTGCCGGCTGTCGAAGCATTTGTTGTCGCGCCGGGTCTTCTCGCGCCGGGGATCATCGTCCAGGTGCGCGGGCGTATCCCAGCGGTCCGGCCCGATGTCGCCGCCGCCGCAGAAGGCGATGGCGTCGTCGATCACGATCATCTTCTGATGATGGCAGGCGCCGATGGGCAGCTTGCCGTCGAGCACGAACCGCACCTTGGTCCCGGCGAAGGCCTTGCGGTCCATGAACGGGAAGAAGTGCTGGGTGGCGGCGACCGGCATGGCCGACCGCCAGCACAGGATCCGCACCTCGAGGTCGGGCCTCTTGGCCAGGGCGACGAGGAAATGACCGATCCGATCTGATTCCGCTCCGCCGCCGCCCGGCTGCGGGTGGAACAGGGTGTTGGCCTCAAAGGCCCAGTTCAGCAGGTGGACGCGGCGCCGGGCGCGGCTCATCGCCTCCATGGCCGCGTCGAAATAGGCCTCCATGTCGATCAGCAGCGCGGCCCGGCCGGCCTTCGCGGTCTTCCAGCTGGTGGCGCCGTCTGAGAGCAGCAAGCCAGGTCCCCCTTGAGCCGACGCGCTACTTCTTCGTGGCGTCGTGAACGGCGTCCTTGAGGTCGCCGATGGTGCTTTTCACCCCGCCGATGACCTCGTCCTTCCTGCCTTGCCGCTTGAGCTGAGCGTCGCCGGTGATCGAACCCAGGGCGGATTCAACGCGTCCCCAGGTCCTCTGGCCCGCGCCGTCACCCCGCCCGCAGCCGTCGAGCAGGGCCATGGCCGCAGCGAGGACCACCATCGCGGACGCGACGTTCAGCGGGCGGCTCAACGGTCCGCCTCCGACTTGAGATGCAGCGTGGCGCGGCGGACTTTGGTCTCGGCGTCCTGGCCTGGCGCCGGGGACGGCTTTCCAGCCGCGGGGGCGAGCGTCTTGGCGCGGCGGGCAGGGCGATGAACGAGCAGGAAGGTCTGGGTCACGGATATCTCTGGCTTGGGCGTCGCGGCGAGGATTCCGGGACCGGAAGCCGAAGCTTGACGCTATCTTCGCTGTGCTAACGCGCCAGATCTGGATTCAGCCGCCTGCCGAGCCAACTTTTGTCGCCGAACGACGTGCGGCGCCAGTTCGGCCGCCAGGGACCTGGGATGTTGCAACGACAGTTTGCGCCGTCCTGCGCCAAGACCATGATCCAGGCGTTTGTATCGCGCCGCCTTCCGCAAGCCTGCGGACAGGGGCGATAACGCCGCCGCGCGGGAGAATGCGATGGGACCGGATCACTACGACGTCGTCATTGTCGGATCCGGTCCCGGGGGCGGCACGATGGCCTGGCGCCTGGCGCGGACGGGCAAGCGGGTCCTGCTGCTGGAGCGCGGCGACTACCTGCCGCGCGAGCGCGCCAATTGGGACAGCCAGGCGGTGTTCAACGAGGCGCGCTATCAGGCGGACGAGACCTGGTACGGCGCCGACGGCAAGGCCTTCCATCCCGGCCTGCACTATTTCGTCGGCGGCAACAGCAAGATGTACGGGGCGGTGCTGCTGCGACTGCGCGAGGCCGACTTCGGGGAGATCCGCCATCCCGACGGGATCTCGCCGGCCTGGCCGGTGGGGTATGATGTCTTCGAGCCCTATTACCAGCAGGCTGAGGAGCTCTACCACGTCCACGGCCTGCGCGGCGACGACCCCACCGAGCCGCCCGCGACCAAGCCCTACGCCTATCCGCCGATCAGCCACGAGCCGCGCATCCAGCAGCTGTTCGACGGGCTGAAGCAGGAGGGCCTGCATCCCTTCCACCTGCCGGTGGGCGTGCTGCTCGACGAGCAGGACGGACGCGTCTCGCCCCATTCCCCTTGCATCCGCTGCGACGCCTTCGACGGCTATCCCTGCGCCACCAACGGCAAGGCCGACGCGCAGATCATCTGCGTCGATCCCACCCTGGCGGCCTATCCCAACGTCACCCTGTGGACCGGCGCCTATGTGGAGCGGCTGCTGACCGACGCCCGGGGCCAGACGGTCACCGGCCTGGAGGTGACGCGCGGCGGCGAGCGGCTGACGGTGTCCGGCGACATCGTCGTGGTCGCCTGCGGGGCGCTGTCCTCGGCCCTGCTGATGCTGCGCTCGGCCAATGACGCCCATCCCCAGGGCCTGGCCAATGCCAGCGGCCAGGTCGGGCGCAACTACATGCGCCACAACAACTCCACCGTGCTGGCCATATCGCGCACGCCCAACCCGACGCGCTTCCAGAAGACCCTGGGGCTGAACGACTTCTATTTCGGCGCCGACGACTGGGACTATCCCCTGGGCCACATCCAGATGGTCGGCAAGTCGGACGGAACCCAGATCAAGGGCGAGGGCCTGCCGGCGCTGCTGCAATGGTTCCCCGATCAGCCGTTCGACTGGCTGGCTCGCCACTCGCTGGATTTCTGGCTGACCTCCGAAGACCTGCCGCGGCCCGAGAACCGCATCTTCTACGACGGCGGCCGGGTGGTGCTGGACCTGACCCAGACCAATGCGGAGAGCCACCGGCGCCTGCGCGCCAAGCTGCAGGGCCTGTGCGACCGGCTCGACATCCATCCCCACCTGTTCGACCGCGAGCTCTATCTGGGCAAGGACGTGCCGATCGGCGGCACGGCGCACCAGGCCGGCACGCTGCGCTTCGGCGCGGATCCCGCCACCTCTGTGCTGGACCTGGATTGCCGGGCGCACGGGATCGACAACCTCTATGTCACCGACGCCAGCTTCTTCCCCTCGATCGGGGCGGTGAACCCGACCCTGACCCTGATCGCCAACGCCCTGCGGGTGGGCGACCACATCGCCGGGCGGCTCTGATCAGGCGCCGGCGCCGATCTCCAGCAGGTGCCCGTCCGGGTCGCGCAGGAGAAGCATGGCCGGGCTGGCCTCGATAAGGTGCTCGGAGAGGCGGGCGCCGATCGCGGCGAAGGCCTCGGCGTCCGGGGCCCGCATCATCATCGCCGTCGCCGCCACGTCGCCCAGGGCCGCGGCCTGGGGACGGTCATGGTCGCCCTGATAGGCCAGCAGCTCGATATGGCAGTCGCCGGGCGGATCCTGCAGCAGGGCGGTGACCTCGACCCGCGCGCCCGGCAGGCCATCCAGCCGCTCCTGCTCCGGGCCGCGATTGAAGGTGCGCGCGCCCAGCCGGAACCCCAGCGCCGTGTAGAAGGCGATGCTGCGGGCGCTGTCGCCGGCCGAGACCGCCGAATGGTCGATGCGCAGGGTCGGCCGGCCGCTGGCGCCCACAGGCGCGATCAGCTCCAGCGGATGGCCGTCCGGGTCGCGGAACTTGAACGCGGTGACACCGCCGCTCGAAGGCGGCAGCGCCTGCGGGCCGCCCCTGGTGATCGGCGTCCAGCCGCTGGCCTGCCGCAGCCGCTCGAAGGCGGCGGCCATGTCGCCGGTGACGATGGCGAAGTGCTGGAACAGCGGGCTCCAGCCCGGCGCGTCGCCAGGATAGGGCGCGCCGCTGGCCTGGCTGAGGACCACATGACTAGGACCCAGCGACAGGCCGGCCGCTGTGCGCTCGAAGCCCAGGGCGCGGGCGAAGAAATCCGCCAGCCGCTCGGGCGCCGTGGCGTTGAGCCGAAAGCCGGTCAGGATCGGGCTCATGGCCATTGCGCTCCACGCCGGTTGAGGAAGATCGCATAGAGGGTGTGCGAGCCGCCGATGAACAGCCGATTGCGCGCCGCGCCGCCGAAACACAGGTTCGACACCCGATGGGGCGTGAGCACCTTGCCCAGCAGCTCGCCCTCTGGGCTCAGGCAATGGACGCCGTCGGCGGCGCTGGACCAGATGAAGCCCTCGTCATCCACCCGCAGGCCGTCGCAATAGCCCGGCTCGATCTTGTGGAGCACCGCGCCGCCGCTCAGGGCGCCGTCCCCGCCCACCTCGAACGCGCGGATATGCTGCACCGGATCGGGCCGGGTCTGGTCGCCGGTCTCGGCGATGTAGAGCCGCCGCTCGTCGGGTGAGAAGGCCAGGCCGTTGGGGCCGGCGAAATCGCCGGCCACGACGCGGATGTCGCCGCTGGCCGGATCGAAGCGATAGACCGCCGGCGGCTGCTCGGAGACCTGCCGGCCGCCCTCATAGTCGTTGGAGATGCCGTAGATCGGGTCGGTGAACCAGATGGTCCCGTCCGACTTGACCAACACGTCGTTGGGCGCGTTCAGCCGCAGCCCCGCGTGGCGGTCGACCAGCCGGGTGACGGTTCCGTCCCACTCGATGCGATAGAGGCAGCGGTCGCGGTGCGAGCAGACGACCAGCCGGCCCTGGCGGTCGCGGGTCTGGCCGTTGGCGAAACCGGAGGGCGTGCGATAGGTCGAGACGCCCACATCCTCGATCCAGCGCATCGTGCGGTCGCGCGGCAGGTCCTGGAACAGCAGGCAATTCGCGTCGCCCATCCAGACCAGGCCTTCGATCCAGCGGAAGCCGGTCGCCAGGGTCTCCAGCGGCGCATTGTCCAGCACGAAGCGGCTGAAGCGCCGGTCGATGACCTGGATCCCGTCCATCAGGCAGGACTCTCGCCTATGGCGCTGGCGATCCTCTTTGCTCCCCTGCGCAGTGGGGGAGCAAAGGATATCTCAGCCCATGGGCGATCACCTTGTTCCATCAGGGGAACCGACAGGGCGAGGCGGGGCGAGGGCCGTCTTCGAGCTGGACCAGCATCAGCACGCAGGGAGCGGGGCCCACCGTTCCGGACAGGTGGCCCTTGCGGCCGCCGGCGCCGGCCCGCGTGCCCTGGTCTTCGCCGAACGAGATCTCGCCCGGCCCCATCTCCACTCGCTGGCCGTCCTGGGTCTCAACAAACCAGCGGCCGGACAGGGGGATGATCCATTGCGGCTTGGGGTTCTCGTGCCAGTCGCCGACCCAGCCCGGCGGCAGCACGGTGACCGAGATCGCCGCCGGCGCGGCGGTCTTGGCGCCCAGCCACTGGGGTGTGGCGGGCGGCGAGATGGAGGCGAGCTCGAACTCGGTCATCTCGCAGCGGGTCTGGCGGCTGACGCCGCCCGCGTCCGTCCAGACGTGCCAGTAGGGTATGCGGGGCTTGGCGGTGTTCATGGCTGGACGACGCTGGTGGCCTGGTAGGGATGGCTGGAGGCCAGGGGCGCGGCGAGGAACGCCTCGGCCGAGCGCGCCGACGGCCCGAGGGTCAGCATCAGGAAGCCGCCGGCCACGGCGAGGTTCTTCCAGAAGTCCCAGAACAGCGATCGCGCCTGCCCATTAGGGCCGCCGGACCAGAAGTCGCCGGGCCGCCAGAACTGTTTCCAGAGCAGGGCGGTGACGAGGCAATAGGCCGCCAGAACCAGGGCCGCGACCCGGTCGGCGATCCCGGTCAACACGGCCAGGGACATGCCAATCTCGACGCCGAGCCCGGCCAGGATCAGCAGCGCCGCCAAGGCGCCCGACGGGACGACCTCGCGCGCCTGGGCCACCGCTCCGCGGAAGTTGAGGATCTTGTCCAGGGCGCTGAACGGCAGGAACAGCGCCACCAACAACAGCCGCGCCACAAAGGCCGAAACCACGCCCAAGGCCGCGTGCGGCTCAGCCACCGGTGGCGAACCCCGGATAGAGGGTCATGCCGCCGTCCACGAACAGGGTCGCGCCGGTGACATAGTCCGAAGCGTCGGACGCCAGCCAGACGGCGGCGCGGGCGATATCGTCCGGCTCGCCGATACGCTTGTAGGGCACCAGGGTCATCAGCTCGGCATAGGCCTGCGGCGTCTCCCAGGCGGCGGTGTTGATCGGCGTGCGGATCGCGCCCGGGGCGATGCTGTTGACCCGGATCAGGTGCGGCGCGACCTCCTGGGCCAGGCTGCGCATCAGCATCATGATCCCGCCCTTGGAGGCGGCGTAGTTGGCGTGGCCGGCCCAGGGGATCTCCTGGTGCACCGAGCTCATGCAGATGATCTTCCCCGTGGCGGCCGAGACCCGGCGGTCGGGGCCGCGACGAAGGAACTCGCGCACGGCGCTGCGGGTGACCAGGAACTGGCCGGTCAGATTGACCCCGATCACCGCGTTCCATTGCTCCAGGGTCATGGTCGCATAGGCCGAATCCCGTTGCAGGCCGGCGTTGCTGACCACGATGTGCAGCGTGCCGAAAGCGCCCACCGCCGTCTCGAACATCGCCTCGACCTCCTCCTCGCGGCTGACGTCGGCCTTCACCATGACGGCCTTGCGGCCAAGGCTGGTGATCTCCTGGACGACCGCCTCCGCGGCCTCGGGGTCAGCGACATAGTTGACGGCCACGTCCGCCCCGGCCTGCGCCAGGCCCAGGGCCACGGCGCGTCCGATGCCCGAATTCGCGCCGGTCACCAGGGCGGCCTGCCCGGCCAGCACCGGCTGATAGGGCAGGGCCGGCGGCCGGTCGGGATTTTCGGGCGCCGGGGCGTCCGGAGCGGTCGATGACGATGGGGGCATGAAGCGCGCTCCTGCGGATAAGCCCGCTAGCGCCTATCCGAACGCATTCGCTCCCGATTGGTGGCGCGCGGCAAGCTGGGCTTGCGTCTTTCGACCGGCCGCACGCTCGATCAGGCGTAGGCGCGGGCGGGCTCGGCCGGCTCGCCGCGCCAGATGGGCCGGTTCAGGCCGAGGTGATCGCGCAGCGTGGTCCCGGCGTACTCGGTGCGCATCAGGCCGCGGCGCTGCAGCTCGGGCACGACCAGGTCGACGAAGTCGTCGATCCCGCCAGGCAGGGTGGCGGGCATGATGTTGAAGCCGTCGGCGGCCTTGGCCTTGAAGCGCTCCTCCAGCTGGTCGGCGATATGCTGGGCCGTGCCGCGCACCTGCCAGTGGCCGTAGCCGCCGGCGACCTCGATGCTCAGTTGGCGCAGGGTCAGGTTCTTGGCGCGGGCGATGCCGATCAGGATGCGCAGGTGGGTGGTCCCGCAATTGCTTTCCAGGTCATCGGGCAGAGGGCCGTCGAGGGGGTGGTTGACCAGGTCGGGGCTGCCCATGGCCAGGGCCAGCTGGGCGATGGCCACGTCTGGATCGACCAGGGCCTGCAGCTCGCCATACTTGTCCTCGGCCTCCTGCATGGTGCGGCCGACGATGGGGAACACACCGGGCATGATCTTCAGCTGGTCGGGATCGCGGCCGTACTTGGCCATGCGCCCCTTGACGTCGCGATAATAGGCCTGGCCCTCAGCCAGGTCGGGGGCCACGGAATAGATCATCTCGGCGGTGCGCGCCGCCAGTTCGCGCCCGGCCTCCGAGCCGCCGGCCTGGATCAGCACTGGGCGGCCCTGGGGCGAGGGCGCCAAGGGCAGCGGGCCGCGCACCTGGAAGAACCGGTCGGCATAGACCCTGTCGCGGGCGGCGCCGGGACTGACGCCGCGATGCTCCCACAGGGCCAGCACCGCGTCGGCGAAGGCGTCGGCGCGCGCATAGCGGTCGGCATGGCTCATCTGGGCGGGCTGGTTGAAGTTCAGCGCCTCGGTGGCGCTCACCCCGGTGACCAGGTTCCAGCCCGCCCGTCCGCCGCTCATGTGGTCCAGGGTCATGAACTTGTGGGCCACATGGAAGGGCTGGTCGTAGGTGGAGCTGGAGGTGGCGACCAGGCCGATGCGGGAGGTGACCTGGGACAGGGCCGCCAGCAGGGTCGAGGGCTCCAGCATGGCCCCACGGGTTCCGCGGCTCATGATCTCGGCCGGCAGGTTGGGGGTGCTGGAGCCGTCGGCGAGGAAGAAGGCGTCGAACTTGCCCCGCTCGGCCGCCCGGGCCAGGCGCAGTTGCCGCTGAAGCGGCGATGCGCCGTTATTGACCTCGCTGCTGGGATGGCGCCAGGCGGCGATGTGGTGGCCGGCATGGGTCGCGAACAGGCCAAGTCTCATCTGGGCGGTTTGGGGCATCGGGATTCTCCTGGGGCGTTTCAAGGCGGCGGGGGTGGTCAGCGGATCTCCACGGCGTAGTCGCTCAACAGCGGGCGCTTCGGGATCACCCCCCGCCGGACCAGATAGTCGGCGTAGCGGTCGTAGCGCGCGCCATCCAAGGCGGAGGGGTCCTGGGCGAACAGCGGGATGCTGGCGAACCAGGCCGCGCGGTTGAGCGGGTTGTTCAGCTCGGGATGGGTCTTGAAGAACCAGGCCAGGCATTCTTGCGGGTGGGCGCGCAGATAGGCTGCGCCCTGGCGCACGGCGCCGAGGAAGCGGCCTATGCGTGGATCATGTGTCCGGTCGCGCCGCACCACGAAGATGAAGGTGTCGGCGGGCGGCACGCCGTAGTCCTCGAAGGGGAACTCGATCGGCGTGGCCCCGTGCTGCTCCAGCTCGATGCCTTCGAAGGTGCGCACCACCGGCACGGCGTCCACCTGATGGGTGAGCAGCGAACTGGTCAGCTGGTCGCCGATATTGACCAGCTTGACGTCGTTCAGACTGAGGCCGGCGGTGGAGAGTATGGTCGCCAGCCCGGCGCGGGTGATCTCGGGGCTGATATTGGCCATGCCGATCCGCCGGCCGCGAAGGTCGGCGATGCGGTGGATCCGGGCCGTGTCGATCGCGGCCAGGGACAGCACCGGTCCGCTCATCAGCACGCCGACCCGCATCAGGGGCAGGCCGTGACTGACGTCGATGTAGAGCGTGGACTGACTGGCTATGGCGATGTCGCCATAGCCGGCCGCCACCAGCCGCGGCGGCATCGAGGGGTCGGCCGGGGCGACGAATTTGACGTCCAGGCCCGCCTGGGCGAAGGCGCCCGACGCCTGAGCGCAGATGAGCGGGGCGTGGTCGGGATTGACGAACCAGTCCAGCAGCACGGTGAGCGGCGCCGCGGCCCGCGCCGGCGCGCCGCCCAGGCTGACGACGGCGGCTACGGCCAGGGCCAGGCCGGCGAGGCCGCGGCGCCGACGGCGGCTCATACCGCAGCCTCGGCCAAGGGGGCGGCGTCCGCGACCAGGCCGAGGCGTTCGCGCAGCAGGCCCGCTGGCGCCGAGGCTTCGAGCAGGCCGCCGGCGATCAGGGCCGGGGCCAGCCGGTCGGCGAAGGCGGCCATGGCCTCGGGACCGCCCCGCAGCACGAAGCCGTCGGCGCCGCCCGCGGCCAGCCAGGCGGCGATATGCTCGGTCGCCTGCGGGGGATCGACCGTCTGGACCGGGCCGCCGAGGGCCAGCTCCAGGTCGCACAACAGGCTGGGGGCCGCGGCGCCCACGCGGGCCTTGAGCGCTTGCGCCAGGACCTGGGCGGCGGCGAGGTCGGGCGGGCGGGCGCAGACCAGGTCGGCGGCCTCGGCGGCCAGGTCCAACTCGTCCTCGGCGGGGTCCAGATAGGCGATCACCGGTCGGCCCTGAGGCGCGCGCGGGGTGTTGAGCGGGCCGCGCACGGTGAAATGCGCGCCCTTATGGTCCAGCACATGCAGCTTGGCCGGGTCGAAATAGCGGCCGGCGGCCACGTCCCTGACCAGGGCGCCGGGACCCCAGCTGTCCCACAGGCCCTTGACCACCTGGGCGAACTCACGCGCCCGGCTGATGCGCTCGGCCCGCGGCGGGGGCGCCTCCAGGCTGAAGTTGAGCGCCTGCGCGCCGGACTCGCCCAGGCGGATGGCCCAGCCGGCGCGCCCCTCGCTGAGCAGATCGGTCGAGGCGAAGCGGCGGGCGAAGTTATAGGGTTGGTCGTAGCTGGGATCAGCGGTGGCGATCAGGCCGATGCGGCTGGTCACCGCGCCCACTGCGGCGGCGACCATCACCGGATCGAGGGTCTCCTCGACCGGCGCGGCCGCTTCGGCCGCCTCGAACATCGGCAGGATCAGGGCCTGGAACCCCGCCGCCTCGGCCTGGCGCGCCAAGTCCGCATAGGCGCTGACGGTCACGCCGAGATTGGGGGCGAGGGCGACCAGGATCGGTCTGCGCGCCGGTGGGTTGGGTTTGGAGATCGGGGGCACGCCGCGGCTCCTGTGTATGCACAATGACTGAAGCAAGGCCTGCCGATGATGCGCCCAGGTCCAGCGCTTGGGGCCGCCTTCCTGCGCGGCGTGGCGCACCCGGCCATTTGCGCTGAAAAGTACGGCAGTTGGGCCGTTGGAAAATCAGCGTCTGCGCAAGATTCGCTATGGGCGGGACCGGCTCGGGTCGCCCCTGCCGGGCGGACGTCGCGTGGGGCGGCTTCGTGACATGAGTATACATATGACGGGCTCGTCGCCCAAGCTTTCGCCACGTCGGCCTCGACAGGCCGCCCGGACGCCCAAGCCGCGGGCGCCGTGCGGTGGAAGGCCCGCGACGGGCGCGCTGACATTGCCGCCGGCGCCCAGCGGCCTAGCCTGGAGGGGGCGGGATCAGGCGCGGACCAGGAGGCGCAGGCGCGCATGGGCGATCCATTGACGGTGGTGATCGGGGACGGCTGGCGGCCGCGGCTGCTGGTCTATTTTGCGATGGCCATCCTGGCGCTGATGCTGACCAGCAACGTGCTGAACCTGAAGTTCATCGACGTGGCCGGGGTGTCGATCATCGGCTCGCAAGCGGTCTACGTGCTGTCGCTGATCACCGCCGACATCATGGCCGAGGTGTACGGTTATCGCCGCGTGCGCCGCGTGCTCTATATGAGCCTGGCCTGTCTGACGGCCTATGCCGTGGCGCTGCAGCTGGTGGTCGCCGCACCGCCGGCGCACGGCTTCTCCACCGACCGGGCGTTCCGCACGGTGTTCGCCCAGTCACCGCGCATCGCCGTCGCCAGCGTGGCCGGCTACTTCGTCACCGAGCTGGTCAACTCCCTGGTCATGTCGCGGCTGAAGGTGCGCCTGGCCGGGGCCTTCTTCTACGGCCGCGCCCTGCTGTCGGTGGGGACGGCGCAGATCGTCAATGCTGTGACCTTCTTCGGCGTCGCCTTCGCCGGCGTGATGCCCCTGTCGGCGCTGGCCTCCGCTGGGGCGGTCAGCTGGTTGACGGTGATGGGCTGCGAGGTCTGCGTGCTGCCGCTGACCAAGCGGCTGGCCTGGGCGGTCAAGCGCTATGAAGGTGTCGAGCACTATGACGCCGCCCCGCCCGCCGCGGCCGCCCTCGCGCCAGCGGCCGGCGCCGCTCCGGAGCCGGACCATGCCTAAGCGTTTCCACCTCGGCTGGTTCACCCCCTTCGGCGCCACGGCCTGGGACGATCCGCTCGGCGCTGTCGAGGAGCCCTGGGACGGGCGGTTCTATGTCGAGATGGCCCGCATGCTGGAGCAGGCCTGTTTCGACCTGATCATGCTGGAGGACCATCTCAGCATCAGCGAGGCCTATGGCGGTAGCCGCGAGGCCTATCTCAAGCACGGACTGATGGCGCCCAAGGGTGATCCGGCGCCGCTGGCGGCCCTGATCGGCGCCGCCACCACTCATCTGGGCGTGGTCTCGACCCTGTCGATCCTGGGCTATCCGCCGTTTGTACTGGCCAGGCTCGCCTCGACCCTGGACCATATCACCCACGGCCGCTTCGGCTGGAACATCGTCACC
>OUWB010004065.1_pt1 | contig 22392 bp, 14 predicted proteins | sample 1779821 | NCBI WGS metagenome assembly OUWB01 (sample SAMEA3914806, study PRJEB12502) | metagenome | biome: forest; material: soil | place: Canada | collected 2011-08-03 | depth 0.1 m
CTAGTCGGCTGTGAAATTCTATTAATTGTTTGATTTATAGTGATAAATTGTCGATTTCGTGTATATTGAATCGCAAGCTTTCGGCTGTTTTGTGCCAAAAGCTTGCGAAATCCCGAGGGGTTTTGATTGGGGATTTTCGGTGGGCGGGGGCTGTGCTTGTATGTCGGTGTGCTAATCCTGTGAGGGACCTCCATGCTTCCCAAGCCTCCATCTGGGTCCGGTAATTCCGACCTCTTCCGCTCTGAGCTCGATCAGATCCTCGATCCTGAGCACGAGCTTGTCAGGCTCGCCAAGATCATCGATTGGAAGGCGTTGGAAGGGCATTTTGGGCGGCTCTACATCGACAAGAAGGGCCGTCCCGGCTTGCCGACCCGCCTGATGGTCGGACTTCACCTGCTCCAGCATGCCAAGGGTTTATCCGACGAGGCCGTATGTGCAGCGTGGTTGGAAAATCCGTACATGCAGAAGTTTTGCGGCGCGACATTCTTCCAGCACAAACTGCCTCTTGATCGGTCCTCGATGTCGCGATGGCGCAAACGCGCTGGCACAGCGGATCTGGAGAAGATCCTGGCCGAAACGCTCGCGGCGGCCCAGCGCGCCAAAGCGGTTGAACCCAAGGCGTTCGAGCGGATCACTGTCGACAGCACGGCTCAGACCAAGGCTGTCGCTCATCCCACTGATAGCGGCCTGTTCTTGCGGGCGATCGAATGGATGAACCGTTTCGCTGACCGCTACGGACTGACTTTGCGCCAATCGTTCTCTCGGCTGGCCAAACGCTCCAAGGTCGAGGTTGCCCGGAAAATCCATAGCCGTGCGCACAAGCAGGCGCTTCGCGAGGTTCGCAAAATGCGTACCTTCACCGGCCGGCTACTGCGCGACATCGTGCGCAAGATCGGCGATGACCTTCAATTGCAGACGGCCTTCAAGCCCGTGGCTGACCCGATCCTGCAACTTCTGGCGCAAACGCCGCAGAGCAAGAAGAAGATCTATTCCCTGCATGCCCCTGAAGTGGAGTGTATCGCCAAGGGAAAGGCCAGGACGCGGTACGAGTTCGGCACCAAGGCCTCGTTCGCCGTCATCAACGCCAAAGCCAAAAAGGGCGCAGACAAATCTCAAGGGCAATATGTCGTTGGCGCCCAGGCTTGCCCGAACCTTCCGTATGACGGACATACCCTGAAGGATCAAATCCAGCAGGTCGAACGCCTCACCGGACGGAAGGTCAAACGCGCTTATGTCGACCAAGGCTACCGGGGGCACGGCTTGCAAGAGCCTGACGTGTACATCTCAAGGACGCGGGGTATCACGTCGCCAACCATCAAAAGCGAACTGAGACACCGCAGCGCCATCGAGCCCGTTATCGGGCATATGAAAGCCGACGGGAAACTCCAACGGAACTGGCTCGCCGGCCCCCACGGTGACGCCGTCAACGTCCTTCTCGTCGCCGCCGGCCATAACGTCCGCCTGCTGCTCAACTGGTTGAAGTGTTTTTACGCTGTCGTTGTCGCAGCTGTGTGGACAAAGATTATGACCCAAACCAATCCGTCATATCGCCAGATAACGGCTTGAACTGAAAACCGCTTTGTTCACGGGTGACTAGCTATATGTCTGCTCGATAAAGCATAAGCGGTGTTTAGCGGACACGTTCATTAGTCGTTCGTGAAGAACCGGATTTATGCGCTTTGCGGCTCAGCTTCAGCCATGATCGCTGCGGCGAAGATTGCGAACAAAAGCTTGAGCCATTTCAGGAGCAGGCTGAAGTTGTAGCCGGCGGCGGCGAGGACGGCGTTGATCGCGTCTCCGCTGCGTCTGGCGAGGTAATTTCGGCCCATACGGGCCTTGTCGTAAGATTAGCGCCGAAAGTGACGCTAAGGAATCCTTTTCAGATCAATAACTTGTGGCGGAGCCTTCCCGTAACATATTGAATCTGCTTGTATTTCAGGTTTTCCTAGTTTTGAAGCCGGTTTTGAGGCTCCATGAGCCCCAAGAGACGTTTTTTAGCCTCGCTGATCTCGAATGACATGATCCCATGCTTGTTGAGGTGGCCATGGCCGATAGGCGCAACCTTGGAAGCGATCCTGTCCGGAATCCTGTCCGCGTTTGCGTCGAGATGACGTTGGATTCGTGCTGTATTCCAAGCCATTACGATATTTGTCAGGAGCGTCAAGGCCCCGGATATAGCCGTCATCTGATGCGGTGTTCGACCCCACTTCGCCGTGATGGGACCATTATGAATCGCACGCTGAAGGCTGTGGACCGCTTCGCCTTGGTTTTGAAGGTCCAAGATTCCGGTCCTGAAGCCGGCTATGCCGAAGTAGTCGCAAAGGTAGATCGTCCGCAACAGCTTTCCGATGCCAACGCCGGCGTTGTAGATGGGGTCTCCCTGGGCGGCAGAGCCGTACTGCTCCAAGGCATCCGTGGCTGGATACCAACCTTCCTTGACCGAGGCGGTTACGCGCAACAATCCGTCCCAACCCTTGCCGACCGCGCGCCGCGATATGCGTTCGGGCGCAATGACCGGCCGTAGCACATTGGGGACCTTTCCTTTGAACCCTTGAGGGAGGAAGAGCTTTCGCGTCTTCAGGTGCGCAAGACGCGGACAAAGGTCGAACCCCGCAAACTTGGCCGTCGTCATGGCGAAGTGCGTGAAGCCGTGGGTGTCCACCGCCACGCGCTTGAGAGTCTCAACGACGGTTTGCCGCAGGGCACCTTCGATCGCCGCGCCGGCCTGGCGCCGGTTGAGAACGATGGGCTGATCATAAAAGATAGACCATTGGTCCAGAATATGCGGATAGGTTCCAATGGCCGGCCCTTTCCGGCGGGGATCAAGACGCGCATTCCACAGGCGGCGGGTAGCATCGAGGCTTACCATGTCGGCCGAAGCATAAAGGCCTGGGCCCCACAGGCTGGCGACGCGATGTTGGCGCATGAACCGCACAACCTCATCGTTGGCGACACGTAAACGCGTTTCCGATTCCAGCCGCAAAACCATTTGCCCCAGGACATCCGCGTCGAGGAAGGGAACCATTCGGACCACGTCAGCAATGGTCAGGTCGGAGCCAAGCGCAAGCAGTGCCGCATACAAGGTAATCAGCTCGTTTTCAGAATGCGGCGCCCTCCCCAGAATGGCCCAAGAGAAGCGCGTGTTGGCGTCGACCTCAATGATGACGTCCGATAGCTGCGGCGCGCCGAACGACGCCGCGATAGATCGCTTTGCGCTTTCCAACTCTGGATCCTTGGGCGCCTTCTGGCGCTTCGGCAGTTTCACCCCGCTCTTATCGATCGACGCCTCGCCAGCCTCGATGGCATTGGCCAGTACGTTCAGTCCGTCAGCCAGATGGTGGTCAAGGCGCAACAGATATTTTTCGGCCGTCGCAGGCAGCGACATTCCCCGCAGATAACGGCTTCGGTCCCGCTCCCACAAGGATTTGGGAATAAGCCGCGTCTCTGGCGCCTTGTGCGCCATGCTGGTGCTGACTGTGACGGAGCGGTTTTTGAGCGCTCGTTTCAGAAGCATGACTGTCGCCGCTCGGTAGCACTTCAAGGCCAAAACCCTGTCTGGCTGGTCGATCAGGCTTTGCCAGGACCGCCCAAAGGGATTGGCCGCCTTGGCCGGAAGCTCCGCGCCCTTGCCTGGCAGGGCGTTCAGCATGGCAAAAGCCTTGGTCAGCCGATGCTCCTCAGGGCAGTCCAGCTTTATGCCTCGGGCGGCCGTCAGGAGCCGGCCGATTTCCGTGGAACGTTCCGCAAGTTCACGGCGGACTGCGAGGATTTGTGTATTGCCTACCTCGGACGCAAAGGGTTCGATGAGACTGGATACCTGTGCTCGAACGCCGTTGCCATCAAGGCTTTGGTCTCCAACAAGCATCGCCAGGTCGCCGATCAGGCGGCGAAATCGGCTTAGCCGTCCCCTTTGGTTGTTGACCGCGGCCTCTTTTGCTTCCCGCCATTGAGAGGCAATCAGATGGTCGACCAGCACAAGGGCTGTATCGGTCAGGTACATGAGCTGCAGCCGAATAAAGCAGGCCAGCTCCAAAGTTCTGCGCGGCTCCCTGATCGACGACATGGCCGTGGGCTTGCGCATAGTCAGCTGGCGGCTGAAGTGCTCCAAACCGACCAGCGGGATGACATCAAGACCCAGGCGTTCGGCACCCATGCTGCGCAAGACGGCGATCTTCGCCAGTTGGTCGTCCAGCGACTTCGTTGATTTGCTTGTCGGCGCCGCCTGAAGCCATTCCAGAACTGTGTAATCGCCCTGCGGCCCCGGTGCCAGCAATTCGCTGCACCACTTCGCGCGTAAGGACTTTTCCGTGGCGCTCGCGATTGACTGAAGCAGCGCCTTCTCCTGGAAGCGGAGCGCTCGAACCGTGAGCCGGCGGATGACGCTATCGCCCGGCAGGACGTAATTGTGCTCGATGAGCCAAACGCGCGCCCGCTGCGCCAGGTCTTGGATATTGTAGACACCGATGGCCTCGCGGCGAAGGTACGTTGTCAACGCGCGCTCGGCCCGCTCACCAAAATCGCCGCGCCCGAGCAACGTGCGGGCGCCAGCTTGATGGTCGAAAAGGGTTCGGCGACGACGATAGAGGGCCCGGATGGAGGCGATGCGGGGCACCGGGCAGCCGATCCTGCCTCCAATGGCCTCGAAAATCGAAGACGGCACGATCTCGACGGAATTCAGCAGGCGGCCCGTCATCTTGAGAAAGCCGACCTGCAGGGCAAAGGCAATGCGGTTCGGCGCCGTGCGCCGCTGTGAGATCACCTTCAACTCTTCCGGCGTTGGGGTGAAAAACCGCTCGATTTCCAAAGACGTAAGGGCTTCGGGGAACGTCCGGCATCCCAGATATTGCTGATCCCACCGGCCCATATTCCATATCCCGCGATGCGGTAGCAATTAATTTTAAACAGCAAAATCCACAGTTACTAAAAACGACTTCTACCATCATCTTTGGCGAAAAGCCGTTTGGCAGTTTCCACCACACACGCATCCTATTAACTATCGGAGAGGGCCTTGTGCATACATATTGTGCCGTCTAGGTTGTGCGCCTTGCACAGGTCGGAGAGGTAGAATGAAGCATATCATCAGATGGCTTGTGGGTTTAGCCTTAATGGTGACCCTAGGATTTGGTGCATCGCATGCCGATCCGAGACCATTGATCGATGCGTCGCCAGCCGACACTGCCGCATTGAATGACGCCACCGCTGCCGCGTGCGGAAAGAACATTGTTGTTCTTGGTGAAGTTGGCACTCACGGTGATGGCCACGCTATCGCTTTTAAAGCGGCACTAGCCAGTCGCCTGGTCGCTCAATGTGGATTTAGTGCGGTGATGTGGGAGTCGAGCTTCTACGAGTTCGATCATCTCAATCAATTGGTCGGGGACGGCGTTCCAATCACACGTGAACAAGTCGCAGCGGCTATAGGTGGGATATGGAATAGGGACGCCGCGCTTCAGCCATTTTTTGATGAACTCACGCGCGACGCTAATAGGCACAAAATTATCCTAGGCGGCTTCGACGACATTTGGGATATGGCCGGCGTTCCATATACAACCGATGATCTGCCGAGGGCGCTGGCGAAACGACTTCCGTCACCTGAGGCGGATACCTGCGCGAACGCGTTTCACGACCGCATTTATAACGGCTATGCGCCGGGCGACGTCCCGAGGCATCAGCAGCTAATTTCGTGCCTTGACCATATCCGAACCGCCGTGCCTCTCTCTGATCGTCACGATCTTGACCTCCTTGACAGCCTTCGACGCTATATCGATGACGACCTACTGCCCCAAGGCGCCAATGGGCCGTCTGAGCATTCGATGTATCTCAACTTGCGCGTCCTGATCGATCGCCTACCGCCACAAAGCAAAGTCATCGTTTGGACCGCCACGATTCATGGTGGGCGCGAAACGTCTGCTCCCGACGGTGCACCCATAGAACGCATGGGCGGCTATATCCATGATGCCTTTGGCAAGCGTTCGCTAATCATCGCTATGGGCGCTGCCGGTGGCAATTATGGCCAAGCGTTCACGGAAAAGGCGTACCCTATTCCATTGCTAGCGGCGGAAAGTATCGAGGCGCAGTCTATCGCTGGAACAAGTGCACCGGCAGTGTATGTCACGCCAGAACGACTTGAAGCCTTTGGCACAGCTCCAGCAGGTCTTTTCTTCCACGAGCCACCAATAACGCGTGATTGGAGTCAGACAGTCGACGCCGCTGTTATTTTCCGGGACGAAGTTCCGGCCAAGCACGTCCCTGACGTAGCTGCGCATCCGCAGTGATTGAAAATCGCGACCTACTTTTCACGGAGTTTTTCATAAAGTACTGTCTTCCCGACTCTAATCCGTGAAGCTGCTTCCCTTACGGTCAGGCCCTTAGCGATGTGAGCTTTGGCTAGCTCTAACTTCACCTGGGTTAAAACTTGCTTTCGGCCGCCTTTGCGACCGCGTGCTTCGGCTGCCCTGAGCCCCGCCTGAGTTCGCTCACGGTTAAGGTCCCGCTCAAACTGTCCCAGCGAAGCGAACAAATGGAAAATGAGCCGACCACTGGCGGTCGTGGTGTCAATCTGCTCCGTTAGGGATTTGAAGCCAACACACCTTTCCTCAAGGTCGTTCACCGTCTTGATCAGATGGGACATGGATCGGCCGAGTCGATCGAGCTTCCACACTGTCAGAACATCCCCTGCACGAAGATATGCCAGCGCCTCGGCTAGGCCCGACCGCTCCGACGTAGCGCCGGAAATCTTGTCTTCGAAAACGACCGAACAGCCAGCGGCGGCCAGCGCGTCTTTCTGAAGGTCCAAATTCTGATCGTGAGTAGAAACTCGCGCGTAACCGATCAATGCCATGTCGATTTTGTCCGGAAAATGGTCCGGAAATCAGCTTGTCCGTTTTCTCGTCAGAAGTCTAGAGTTTACGGACAAATACGACCAGTCCGTCAAATGATCGTTTGACGGACAGCAACGCCAGGAAATTCCGAAAACCTGAAATCTCCATCAAATCAATAGGATGCGGCAAAAGTGCGCCGCAAGCTATTGATTCCAAAAGGATTCTTTAGCGTCACTTTCGACGCCGTTCTTACGACAAGGCCTTAGTGAGCGAAATTGGGGTGCGCCCTCTGCGCAAATCGCCGGGCTCGGGCCTCTCAATAAAGGCATTACAGTTTTGGCGAAATACTAAATATTTGTCACAACTGACACTAAATCAAAATTGTTCATTCAAAGCTTTGGGTTTCGATTGACGCAGGGGCAAGCACGTAGGATATTAATTTTCTGTTTCCAATACTCTCTCCGGGGTAAGCAAAAGCAGAAAGGGTGAGGATGTAGGCGCATCCTCACCAACTGCGCTCACCAGTGCAGTTAAGCCAGAAGATACTATCGTAGGCAGTTTATAGAGATACGAAGACTTCGGCAGGAGCGCTGTCGCCTAAAAGCAGGTGTCATCCCTATACCAAGAGGCGTCGGACGTACGAGTGGCCGACCAATCATCACTCGCGCAAGTTGCCTTCTACGCCGCACGCCTTTTCAATCTCGACGTCGCAGCCAGGCATCGCTCTGACACTACTTGCAGGAAACCTTCCACGACCTTACCAGCTTGCGCACCAGTTTAACCGAATCGATGAGATCCTTATCTTTCCAAGGTCCCGTAGAGGACGCGCCAGGCTTGAATAAGGACGCGCCTTCGCTCTTGTCACTTACCGCCCAATTGGCCTGACTAAAGCAGTTTTGCCGCAGGAGGGCCTGCCATTTGCCCGTCTGGGCAAGGTCAACGGCGCCGTTGCCGTCCGCATTGACGGTCCCCCATTCCGAAACGAACAGAGATGATCCACTGTTGAGCGCGGCAGTGGCCTTTGCTCTCAACATAGCAAGATGCCCGATGGCATCTGCATTTTAGCACTTTTCCTCTCCCCCGTCGGATTTCAACCAGAAAAGGCTTACGCCTGCGAGGGCAATCGACTTGCCAGGGACATCAACAATACGATTACCAACGACCGATAAATGCCCATACGGCTGTTGCCGCTTGCCCACATGCTGGCGCCAAGGCCAAAGCGGCGGCGAGAAAACGGGCTGCTTTAAAGGAGGCGCTTCCGCCGAAGCGGCGTCACGCTGCGTCCGACATAACGGCGCGGTTCAAACGGCAACAGTTGCGGCCATCGGCTTTGGCAGTGTAGAGCGCCCGGTCTGCCGTCGTCACCAGTTCAGACAATTTGGGCTGGCGGGAATAGGCCCACTGCACGCCGAAGCTCGCTGTCACCTGACCGGAAGGTCCGAAGTCGAAAGCCTCGATGCAAGCCCGTAACTTTTCAGCCACCTTCAGAGCGCCACGCCTGTCAACGTCGGGACACACAACGATGAATTCCTCCCCGCCCCAGCGCGCAACCAAATCGACCGTTCTTGTATTCTGGCCGATCACATTTGCGAACGCCGACAGAACCTGATCACCGAAATCGTGTCCATATGTATCGTTTAGTCTCTTGAAATGGTCGATGTCGATCAGGATCGTCGCCACGGCAAGCGGATCCTTTCCGGCGCTCACGATGGTATCGAAGCGTTCGGTGATCCCCCGACGATTGAATAGGCCGGTCAGCGGGTCCCGGCGCGCGGCTTCCTGCGCATCCTTCAGGGCGAGCGCCTCAAGTGTTCGACGCTCGCTTTGTGCGCGCCTCAGGTTGCCAACGCGGTAGCCCAGATAGATGACGATCATGACGATCCAGCTGCCCAGAAGAAGGGAATACCATTGCGCTTCGCTGAGGATCGTCTTGCGCACCGTGATGTCAACAACCTCAAAGCTGTGAGGGCCCACCGGCGCCTCGGAGCCCGTTTCTATGATCATTGACGTAATATTATCGAACTGCGGGCGTCCGAATTCGGGCGGCAGCTTATGCTTGCGCAACCACCAGTCGGCGACCCCGAAATCGCTCGGCACAAACTCGGTACGCTGCAGACGCCCTGGCGTCGTATCTGCTTCAACGCGTAGATATTTCGGCGACTCGTCATCGGCCCTGACGCTGTAATGTGGATCGAAATTCTTGAGATGCACCCGGAACGACGTTGATGCCCCGCGATACATCATCGTTATGGCCAAGGTTTTCATATTCTTCAGATCGAGACCGTGGACGCCCTTGTTGCGGTCGAGAAACAGCTCGTAACCGCAGTAAGGATAGGCATTGCCGGTGCGCAGCTCACAGTCCCATTTCAACGGTGCGAACGCTCGCGTGCTCGTATGGCCGCCGATGTCGCCATCTGAAAAAACCAGGTGGCTACCATGGGCCGTATTGGCGGGCGTGAGGTGGATCGTGCGTTCCAGAAGCTGTTTTTGCCAGACGACCGCACCTGCCGTGAGCAGCAATAGGCATAGGAGCGCCGCTTCAAACTTGACACTTGCGACCATGTGCCCCATTTTTTTAGTTGAGGCAAAAGTATGATATCGAAGACCTTCAGTACCCAACACCACATCCCCGGACTGAATATTACTTATATTTGCCCGATGATATCAGATTTATCTAAGCTACCCGTGAAATTTTATCCTTAATTTCCGCTTACGCCCCGGGAGACTAAGTTAGCACTTTAGAAAAGTTCGATATCTTGAGGTTTGCAACGTCATTGAACCGGACGGTAACTGACAAAGGCAAGGTGAGTGCTATCGGGCGACCAGGATGGAACGTTCATAGTCCCCTGTCCGCCAAATAGCTTGGCGACGACGCGCGCGGGCCCTCCGGAAGCGGGCATGACTTTGATAGACACAAATTTGTTCGCCGGGTGGTCCCCGGGAGGAACGTCGGTGCCGAACGGAACGAAGGCGATCCATTTGCCGATGCCTGCGACTCTGTGGGTCGCTGGAATCGATTACACGATAGAGGCGAATTGGCGCCCGACAAGCTCTGCCGCTCATCCGAAACGCAAGCCTCGCTATTGACCTGCCCGTATATCCCGTTAATCTTGCACTTAATGACAGCGCTGTCGCGATTCCGGGGATGTCGACTGCGGTTGCTTTCTCGTGGCGCCGAAGAGCGCTCAATGCAAAACGGGAAGAGACGTATCGATGCTCACCACCAAGCTTATGACGGCCGTCTCGTGCTTGGCCCTGCTGGCTGTTGCCGGCACGGTGCGCGGCGAACCAGCACTGAAACTGAACGACAAAGGGTACTTTGAAGCGCCGGGACTGAACGTCACCGTCTTCGCCGACATCTATCCCGATGGTCACCAGACCGGGGTGACCGTCATCCAGCATGGCGTGCGCGTCGCGGCCAACGGTGATCTGCGGCTGGAGCCTTCGCCAGGGCAATGGTCGCCCATGCCGGCCGGCGACGGGACGCCGAGCGTGGACGCCGCCACTCACACCGTGACGCAGACCCTGCACTATCCCGATGCCAGCAAGAACCGTACGGGCTTTAACCCGATCGACTATCCCGACCTCAACTTCACCTACCATGTGCGCGTGACCCCGCTCGAGGGTGACAGTTTCAAGATTTCGGTCGATCTGGATAAGCCCCTCCCCGCCGAGTGGGAGGGCAAGGTCGGTTTCAATTTCGAACTGTTCCCGGGAGATCTTTTTGGCAAGACCTGGCTGATGGACAGCCAGAGCGGTCTCTTTCCGCGTCAGGCCGATGGGCCGATCAGCGATGATCACGGCCAGCTCATTTCCGCGCCGATGGCCGAGGGCAAGATGCTGACGGTCGCACCCGACGCCGATTTGCAGCGCCTGAGGATCGAAAGCCAGACCGGCGAGTTGGAATTGATCGACGGCCGAGGCAACCTCAACAACGCCTGGTACATCGTGCGCGAAGTTACCAAACCCGGCGCGACGAAAGACGCGATCACCTGGATCGTTACACCGAATGTCGATCCCAACTGGCGTTACACACCGGTTATTCAGGTCAGTCAGGTCGGCTATCTGCCCGGGCAGGCCAAGACGGTCCTTATCGAACAGGACAAGCGAGACACCCGCGCCGATCCCCTCGTGCTCTACAAGATGACTCCAGACGGAAAGCAGGAGGTCGCGCGCTTTACGGCTAAGCCGTGGGGGCAATTCCTGCGCTACAACTATCTGGAGGCCGACCTCTCGTCGGTGCACGACGAGGGCATGTATGAGATCGGCTATCGCGACCAGATCAGCCATCCGTTCAAGATCGCCGCCGACGTCTATGACCGCTATGTCTGGCAACCAACCCTGGAATATTTCCTGGCCGTCCAGATGTGCCACATGCGTGTCGAGGAAAATTACCGTGTCTGGCACGGTCTCGACCATCAGGACGACGCCCGCATGGCGCAGATCGGCGACCATTTCGATGGCTATGAACAGGGACCCGATACCCTGACCAAGTACAAACCTGGCGATCACGTACCGGGCCTGGCCAGCGGCGGCTGGCACGATGCCGGCGATTATGACCTGCGCGTCGAATCTCAGATGGGTACGGTCTGGCTGCTCAGCAAAATGGTCGAGGAGTTCGGCCTCAACTACGACGCCACCACCATCGACGAAACCCGGAAGCTGACGCAAATCCATAAACCCGACGGGAAGAACGACGCCATCCAGCAGATCGAGCATGGGCTTCTGAGTGTATTGGGCGGCTATAACGCCATGGGCCGCACCTATCGCGGCATCCAGGAGGCAACCCTCACCCAATATACGCTGCTGGGCGATATCTCCACCGATACGGACGGCCTCGACTATGATCCTGCCCTAAAGGCAGGCGACAAGACCTCGAAGACGTCAGCGCTGACGGACGACCGCTGGGTGTTTACCGAGGACAACCCCGACCGCGAGTTGGTAACGGCGGCTCAGCTAGCTACCGCTTCGCGGGTGCTTAAGACCGAAAATCCGGCCATGTCGGCTAACGCGCTCGCGGCGGCTCAGGATTTGTACATCCACGCCATTGATCGGGCCCATAGCCTGAAATCCAAGGTTTTCGCCCTGTCCGAACTGGCGCAGACGACCCATGACCCGGCGCTGATTAAACGTCTCGTGGCGCTGAAGCCGGAGATTGTCGCGCACATAGACGAGACCGGCGCGTGGCTCGCCTCGGCGATGCCGCTGATCAAGGACAAGATGTTCGATGACGATGTGGCGGCCGCCGTCAAGGCCTATCAGGCCAAACTGACCGACGAGGCCACCAAGACGCCGTATGGCGTCCCCTACAAGCCCTACATCTGGGGCGCGGGCTGGGATATCCAGGACTTCGGTGTCCAGCAGTATTTCTTCCGTAAGGCGTGGCCGCAATATACGACGGATGCCTTGCAGATGGAGGCCCTGAACTTCGTACTGGGCGTCCATCCCGGCCAGAACACCGAATCGTTTGCCTCGGGCGTTGGCGCGCACTCCGCGACAGTTGCCTACGGCGCCAACCGCGCCGACTGGTCCTATATTCCGGGCGGCGTCATTTCCGGGACCGCGCTGATCCGCCCAGACCTGCCTGAGCTGAAGGTTTGGCCCTATTTCTGGCAGCAGAGAGAATATGTGCTCGGCGGCGGCGAAACCAACTACATGTTCCTCGCCCTGGCGGCCAGCTACGCCGCGAAGAAACCCTAATCCATCCGGTGCCCGGCCATAAATTGCAAAGAGGCTAGACATGCCAAAAACGAAAACTGCCATCGTAACCGGCGGCGGCGGCTATCTGGGATCAGCCATAGCCCTTGAGCTGGCGGCTGAAGGCTGGGACATCGTTGTGACCTATCTCGACGACATCGCCGAATGCGCTGATGTTTTGGGACAGCTGGAAGCCTTGGGGCGCAAGAGCTTGGCCTTGCCCTGCGATGCCGGCATCAAGAGCCAGGTGGATCGCTTCTATCAAATCCTGGCAGATCAACTCGGCCAGTCTCCAGACTTGCTGGTCAACAATGCGGGCGTGCAAACCTGGTCATCCCTGCTCGATCTCAAAGAGGATGATTGGGATCGGGTCATTCGCACCAATCTAAAAGGCTGCTTTCTCAATACCCAGGCGGTCGCGCGCTGGATGGTCAGAGACAAGCGGCCTGGACGTATTGTGAATATAGGCTCTGGGTGTAACCAGATTCCGTTCCAGAATCTGGTCGATTACACGGCTTCGAAGGGCGGCATCGAAATGCTGACAAAAGTGGCGGCGGTGGAACTTGGCGCCTACGGCATCACCGTCAACTGCGTGGCGCCGGGCGCCATCGAGACCGAACGCACGCGTCAGGAATCGCCCGACTATGCCGGTGATTGGGCGAAGATTACCCCGATCGGCCGGGTTGGCACCCCCCAAGACGTCGCCAATGCGGTATGCTTCCTTGCCGAGGACAGGTCGAGCTTCATCACCGGCCAGACAGTCAATGTTGATGGCGGCGTATTTACGCGTGCCAACTGGCCCTACAAAGCCTACGAAAGTGGAACCGAGCATAAGGATGCGGGGCCGGACCATGGGCAAATACTAGGCGGCAGACGCGAGTATATGGCCCCGCCTTTGAATTCCTCAGCCGAGTAATGTCAGGAGTAAACATGCGGTCATTCAACAGACGTACACTGCTGGGTGGGACCGTGGCTCTTGTCGGCGCCTCGGCAATCGGTGCGGCACGCGCCACAGTGCGGTTGACATTACGACCGCGGGTCCCGCTCAATGATATCCCGGGGAACTACAGCGGCTTTAGCGTCGAAACCAGCCAACTCGCCGACCCGGAGTTCTTTTCGCCCGCGAATGTCAGTTTCGTTGCCTTGCATAGAAGGCTCAGTTCCCACGGGGTACTACGCATAGGCGGCAACTCAAGCGAATTCTGCTGGTGGCAAGCGACACCCGGGGCCCAACCGCCTCGGATCACGACCCCCGGGCAAGGGCGGCCGGATAATTGGATGCCGCAGGGCTTTACACCGATCACACCCAAGGCGGTCGATAATCTACGCGGTTTTCTCGACGCTTGCGGCTGGCAGTGCATTTGGGGTTTGAACTTCGGCACGGGATCGCCCGAGCGAGACGCTGAAGAAGCGGCTTATGTGGCGAACGCGCTGGATTGGCGACTTCAAGGGACCGCCCTGGATGCAACGACTGGCATCACTCTGGCCGGCGCGGAAATCATACCTGGCACGTCGAACTGGCACCCACGGCCCGAGACATTGAGCCTCGAACGCCAATTTGACATTCCCCGCGCAAGCGCGATTCTGCTTATGGCCTAACGGCACCTTATCGTTGTCATTTAGCTAAAGCGTGCGACCGGTTCGGACTGAAGATGCGAACGAGCCTAAATTGTTGATTAAGACGGTCGTCTTGGAGTGCCCAATCAAATCTTCAGATAGTTTCAATCCCGGCTTGTATTTCCTGATGTGAGCGGTAACGCTTCGTCAATAAGATAAAAGAGCTTTGGGGGGACTATGGCTATTGGCGGCATCGCCACGATTGCGTGCGGAATGTTGGCGGCTACGATGCCAGTCCTGGTCGGGCATCCCATGCCGGCGGTCACCTTTCCCCAGGCGCATTCGGTCCTCAAGGCCGATCCCGCCGAGCTTTACGGCCGCCTGCCCAACGGCATGACCTATGTGATCGAACACAACGCGACGCCGCCCGGCACGGCGACGGTGATGATGCGCGTGCGCGCCGGTTCGATGATGGAGGCGGACGACCAGAAGGGCCTGGCCCATTTTGTCGAGCATATGGCCTTTGAAGGCACGGCCCATATTCCGCATGGCGCGCTGAAGCCCATGCTGGAGCGCGAGGGCTTTGCCTTCGGCGCCGACGCCAATGCCTTCACCACGGACCAGGCGACGACCTACATCCTGTCCGCGCCCAGGGACGATAACAAGACGCTGGCGTCCGCCCTGTTCATCCTGCGCGAGATCGCCGGCAACATGACGATCGATCCGGCCAATGTCGATACCGAGCGCGGCGTGGTACTCTCCGAAGAACGACTGGACGACAGTCCGGGGCAGCGTGGCTACGATGCCCTCGGCCGCTTCCTGTTTGCCGGTCTGCGCCGCGCCGACCATGCCGAGCCGATCGGCTCGGCCGATATTGTCCGGGGCGCCTCCGCCGCCGACCTGTCGCGGTTCTACCGGACCTGGTACCGGCCCGAACTGACCACCCTGGTGGTGGTCGGCGACTTCGATGCCAAGGCCATGGAAAAGGAGATCCGCGCGAAGTTCTCCGGCTGGAAGGCAACGACACCGCCGCCCGACGAGCCGGATTGGGGGACATATCAAGCAAAGGGACCGCGCGTCTTCGGCTACACCGGCAAAGGTATTGATCGCGCACTGGGCGCCATGTGGGTGCAGCCGCCGGAAACGCGCCCGGACGGCCCCGAGCGCATCACGAACCAGCTTCAGGACAGCCTGCTGATGACGCTGCTCGGTCGCCGCTATCACCAGATCTCGCAGCCCGACACCGCGTCCCTCGCCATCCAGCTCACCTATAACCGGGTCGACTACAAGACCGCCCGGGCCAATGTCTTGAATATCGTGGCCAAGCCCGGCGGAACGAAGGACGCCTTCGACCACGACTGGGCCATCTTGCGGACCTTCATCGACCAGGGCGTCACCCCCGACGAAGTCGCCCTGGCCCAGTCCGTGGCGGCCACCCAGCGCCGCGACCTCGCCAAAAGCTACGCCACGCGCGGCGATAGCGAGATCGCCAACGGCATACTCAGGGCCATAGATACGGATTTCGTCGACCAGGACCTGGTCGACCGGCTGCAGACGATGGAGGTCGCGGCGGCCGGCCTGACCCAGGACAGGCTGAATGCCCGCCTCAAGGCGGTATTCGGCGGTGACGGGCCGGTCTTCATGGACTGGGGCGCCGAGTCCCTGGCGGACTTCCCCCCCGACGCGGTGCTTGCCGAATATGCGCGCGTTTCCGCTTCCAAGGACAAGGCCTATGCCGGACAGGTGCAAAAGCCGTGGCCCTATGGCGATTTCGGCCCGCCGGTCGCGCCGGCTACGCATGCCGTCGATCCCGACTTCGGCTTTGGGCATTACGTCTTCCCCAACGGGGTCGTGCTTAACGTCAAGAGCGACCGCTTCAGCGCTGGCCAGGTCCTGGTCCAGGTCGCCTATGGCGGCGGCCTGGCGCGTTTCGATCCGCAGACGCCGCGTCCGGTCCCGCTCGCCACCGGCGATCTCTTTTCCAAGGGCGGCCTCGGCAAGCTCGACGTCGACGGCCTGCAGCGATCGGTGGCCGGCAAGAGCGCCAGCGTCGTTTACAGTCTCGAACTGAGCCGCACGACCCTGAATGGAACCACGACCGGCGACGACCTGCCGCTGCAGATGCAATTGCTGATGGCCTATGCCACCGACCCGGGCCTGCGCGAGAACGACTACACCACAGCCCAGGCCTATGTCCCCGAGTACCTGCGGACCCTTCAGGCCGACCCCGGCGCCGTGCTGGGCTACGAGTTGCACAAGGTCATCCACCCCGGCGACTGGCGTTTTAATGCCGCCCTGATCGCCAGGGCGCCGTCGATCAAATGGGCGGATGTGGCCAGCATCTATCGCGACAGCCTGAAGGACGCGCCGATGACCATCACCATTGCCGGCGATGTCGATGAAGCGAAAGCCGTGGCAGCGGTGGCGTCGACCTTTGCCACCCTGCCTCCGCGGCCGGCGACCGCTCCCGCCGCGCCAGGCGCGGAGGCCATGCATTTTCCACCGGCCGAGCACGAATTTGTCTTTACCCACAACGGCCGCGCCGACCAGAATATTAGCGTCGCCCTGTGGCCGACCACGGACTATTACAGCGATACCAAACGCGCCAACGGCATGACCGTGCTGGCCGGCATCCTGCAAAACCGCCTCTACGACCAGTTGCGCGAAAGCGAGGGCGCCGACTACGCCCCACGGGCCGATAGCGACAGTTACAACGCCCCGGCCGGCTACGGCTACCTCCAGGTCACCGCGACGGTCAAGGCCAGCGACGACGGGGTGTTTCGCGATACGTTGAACCGGATCGTCGCCGACCTGAAGGCGCATCCGCCGACCGCCGACGAGATCGCGCGCGTGACCACGCCATTGCTGCGCAACGACGAGACCGCGAAACAGACCAATGCCTACTGGTTCAGCACCCTGGATACGGTGGCCACCTATCCGGACGGGCGGCGGGCGACCCTGGGCTTCGCCGCCGACATCCGGGCGGTCGATGGGCCGATGCTGATGGCGCTGGCGCAAACCTGGCTGAAGGACGACACGGAAATCCACGTGACGGTCAAGCCGGCGCCGGCCGACCCGTCAAGCGGCCTGGTCAACCGGCCGGACGTCGCCGACATGCGCGTCTATGGCGCGCCGGCGGGCCGGACCCTGATCCCCGCGCCGAGCCTGCCGGGCGGCTCGGCCGTCCGGGTCGAGGTGCCGGCGCCGGCCGCCGCAAGCCACCCGTGGGACGTCGGCGTCAGCGTGCTGACGCGCGCCGACATTCACAAGGGCGATCCGGTAACCGTCGCCTTCTGGGCGCGGGCGACCGCGCCGGGCGGCAAGATAACCGCGCGCCTGCAAAGCGATGAGCCCCCCTATCCCGGCATCGCCCAGCGTGACATCCGCCTCGATACGACCTGGAAATGGTACGTGCTTGAGGGCGTGGCCGATCAGGACCTCCTGGCGGGCCGCGCGGGCTTGTCGCTGTCGCTGAATACCCAGGCGCAGGTCATCGACATCGGTCCGGCCTATATCTTTACCGGCCCCCTCGACACGACCTGGCTAAAGGAGCGGATGAAGGCGATTCCGATCGGCCGGGCGGTCGACGCCATGATCGACACGCCGTCCGGTGACAAGCTGGCCGCGACCCTGCGATGGCCGGCAGGTCCCGGGCCTTTTCCGGCCGTGACGACGATTACCGGCTCGGGCGCCTGGGGCCGCAATCCCGAGGATTCCCTGTCGACGGCCTTGCTCGACCATGGCATTGCCGTGCTGCAGTACGACAAGCGCGGCGTCGGCCAGTCGACGGGGACACTCCAGACCGCAAGCCAGGACGACCTGACCCAGGACGCGGCGGCCATGGCGGCATGGCTGCGCACCCAGCCGGGCATCGACGCGTCGCATACCAGCACGCTGGGGGCCAGCCAGGGCGGCTTGATCTCGCTGCTGGTCGCCGCGCGCGATCCCAAGGTGGCGTTTGTCGTCTCCATGGCCGGGCCGGCGGTGCCGATGGGTGAACTCGGGGTCGAGCAGCAGGAGATGGCCCTGGCGGACGCCGGCCTCGACCCGGCGAAGGTGGCGACGGGCGCCAAAATCCTTCGCGCCTATATCGCGGCCGTGCAGTCGGCGAGCGGCGGCGATGATGCGGCCGCCCAGGTCAAGGCGGCGCTGGCACCCTATGTCGGCCCGGATTTCCCGGAGGCCAGCCTCGACGCCCTGGCCGAAGCCACGCGCCACCGGGATGCGAAGGCCGCTGACCTTTACGACCCCAAGGTCGACCTGGCGCGCCTCCACGTGCCGGTGCTCGGCCTGTTCGGGTCGAAAGACCATCTGGTGCCGGCCGAGCCCAATGCCGAGGCCCTGCGCCACGACCTGGCCGGCGATGGCGATGTGACCGTCACCATCCTGCCTGGGTTCAACCACCTGTTCCAGCACGCCACGACGGGCAGCGTCGCCGAGATGGGCCAACTGACCGAGCCTTCGGGGTCCGACCCGGCGCTGCAGAAAGAGATTGTCGACTGGATCGAGGCGCACACGCGATGACGTGCCGATACGAAGCAAACGACACCTCTCAGCATATCCGGCCGCCGGTCTTGCTGCGGAACAAAAGAGGCGTTTCATGAACCCGACGGCAGATACTCATTCAGGGCGCTGCCCTGGCCGCGATAGCCTCGTCGCCGTCCGCGCGAGGCCAGGGCGACGGTACGGCAGTGGCGCCAAGGCTGAACCAGATAGGCTTCCTGCCGCAGGCGCGCAAGGTGTTCGCCCTCGCCGTACCGCAAAGCGGGCCACTCTCCGATTTCGACATTGTCCGCGATGACGGCATAGTCGTCCTCTCCGGCACTCTGTCGCCCGATCGCCGCGACCTGAGCGCGGTAACGGGGGAGTTCGTCGCCCAAGGCGATTTCACGAGGCTTTCACGGCCCGGCCGATATCGCGTCCGCGCCGGCGGCGCCTTGTCCCATCCGTTTGTTGTCGGTGACGGGATCTACCGGCCGCTGCTCCGTGACGCGGCGCGTTGCTTCGACCTGATACGCGCCAACGCGGTCATCGACGATCCGCTCACTGGTATCAAGATCGCGGCCGGCCATGCCGGCGACGCTCATATCGCGATCGATGGCCGTGACCGCGACCTGACCGGCGGCTGGTATAATGCTGGCGACTTCGGCAAGTACACGCACATGGCGGCGATGTCGGTCAGCCATATGCTGCGGCTTTACGAATTACGGCCGCAAACGGCGAGCTTGGGCCTCGATATGGCCCCGCTCTATCCCGGACTGCCCGACGTATTGCAGTTGGCGCGGTGGGGACTGGAATGGTTGTTGAAGATGCAGAATGAGGACGGCGGCGTGCTGCATAAAGTCGACAGCCAGCCGATTCTTACCTGGGGCAAACTGCCCGCCGATGATCCCGCACCACGCAAGGCAATGGCGCCGTCGACCATTGATGCGGGGGTATTTACTGGCGTCATGGGCCATGCCAGCCGGGCTTGGCCCGAGCCGGCCTTCGCGGCGCGCTGCCGCAAGGCGGCAGAGGCATCCTGGGTATGGCTCAAGGCGCACCGGAACGTGCCGCATGACGATGCTTACTATCGCGATCCCGATCCCATCCAGGGACCATCTGGGCGGCATGCGAAATGGCGGCCACCGACGGCATCCACAACGATCAGGTGGTGTTACCCGATATCGGCGCCGTGCCGTTCTTCTGGCGCACACCGCAGGTGCTGGGCCTGATGACGCTGGCGCTGCGTGGGCACGACAAAGCCACGGCGATGATTATCATGGGCCCAGACCGTGTCCGAGGTCGCGCGCGCCGATCCCTACGGTTTCGCGGCCAGGCCCGAGGCCTATATCTGGGAGTCCAACGAGCTCGTCCTCGATGCGGCGACGGTTTGCCTTTATGCCGAACGCCTGAGGCCCGGCGCTGGCTTCCGCGACACGGCACAGGGTCTTTTCGACTACGTCCTGGGGCGCAATGCCCTCGATCACTGCTTTGTCACGGGATACGGCGCGCGGCCGACGCAACATCCCTTTCACTGGATTTACAATACCCTGAAGATCGCTATGCCGGGATGGGTGAGCGGTGGCGCCAATGGCCAGCCCGGCGGAGCTGACAGCTTGCTCATTAAGATCATTCAAGCGGGGACCCCGCCGGCGAAGTGTTATGTCGATGCCGGACAAAACGAAGGATCCTATGCTTCGAACGAAGGCGAAACTTCGGAAAATGCCGCACTGGTGTTTGTCGCCGGCATGCTGGGTTAGGAGACGCCGTATAGAACACCATATTCTGTTGCCGCGCTCATCTGGGAAATGTCAAAGATGGGTCAAGCCGCGAACAGGGCCAACTAAGCGGCATTCAGTTGGTCCATCTGCCGTTTGATGGTGCCGGATTCCTCCGCCACCAGAGCAAATGTGTGCTGCATGTCGTCCAAACTCGCATTAATCTGGCCAACGGATGAAGCAGCGACCTGCATGTTACCCGTGATTTCGGACGTTGCTGCGCTCTGCTGTTCGAGCGTTCCCGCTACGTTGGACACGCTCGCAAGCACATCGTTCATTGACGTTCCAATGAGTGTCAGCGCATTAACGACCTCGGATGTGACTTGCTGCATGTGATCAATTTCGTCGGAGATCGTCCTGGTCGACTTGGCAGTTTGGTTGGCCAATGTTTTGACTTCAGCGGCCACGACCGCGAAACCTCGGCCGGCGTCGCCGGCTCGTGCACTTTCGATCGTCGCGTTCAGAGCCAGGAGGTTGATCTGCCCCGCAATATCCTGAATGAGTGTTACGATATTCGTCATTGAAGCTGCAGAGGTGTTCAAGGACTTCGCGCAGGTATTGGCATTTTCTGTGTGCTGGAAGACACCTTCGACGTTTTCGCGAGCGAAGTTCATTCCGTGGGACAAATCCCGGACGCTTTGGTTAAGCTCTTCGGCGGCCGCGGCAACCCCATGAATCATGCCGGATGTATCTGACGATGCGGATGCGGCGGCGGCCGCTTTCGCATGGGCCCCTCCAATGCGCTCAATGACACCCTCCAGATCGCGATTGAGCTCCAGGGTTTGTTGGCGTCGCTGGACGGCCTCCGTTATGTCGGTGGCGAACTTTACGACACGGACAACCTGACCCGTGTCATCAAAAATCGGATTGTAGGTGGCCTGGATGTAAATCTTGCGACCGCCCTTCTGGAGACGGCAATACTCGGCCGATTTATATTGGCCACTTTCCAGTGATTTCCAGAAGGCGGAATATTCCGACGACGTGGCGTAAGCGCTTTCACAGAAAATACGATGATGACGCCCTACAATCTCATCGAGTTGGTAGCCCATCGCTTGCAGGAAGTTGTCGTTGGCGGTGATAATCTCTCCGGATGGAGTGAATTCGATAACTGCCTGCGCCCGTGAAATCGCTTCAACTTTACCGTTAACGGCAATCTCATGCGCCTTGAAATCAGTGATGTCCGATGCGAACTTAATTACCTTGACCACCTTACCCGCTGGGTCGCGGATGGGATTATAGGAGGCTTGCAGCCAAATTACCCGACCGCCCTTTCCAAGGCGCTTGAAGGTATTCGCGCTGAAATGGCCAGCGGCGAGATTCTTCCAGAAAAGACCATATTCCTTGCTGCCCGCGTAATCGACTTCGCAAAAAAGACGATGGTGTTGACCTTTTATCTCGCTGAGCGCGTAGCCGACGGTGTTCAGAAAATTGCTGTTTGCATCTAAGATGACACCGTCGGGTAAGAATTCGATCACCGCCTGCGATACTTTAAGTGCGTCGAAAATTGATTGGCTTTCCCACGTTTTGTTGGACTGAAACAGCACGTCGCTTACTCCCCGCTACGCAAAACTTTGTTATCCAACGGTAGCGAATCCTCGTTAACGTGCCTTTAAGCTGCATCTCCGGATGAGGCATTCAAACGTGCATTGCGCCAGAACTGGCGTACACGGAAACTGCAGCTGTTCCATTGCAAGTATGGCCCAAGGTGTCATCAGTTGTCAGCGCGGCCCTGCTCGCCAGCATAGCTGTTGGCCGTCGTCATCCCAAGATGTCACCTTGTATTCGCCAGACTTGACACTCGTGGCCCCAAATTTAAAGCTCAAATAAGGTCGTGCGCATTTCCTGTCGGCGAGGTAACGAGGCGAAGTAGCCCACAAGGTATAGCCTGTCGAGAGGACGCTAAACGGCAAGCCGAGCCACCGCCGCCTGACAGTTGAAAACCTCAAAGCTTGAGCGTTCTGACAAAAATATTGCCCGCCACCGTGGAGCTTGATTGACGGTCTGGCGAAGCGCCGTTAATCGGAATCAAAGCACCGACAATATGCCGCCGTCGACATAGA
>OUWB011209568.1_pt1 | contig 22360 bp, 19 predicted proteins | sample 1779821 | NCBI WGS metagenome assembly OUWB01 (sample SAMEA3914806, study PRJEB12502) | metagenome | biome: forest; material: soil | place: Canada | collected 2011-08-03 | depth 0.1 m
GGCGCCGACGATGCCGAACACGCGGTATGGCTGCCGCTCGGCGCCCTGGCGCCTTTGCGCGACCAGTTTTTCGAGGATCACTATGCGATGATCGAATATATCCTCGAGCGGGAGGTCTAAATGTTGCGTGCCGTGGCGTTCGCCGCCGTCCTGATGCTCATCGCCGCGCCGGTCCATGCCCAGACGCCGGACGACAGCCTGACCGCGGTCTATACCGCCGAATGGAAGTGGCGGCAGTCCCTGACCGGGGACGACAGCCCCGTTCCCGCGCACCTGCCCGATGTCAGCCCGGCGGCGCAGCAGGCCCAGCTTAAATACTGGCAGGGGATCGAGACGCGGCTCAAGGTCATCGACACGGCCAGGCTGTCGCCGGCCGGCCGCGACACCTATGCCGTCTACAAGGCGCAGATCGACGCCTTCGTCGCGGCGCAAAGCTTCCGCGAATATGAAAAGCCGTTCAATTCCGACAGCGCCTTCTGGTCGGACCTGACCTATCCCTCCGCCGACAATTTCCACAGCGAACGGGATTACCGCAACTATCTCAGCCAGATGGGTGAGATCCCGCGCTATTTCGCGCAGCAAATCGACAATATGAAAGCCGGTGAGGCGCGGGGGTTTACCCCGCCGAAGATCACGCTGGAAGGTCACGACGCGTCGGTGGCCGCCGTCGCCGATCTGACGTCGGCACAGGACAGCGCCTTCTACCGGCCCTTTCAATCGATGCCGGCGGCGATCCCGGCCGACGTCCAAGCCGCCTTGCGCGCCGAGGCGGTGACGGTAATCGAAACCCGCGTCATCCCCGCCTATCGAACCCTGCGGATCTATCTTCGCGACGACTATATCCCCCACGCCCGGACGGCGCTCGGCGCATCGGCTTATCCGGACGGGGCGGCCTATTACCAGTCGAAGATCCGCGAATTCACCACGCTAGACCTGACGCCGGAAGAGATCCACCGGATCGGCCTGGACCAGGTCGCGCTCATCCATGCGCAGATGCTGGACGTGATGCGCGAGGCGAAGTTCGACGGCGACCTTCCGGCTTTCCTGACATTTCTGCGCACCGATCCGCGCTTCTACGCCAAGACGCCGCAGGAATTGCTCGACCATGCCGCCTGGATCGCCAAAACCTTCGACGGCAAGGCCGGCCAATGGTTCGGCCGCCTGCCGCGGGCGCGCTTCGGTATCGTGCCGGTGCCGGCCGATATCGCGCCCTTTTATACGGCGGGGCGCGGCGGGCCGGACGGCTATCTGGTCAATACCTATGACCTGCCGTCGCGGCCGCTGTTCCAACTGACGGCGCTGACCCTGCACGAGTCGGCGCCGGGCCATTCGCTGCAGATGTCGCTGGCCGCCGAGAATACCGCCCTGCCGGAATTCCGCCGCCAGGCCTATATCAGCGCCTATGGCGAGGGCTGGGCGTTGTATTGCGAATATCTCGGCCAGGAGATGGGCATGTACGAGACGCCCTACGATCGCTTCGGCTATCTCAGCTACCAGATGTGGCGCGCGGCCAGGCTGGTCGTCGATACCGGCATCCATTCGATGGGCTGGACGCGCGAGCAGGCGCGGCAATATCTGCGCGACAATACCGCCCTGTCGGAGCACGAGATCGACACCGAGGTCGACCGCTACATTTCCTGGCCCGGCCAGGCCCTGTCCTATTATCTCGGTGAGATGGCCATCCGCGACGCGCGCGCCAAGGCGGAAAAGGCGCTGGGGCCCAAGTTCAATATCCGCGCCTTCCACGACGCCGTGCTGGAAACCGGCAGCGTGCCCTTGCCGGTGCTGACGGCGCATATCGACGCCTTCATCGCCAATGGCGGTGTCGGGCCGTATCCGGACGAGGAGAAGTGATGCGCGAAATGCGGGAGGCGCGTAATCGGGCGCCGGCTACCCCAGGACTTTGGGTTCAAGCCGATTGACATTGGCTCGCGTCGGGCACGGCGGGTAATGGCGGCGCGTCCATGCCTTCAAAAGGGTCCAGCCATGCTTGCATTTGGTCGAGACGACCGTTCCACCGGCTGATGTCGGGGTAGTTCGAGAGCGGCAGTCTCGCTACGTCGTTAAACGGCAAAAAGGTCGCCATGCGAAAATCGGCGTAGCTAAGGCCGCTCTCCAGCAAAAAATCACGACCGCGCAAATGCGCGTCAAGTTGCTCGGCGCTGAGGTGAAACAGCTCGAGGCCCTTTCCGACTTCGCCTTCGTCGATCGGGCCGAGGCCGTAGCGCTGCTTGGTGCCGCGTTCGAAATGGACCATGTCGCAGCCGTGGACGAAATTTGACTTGCCCCAGCTGATCCAGCGGATCATGTCCGGCATGTCGCTATCCATTCGCCAAAAATTGGACCCGACCATCATCGACAATCGGCACGCGATCGCGTCCGCTTCCCAAAGGGGCAGGCCGTCCTCGACCAGGATGGGAATACGTTGGGAGGGGTTAAGTGCCTTGAATTTTTCCGAATGTTCCGCCGAAAAGGGCGATGCAAATTCGGATGACACCGGCGCCCGCAAATGGCGGGCAACCGCCATGGCGAGACGAGGATTGGGATTACGCGAGTAATATAATAAACTCAAATGCCTGTCTCCAATATGTGCGACTGCGAACGGCAGACCAATGCCTTTCAGGATACGCTTCAGGCCATAATCGAAAGGGGCTTCCCCGCCGAGTAAAAGTGATCAAATCTTCTGCGAAGTATGGCGGAAGTAGAGGATCTGGATGTTGTCACCGATCGCCCGATAGGAGACGACGAACCGGGTGCGGTTGATGGACAGATCGCGCAAACCTTTACGCCGGCTGGGCCGGCCGAGATCTGGAAAGCGCAGCAACCGTTGCGTCTGGCTATGAATCTCGTCGAGTTGTTCAAGCGCGACGTAGAGATTTGACCGGGCGATGAATTCGATCGCCCGGTTGCGCTTGTCTTCGGCCGTGTCGGTCCAGATGACCCGGCTCATTTAGCGCTTTTGGCGGCAGCGGGGTCCTCGGCGGCCTCTTGGGCAGCAATCCGGGCTAGCAGCGACTCGCGCTGTTCGCGCCAGCGGCCCTGCTGCAGTTCTTCCTGCGTGTACCACTTGGTGTTGGGATCGTCGGCTTCGCGGACGGCTTTCTCAAGCTCGGCGTCCAGCCAGACGTCGTAGTCGCGTTGGTCTTGCTGTGTCTTAATGAATTCGCGCATGAAATCGCGCACGATCTGCGACGCCGGACGGTGGCTGGCCTCGGCCTCGGCCATGAAGGCGTCGCGCAGCTCGGCCTCGAGCTTGAGGGTAAAGACGGCTTCCTTCATGGCGTGGCTCCAGCGTCAGGAAAAAGGTACTAACGCAGTATAGCAAACGTTAGTACCTTTTTCAACCTGCCACTATTCCGCCGCCGCTTCGGCCGCCTTGCGCAGGCGTGAGTTCCAGAACCCGTAAAGGAAGTAGACCACGATGCCGATCGCGGTCCAAACGGCGAAGAACTTCATGGTCGAGACATTGAGGCTGGTGAAGAGGAACACGCAGCCGGCGATCGCCAGGGGGCCGACCAGCCAGAACAGGGGCACCTTGAAGGCCCGCTTCAGCTCGGGCCGGGTCACGCGCAGGATCATCATGGCCAGCGAGACGGCGATGAAGGCGACGAGCGTGCCGGTATTGGCCATTTCGGCGATCTGCTGCAACGGCACGAGTCCGGCGAAGATCGCGACGAAGATGCCGGTGATCAGGGTCATGCGGGTCGGCAGACCGCGGCGGTCGAGCTTGCTCAAGGCCTTCGGGATCAGGCCGTCGCGCGCCATGACGAACAGGATGCGGCTCTGGCCGAACATGAAGACGAGAAGCACCGACGGTAGGGCGAGGACCGCGGCGATGCCGACGAGATCGGCGATAAAGCCGTGGTTCATCAGGCGCAGGATGTACGGCAGGGGCTCGCCGTGGCTTTTCGCCACCTCGGTATAGGGCAGGACGCCGACGACGCATGCGCCGACCACCATGTAGAAGATGGTACAGATGACCATCGAGCCGATGATGCCGATGGTCAGGTCGCGGCCGGGATTCTTGGCCTCCTCGGCCGAGGTCGATACGGCGTCGAAGCCGTAGAAGGCGAAGAACATGATCGCCGCGGCCGCCATGACGCCGATCTTGGTGCCGCCGGCGTCGGCATGCGACCAGAAGCCGTAGGGCATGAAGGGATGATAATTTCCGGTCTTGATCGCCGGCACCGAGATGACAATAAAGGTGCCGAGCGCCGCCAGCTTGATGATCACCAGAACAATATTGACCAGGGCGCTTTCGCGCGCGCCGATCAACAGCAGCCCCATGACGGCCAGTACGATGCCGACCGCCAGGATATCGACTACGCCCGGTCCGGCGATCAGATGGCCCGCCGCATCGTAGACCTTATGCTCCCACGGTCCGTGCTGCAGAATGTAGGGTATGTGGACGCCCCAGGCGTCGAGCAGGCCGTTCATATGCGCCGACCAGCCGGCGGCAACCGCCGATGAGCCCAGGCCGTATTCGAGGATCAGCGCCCAGCCGACGACCCAGGCCAGACCTTCGCCGAGTACCGAATAGGTGTAGGTATAGGCGCTGCCCGCCGCCGGTATCAGCGTGGCGACTTCGGCATAGGCCAGCGCCGCCAGGGCGCAGACGATGCCGGCCAGGGCGAACGACAGGATGACGCCCGGTCCCGCCAAGGCCGCGCCGATGCCGGTCAGGGTGAATATCCCCATGCCGATGATGGCGCCGATGCCCATGGCGATCAGATGCGGCCAACTCAGGGTCTTGGGCAGGGTGCTTTCCGCCGTGGTCTCGTGATCGTTCAACGGCTTGGTCCGCCCGAACAGCCCCATGAAAGTCCCTTTCGCAAAGATAGTTGTTGGTTTTGTTACGAACCCATAGCTTGCGACGACTTTCACGGCTCTGTCAACGGCACATATCCGGCCCTGCTTCTGGGCGCGGCGAGCGTGACTTATTTGACTACTGTGTTGATTTTCAATCCATTTTTCAGCGTCTTGGTCACCGGCGTGCGTTCGGAGATATCACCCAGCCGCGTGACCTGATCGCCGGTCAGTTCGCCATGCAAGGTAATGGTGCGCTCGATCTTCTCCACATCGCCTTCCCGGTGGAAATGCACCTCCACATCGGCGCCGGTCAGCGGCCAGCCCTTGCGTTCGGCATACATGCGCAAGGTGATCGCCGTGCAGGCCGCCAGCGACGCGGTCAACAGATCGTAGGGCGCCAGGCCGGCGTCCTTGCCGCCATTGTCGGGCGGCTCGTCGGCGGTGATCGTGCGGCCGGCGACCGCTATCGTCGTGGCGAAATCGACGGTGCCGATATGGGCGGTGGCGCGAGTCATCAGGGTTATCTCCAGCGTAAAAAAGCCGGGAGGTGTGTACGCCCGGCTCCGTCAATTCGCTATGTCGTTTCCCTTCAACCGTGCAGTTTGGCGGCGGTCTCGGCGATCTTGCGGCCCTGGTAACGCGCGCCTTCCAGCTCGTTTTCCGTCGGCTGGCGCGAACCGTCGCCGCCGGCGATCGTCGTCGCGCCATAGGGCGAGCCGCCGGTGACCTCGTCGAGCTTCATCTGGCCGGCATGGCCGTAGTCGAGGCCGACAATGACCATGCCGAAATGCAGAAGATTGGTGATGATCGAAAACAGCGTCATTTCCTGGCCGCCGTGCTGGGTCGCCGTCGAGGTGAAGGCGCCGCCGACCTTGCCGTTGAGCGCGCCGCGCATCCACAGGCCGCCGGCCTGGTCGAGGAAGGACGCCATCTGCGAATTCATCCGGCCGAAGCGCGTGCCGGCGCCGACAATGACGGCGTCGTAATTGCCCAAATCCTCGATCGTGGCAATGGGCGCGACCTGGTCCAACTTGAAGTGCGACGCCTTGGCGACCGCTTCGGGCACGGTTTCCGGAACGCGCTTGATGTCCACCTCCGCGCCGGCGCTACGCGCGCCTTCGGCAACCGCCCCGGCCATGGTTTCGATGTGGCCATAGGCCGAATGATACAGCACGAGCACCTTGGGCATGGGAATCTCCATTTGCAATTTGGTGCGTCGTTAAACCATAACTGTTGCGGTTACGGAAGCGCCCGCATCAGGCACATTTTCGTGAAAAAGCCCCGCGGTGGGCGCCGCAGGGCTTTAGGCGACCGCCAGGGGGAAGCGGCCACAATTGAAAAAATGGCAAGGATCAGTCGTAGTCGACCGGCCCGGCCGTGGCCGCCAGCGCATGGCCGGAGCCTTGCGGATAGATCGCGGAATCGACGACGTAGACGCCGCTGAGGAAGGTCATGAAGGCGGCCACGAAGCCGATGGTGATGAACAGGTGGTTACGCGCGCGCCGCGCGTCTTCGTCCTCGGCCGCCGGCGACCAGCGGGCGAAATCGGGCAGGCGGCGCGGACGGGAGCGCAGGACGAGTTCGCCGAACGAGGCGGTCTGCGGTTCGAACAGGGCGGTGGCCATGGCGATCATCCTTACGGAAACGGGGTTTGCGGTTTCCTCTCGAGCCTTACCCTAGTGAAGGGCGGGTAAGAGGTAAGTGGCAAAGCCGGCGGGCTTCTGTAAGAATTTTATAAGAAGATACGATCCCTGACGCGGTGTCTACTCGGTTGCCGTGTACATGTCGGGCTTGATATCGACCCGGGTATTGAGGTTGACCGTAGGCGCCTTGAGATCGACCAAGATCACCTTGCTGTCGATCTTCGCCGAAACCTTGACATCGACCTTATAGGGTTTGGGGACCTTGCACGGCTTGGCGGACTTGGCCATCACGACCTTGACCATCTTGACGGTGACCGGCCCGATGGGGGTCATGGCGACGGCGGGAATGGCCGCCGGCGCAGGCGGAGCAGGAGGCGCCGCCGGTGCGGGGGGCGCGGGAGGTGCGGCGGGTGCGGGAGGAGCGGGAGGAGCGGGTGGAACACTGCCGGACGTCCAGCTCTTGGCCCAGGTCTTGCCAAAGTCTTTCCACGCCTTGGCGTTGTCGCCGAATTCAGCGCGGGCCTCGGCGGCGGCGCGCTGGGCCTCGGCTTCAATCTTGCGGCGATCGGCCTCGCTGAGGGTGGCTTCGCGTTGTATCTGGGCCTGATCGAGGCGCACCTCTTCGGTGGCCTTCTGAATCTCGGCCTGGATCTTCGCCATGTCGATGCTCTTCAAGGCCTCGAGCCGGGCGGTGTCCTGGGTGCGGCGCGCGTCCGCCATGGCCTGTGCGATCTCCGCCTTGTGCCGCTGCAGTTCGGCGAGCGCCTCTTGGCGGGCATTGGCGGCCAGCCTGGCCATGGCCTGGGCGTCGATGACCCGAACGTTGGCGTCGGTTTGGGCATTCGCCGCCGCCGCGTCGCCGGTTCGGGTGCCTTGGTTTTGGGCGGCATCGCGCACGAAGTTCCAGGTGCTTTCATCGGGCGCGACATCGGCATCGGTGGCGGCCGGTGCCGGGCTTTCGTCGGCGCCGGAGGCATTGTCGTCCGCAGTGGCGACGGTCTGGACGGATTGTGTCGCGGTCTTGGTTTCAGGCGTCGCCTGAGTACTGGTCTGGGGGTTGGCGGCGACGTGACTTATCGGCAGCAGCATCGCGGCGGCGGCCAGCAGCACGACCGGCACGGCCAACGGCATCAGCGCCGTCGAACGGCCCGGCTTTTTCACCGTCTTGTCCGTCGATTCGCCAAGGACACGGCTGATGCGCGACAGCAGCGAACGCGCCGAGCCTTGACCGTTCAAGGCCATGACCAGGTCGCCGCCCGGACGCGGGGCGCGGCGCCGTTCTTCAAGGCTGAGCAGGGCGGTGGCGTAGGTCAGGGGATCGTCGCAGACGGTCAGGGCGACGTCGTCACAGCACAGTTCGCGCTGATCGCGCAGGGTCTTGCCGATCCACCACACCGCCGGATGGTAAAAGAACAGGGTCTCGATGACGGTCTGCAGCAGGTTCCAGGCGTAGTCGGCGCGGCGGACGTGTTCGAGTTCGTGGGCAAGGACGGCGTCGAGCTGATCCGGTGTCAGGGCGGTCACCGCCGATAGTGGCAGATAGACGACGGCGCGGATGATGCCGACGACGAACGGGCCATCGATGTGGGGATTGAGCCGCACCCGCACCCGGCCGGAAAGGCCGGCGCGCGTCAGCGCGGCTTCGAAGCGGCGGCGCACGGCGTCCGGCACGTCCTGGGCCCGCGCGGACAATCGGCGGATCACCCACAGGCCGCTGGCCATGCGCAGCGACAATACGGCGACGCCGACAAGCCACAGCGCATCGAGCAGCGGTAGCCAATGGCTCAGTTGCGGACCCGTGGCGTGAGTGGCAATGAGATCAGGGCCAATGAATCGGGCACCGCCCGCGAGCGCGTCGCCCAACGCCCGGCGCGTCAGTTCATAGCCGAACGTGACAAGGGCCGCGCCCGGCATGGCCAGCAGCGCCGACAGGCCGAGGACATAGCGCGTGCCGGGTCTTGATTTCGGCATCAGCCGAGTTACCGCCCAATAGAGACCGGCAATGATCGCGCCTTGCCACGCAAAATGCAGCAAGGTGAAACCCAACGCCTGGAAAAGCGCATCGATGGATAGGGACGGAGTCATTTCGCGCCTTTCCGGCGCTCGATCAGCGCCTTGATCTGCTGCAATTCGTCGTCGCTGGCCGGTTGCAGCGACAGGGCATGCATGGCCAGCATCGCCGTCGAGCCGGAGAACAGCTTGTCCGACAGCTCCGTGAGAAGCTGGGTCTGCATGTCTTCTTCGCGCATCGCCGGGCGATAAATGTGCGCCTTTCCGGCCTCCTCGCGTTCGACCAGGCCCTTTTCGGTCATGATCTGCAAGGTCTTGAGCACGGTCGTATAGCCGGTGCCGCGCGCCGACAGCGCTTCGTGGAGGTCGCGCACGGTCGCGGCGCCCTTGGCCCACAGGGCGCGCAGGATGTCGAGTTCGGCTTCGGTCGGCTTCTTGGCAATTGGGGTCATGGCGCGATCATACGAAGGACTTCGTATTTCGTCAACGACAATCTTCGTAGATCGAGACCGGAAACGTTCTGAGCCATGCCTGAAGGCAAAAAAACACGGGCGACGGCGTGAACCCCGAAGAGTTCAGCCATCGCCCGTGCCGTTCAGTCGCTCTGAAATATCAGATCAGATTAGAACTTGGCTTGGATGCCGACGTTGATCATGGTGCCATAGATGCCGGCATTGGACCAAGACGGGTTATAGTTGAACCCGCCGTAGGTCATAGGATCGTAAGGCGCCTTGGCGTTGAAGAGGTTCTTGACGTTCGTGAACACTTCCCAGCCTTCCTTGAATTCGTAGGAGGCATGGAAATCGATGTCGAGGAAGGCCTTGACCTTACAAGCGTCCGGAGTGACCCCGTCCAGATAGGTACCGGTGAGGAAGTTGTTAATCGTGCCATCCGAATTGGTGCAGACGCCCGGCGTGGCGCCGAAGTCGGTCGCTTCCAGACCGTAGCCGCTGGTGTAATTGGCGGCGATGGTGGCTGAGACCTTTTCATAGATGAAGGTGTTGGCCCAGGTGAAGCGATACTTGGGCGTACCCGAAGCCGCCACGTTGTTGTAGGGCCCGATCGTACCCGCATAGACTTGCGTTCCGTTCGGCGTCTCCATGTTCAGACGTGTCGTGATGTTGCCGTCGAACGTGCCGCGGTACTTGATACCGTAGGGCAGGTTGTAGCGGGCCGTCGCGCCGACATCGAAGCCGTTGGTCAGCTCCGCGTTCTGATTGATGTAGCCGTACTGGATGAAGCCCAGTTCCGGCTTGGCGCTCAGATCGTTCGGGTCGGCGGGGTTCGCGGTGACGGTGTAGCCGGCCGGTTCAGGCGTTCCATTGTAGTAGGCGTTGATCGCGGCGTTGATGTTCGCATTGTTCTGCGTGATCACGTCCTTCTTCAGGATATTGTACCAGTCGACCGAGAAGCTGAGTTCCGGGGTCGGATCCAGCACGAAGCCGATGGTGAAGTTTTCCGACTTCTCGGGCTTCAGACCCTTGGTGCCGATCGTAGTTTCGCCGAGGCTGTAGGATTGGCCGTAGCCATCGTTGTTATGCAACGCCAGGAAGCTGGCCGGCGCCGTCGCGGTGATGAAGCCGGTCGTCGGCAGGGCGTTCGATTCCGAGAAGGTCGGAATACGGAAGCCGTCCGAATCCGTCATGCGCAACGTCAGCCACTTGGTCGGCGACCAACGCGCGCCGAACTTCGGCGAGAAGGCGCTGTTACCGGTCGAATAGTCGTCATACCGGCCCGAGAAGGTCAGGTCGAGCTGCTTCAAGATAGGGGCGTCCACTTCGATGAAGGCCGCATTGGTGCGGCGAGCACCCAGGACGCCGACCGGATTGAGCGTGAACCAACGGTTGGTCGCGCCGTTCAAGTCATTGTTGGCGCTCGGATTGTTGATCGATTCAAAGCGCGTGGAGGCACCCAGACCGAGCTGCAACGGACCGCCGGTCAAGTCGAACAGGTCACGGGTAACCGTCGCCTGCAACATGTCCAGCTTGGACGTGGAGTTCTGGATATTGGTCGGCGCGACGAAGGCGTTTTCAGCCGCGCTGTTGGCCGACGGATTGACAAAGTTGTACGAGCCTGTGTTCACGGCCGTGATCAGGTTGGCGATATAGAGGTCGCCGTTGGAGATAACCGAGAGGTCGTCTTCGGTCACCGTGCCCTCGATGTCGTAGTTCCAGGCGCCCCAGGCGTCGAACTCGCCGTTCAGGCCGGCGACGACGCGGTAGGTCTTGGAGATTTCCTCCGTGGTGTTCGGAATATCGCTGAACAGATAGTTCAGTTGGGCCAGCTCGCCTTGGGCGGCGAACGGATTGTTCGGGTTCAAGGTGCCGTTCGACGCATTGCAGTTTACGCCCGCCGAGCAGATATAGACCGGCAGGGCCAGGCCGCCGTTGGCGGACGAGTAGATCGTGCCGTCCGAGCCCGGCGTCGAGGTCTGCGAGAAGTTCGACGGGGCGTTGCGGGATATGACGTCATTGCGGTAATAGGTCGCCGACAAGAAGCCTTGCATATTGTCGGAGAACTGCTTCGTGAAGCGGCCCGACATGCTGTAACGCTTGTCATCCGGCGAGATCGTCGCGTATTCCTTGCGCAGGTCTTCCTGGCAAAGCGTCGTATTGTTGACGAGGCCCTCGGCACCGTACTGGATGGCATTCGCCGGACCCACATTGACGGACTTCAGATTACCGCAGGTCGCACCGGGTGCCAGCTGCCAGGTCTGGGTGCCGATTGGGTTGCCGTTCGCGTCGATCGGCATGAACGAGGCAACGCTGGTGGCGGTGACGCCCAGGAGCTGGTTTGTATAGGTCGTGCCGCCGACGGTCATCGGGGCTTGCAGGCCGTTGGCGATGCCGTTGGCGCGGCAGACAGTGCCGGTGGCGGAGCTGCCGGCAGCGGCCAGGCCGCAGAGGTCGCTCTGGTCGGCCGTATTATAGAGGGAGCCGCGCTGGCGGCTGTAAAGCACATCGTCGTGCTCATATTCGAAGCCGACATAGGCGTTGTAGCCGTCGGTGTGCAGGTTGCCGGCGCCGAACAGGCCCTGGGCATTGAACGTGCCGCCGCCGCCCTTGACGGTGTTGCCGCCCGAGACGCGGACTTCGTTGCCGACGAAGGTCTTCTTGGTCATGACGTTGACCACGCCGGCGATGGCGTCGGCGCCGTAGGTCGACGATGCGCCGTCCTTCAGGACTTGGACTTGGTCGGTGATGATGTCGGGAATCGAGTTCAGGTCGACGAAGTTGCGCACGCCGTCGTCGGCCAGCGGATAGTAGGCCGTACGCAGACCGTCGATCACGACCAGGGTCGAGTTCGAGGTCAGGCCGCGCAGCGAAACGGCGGCGGCACCGGCCGCGAACGCGCCGTTGGCGGTAAAGGAGTTCGGCAGTGAACTCGAGCCGCCGGCCGAGATGTCCTGGATGCCGTCGGTGATCGTCGTAATGCCGCGATTGTCGAGATCCGCCGCGGTAACCGTGGTGACGGGGTCCGGCGTATCCTTGAGCTTCTTGCGCAGGATCGAGCCGGTGACGATGACTTCAACGGGCGCGGCGGAAGGCTGTGCGGAGCTGGCAGGCGGGGTGGCGGTGGTTTGGGCCGCGGCGATGCCGGGCAGGGCCATCATCATGGCTGACACGGTCAGGGACGACACCGCTAAGCACTGCAGAGTCGTCGTCGCCTTAAGCGACGATCGCAAATTGAGGTTTTTCACTTGTCTCTCCGGGGTTACAGGGACGGGTGTAGGCGCACCCGTCTCAGCATTCAGCAAAGTCTGCCGATAAAGAAGTTAAATCCCGGTGTCGCGAATCCGTCAATTACCCGCCAAACTTTGGCCTGACTCGCCTGGAACCTGTTCCAATAAAGTCACAAATACAACTTTCCACATGTACAGATCCAAACACTGTACCACAGAATTTATGAAAACGACCGCTGAATCGCGCGATTCTGGGCGGAGATTTGTACATAAGCCACGGAAAGGATTGCGGAATGGTATTGAATTCGGCGACGGAAGCGGCGCTTTTCATCCAGATGGCCCGGCAGGGCACTGGCTTCGCGATTGTGACACTAGGTGACTTTGCGGTCACACTTGATGCCCAGACTCGCCGACGCGGTCGTCAGGCTGAGCGGACCGCCCGGTATTTGGAACAGTATGCCGCGGGTGTGCAGGTCGAAGAGGTTTAGGCGCCTTCGCCCGGCCGCTCCGCCGGCGCGGTGAAATCGAATTGACCCGCGTCCAGCGCCGCCAGGAAGTCCGCGGCGCAGCGGTCGAGAAACGCGTCCTCAACCGCCAGGGGCTCAAACGGCGTCAGGCCGACGGCGCCGCGTCCGAGTATCTCGGCGGCATGGCTTTCGCGCGCCGTCACTGTCCATCGCGCCGACACGACGCCGTTGCCGTGCGCCGCTTTGCCGCCCAGGACCGGGTTGAGCGCGAAGGCGCGCAGGATAGCGACGAAGGCGCCGATCTCGAACGGCGTCGCATGGGTGAGGGTCATCGACTGGTTCAGCACCGTACCGGGCGCGATGAATTCGTAGCCCGACAGCGGCCGTTGCACGGACAGGCCGGCATAGGTCCGCGCCGTATGACCGGCGATTTCGCGACTCAAGGTTTCCATACCCGCTTGCCGTTCGGCGCGCTCGGCCGCATTGCCGCGCCCGCGGCCCGTCAGGTCGGCCTTGAGCCGGCGCAACACGGCGTCCTTGCGGCTGCGCTCGGCATTGTGGAAGGCCATCTCGATCCATTGCGCCTGGTCCTCGGCGCGCAGCAGGGTGATGGCGGTGCCCGCCCCGCCGATGTCGTCGAGGCGCGCGCCCGTAACCGATTGTTCGGTGATCGGTGTCCGCGGCACGGCGTGGCCGACGCTGAGGCGGCCCTGCATCCATGGCGTGCCGGCGCCGAACAGGCCGATCAGCGGATTGGCGGCGCGGCGGCCGGCGGCGGCGGCGAAGTCGGACTTGCGCTCGGCTTCGGCACCCTTTACCCCGCCGATGGCCAGGTAATAATAGTCCTGCAGCCGCAAGCCTTCGGGCAAGCCGCGCCGGACGATGTCGACGCCGCAGCGCCGCAAGCGGCCGCGGATGCCCGAGCCCGGCATGTAGGGCACGGTCGTGCGGGTGTCGCCGTATGTGACGACCATTTTCGGCAGGGGCAGGGGCAGATCGGCGTCGTGCGGCCGGCCCCTGAGTGCCGGCGTCGTCGTGGTCAGCGGGGTTTCCGCCGTCAGGGCGCCGTCGAGGCGGACGATATAGGTGGGGGTGGTCATCTTATTATCTCAATACAGGCTCAACAGGCCGTAGCCAAACCCCGCGCGCGGGCCGATTCCGTGTTCCAGCGCCGTTTCGAACCGGTCGCGGTCAGTGACGACGAGCCGGCCGCTGAATTCGCAGTGATCGATAGCCAGGCCACCTTTTTGCGGCACGCTGAGTATGCCGCGCTCGAGCCCGATATCGCCGTCGAGCGCGAAGCCACAGGCCCTGGCCTTGCGCTCCAGCCAGGCGTGGTGATGCGACAGGCGCTCGTCGGCAATCGGCAGGAAGCGCAGCTTCTGGCTGGCATGGTCGCGATACTGCGGCGCCGCGGTCAGATGGAAGTCGTAGGTATTGCGCCCGGCATCGTAGGTGATGGGCCGGGCCTGGGCGCCGAGATCGCCGCGAAAGGCGCGCGCCCGGACGATGGCCACCTCGGCGCTGAGCGCCAGCCCCTTGAACAGGAAATCACGTGGCTGGCCGGGCTCGGCGAAAGCGCCGTAGATGGCGGCGTGAAACCGCTGCGGCTGGTGCAGCGTGCCGTCGGGCAGGGCCAGCATGACTTCCAGGAGCCCGCTCATGCGGCGCGGGGTTGGTAAAACGCTCATGCGGCGCGAGCCTGGGTACGCCGGGCTTTCACCTCGACATTGTCGATCAGACGCAAGGCGTCGAACTCGGCGGTATTGACGTCCGGAAACTCGTCGCAAAGTCCGAAGAGGTCCGGGACCTGCTCGCGCAACTCGGCCAGCCGGCGGTCGGCGCTCTTGATCCCGGCGGGGTGGCGAAGGCGCAGGTCGATCAGCCGCTTGGCCTCGAACAGCGCCTTGGGCTCCGCGGCCTGGAAGGCCGCGAGCCCGCGCCGCACCTGGGCCAGGTTGATCATGCGCGGCTGCGGCCCGCACTCGAACAGAACATCGTTCGACGACAGGCGTAGGGTTTCGCCATAGTCGGTCGACTTGTCGAAGATGATGACCATATAGGGCTCGGCCGGCGGGGGGCGCAGCAGCTCGGCGCGCCAGGCGGGGTTGCTGCGCCACGACACCGGGCGCAGGACGACGGCCGGGGGCAGCGGCCGCGCGGCTCGGATGTCGGCCTTGAGGATCGTGGCGCCGGCGGTGATGATCGCCATGTGCGTCATGTCGCCGACCGAACCCAGCCGAATCTCGCCTTCCCGTCCGGCTATGGGATGACGGCGCGTCAAGGCGTGCATCAGGCGCGTGGAATCGTACGGCGCGTCGTCCAGGTAGTAGCCCAGATGTTCATAGGCGAAGGTGTGGGCGGCCGTATCGGGCATTGTTGCGGGGAGATCTCACTGCTACTCTCATACCGTAGCACGCCAACCATCGTTGACAAGAGAAGGGATTTCGTGAGCGGGGACAGTCATTTCCTGATCCGGCTGGCCTTGGTCACGCCGCTGATCCTGACCCATCGCACCACGCTGGACGCCATCCTGGCCGGGTTGATCTTCGCCGAGACCGGCGATCTGGAACAGGCCCTGGCGGACGTGCCGTTGTCGCGCCAGGACGGCGTGTGGTGCGCGTCGTCGGTATTTCTGCAAAGTCCCGTCCTGGCCGATGAATTGATCGCCGGCGCGTCGGTGCGGCCGCAGGCGCTCGACGCCGGCCTGTTCCGGACCAAGAGGACCGGGCGCTACGTCAATGTCGACCCCAGCGGCGGCGATTTCCGCAACCGCCAGACCCTTATGCGCAGCCATGCCACCCCGGCGGCCTATTTCATGGGCCAGGGAGATCTCGACGCGGTGCGCCGGCTGATGCGCGTCATGACCGGCATGGGCAAGCGCCGGGCCTCCGGCTTCGGCCAGATCGACATGGAACGCTCGGAATTCATCGCGCTGGACTATCCGCGGCCGCAGGGCGTGCTGATGCTGTCCGACGGGACGCCGTCGCGGCCGATCCCCGTCGCGACCTGGGCGCGCTTGCGCAGCCTGGCCCCCGTTCAGCGCGCCATCGTGCGCTTCGAGCCGCCCTACAATCTCAGCGAGCCGGCCGAGTGCGTGCTGCCGGTGCACCAGCAAATCGACGCCGGCCGCGTCAACTCGCTGCTGATGTAATGCCCCCGCCCTTGTCCGACCTGATCCACGCCGCCTTCGCCGACCCCGGCCCGATCGCCGAGGCCATGAACGTGCGCGGCCGCGTCTATCGCAGGAGCCCGGACCAGATCGCCTTTGCCCAGGCCGTCGGGCGTCTGTTCACGACAGGTCGAGACCCCAATGGAAAAGGCGCGGCGGGACTGTTCGAATCCGCGGCCGGCACGGGCAAGAGCCTGGGCTATCTGGTGCCGCTGACCCTGTTCTGTGCGACGACCGGCCAGTCGGGGATCGTCGGCGTGTCGAGCCCCGGCGGCGCCGGCCAGTTGGCGCGTTCCGAACTGGCCATGGCGGCCGAGGCCGCGGTCGATCTGACCGGAAAGCGCCTGAGTTTCGCCCGGCGCTACGCACCGCAGGATTTTCTATCGCGTCTCAAGCTGGAAGCCTTGCTGGGAGTCGTCGAGGGCGGCGCCCTGCGCGACGTCCTCGGGCGGTTGCGCGCCTTCTGCGACGACAGCGGTCTGATCGCCGACTGGGTGCGCGACAACGGCCCGTTGCCGGGCAAGCTGCATCCGCGGGATATCGCCCTGACCTCGGCGTTCGATCGCGACTCGGAAGTCTATGCCCAACACCTGCCGGGCGCCGATGCCGACATCCTGCTGGTGCCGCAGGCGATGGCGGTGCGTCACCTGCGTGGCGGCCGCGCCCTGGGCGAGCGCCGCTTTGCCTGCGCTGTGATCGACGAGGCCGAGGCCCTGCCCGAGACGCTCGACCATTTGAGCGCCTGGCACCTGTCGGTGCTCGACCTGCCGCCGTCCGTGGCGCGCGAGGCCCTGGTGCGGCTGGCGTGGCGGCTCGATCGCGATCACCGCGGCCTGATCCGCCTGTCCGATCCGCGCCATGAGGCGGTCCGGGCGGAGGTGCGGGCCATCGCCACGCGCCTGGGCGGCCTCGATCGTTTCATCGCTGCCTGCGACCAGCCGCACGGGGTCGAGGTTCCGTGCCTGAGTTGGTCGGCGTCCACCGCCGTTCCGGCTTTCGAGCTGGTGAGCCGCGAGGCCTCCGGCCTCGGCGAGGTCGTCGCTGTCGACAGCCTGTGCATCGCCGCGGGCGATATCGACGACGCTCTGCGCCAACGCACCGGAATCGCCGCAAGCCATGACGCGGGCGGCCGTTTCACGCCCCGCCGGTTCGGCATGCTCGGCTTCAATCTCAGCCCACCGGCGGCGCCGAGGCCGTCACCGGAGGACGAGGCAACCGCGCTCAACGGCCGCAATCCCGCCTGGTACGCCTGGGCCGAGGCGGTGTGTCTGCGCGTCGCCGCCTTGGGCCAGCGCACCCTGATCCTGAGCGTCAACGCGGCCGACACCGCCGAACTGGCGCGCCGCCTGCGCGCGCGCGGTGTCAGCCGCCTCATCGAGCATGTGCCGGGCGAGCGCCTGAGCGAAAGCCTGGCGGCCTTCCGCGCCCGCGCCGACGCCGTGCTGATCGCCCCCGATCTTTGGGAGGGCATAGACCTGCCGGGCCTGGTCAAGCATCTGGTGATCACGCGCCTTCCGCTGCGTGGCCATGACGGCCTGTGGATGCGTCTTCAGGCCGAGCGGCTGGCGGAACGGGGCCTGGGGACGGCCGATGTGCGGCGGCTGTTGTTCGAGCGGCGGGCGGCCGAGGCGCGCCGGCGCGTGGCCCACGGTATCGGCCGGGCCATCCGATCCAGCCGCGACGAGGCGCAGATCTGGATCGCCGACCCGCGCTTTCCGCTACCCGACAGTTTGACGGGCGACGCGCGGCTGGGGCTGCCGGCCAATGCCGGCTATTTCCGTGACTTCACCCGCTGCATTCCGGAGCGCTTTCGCGCCGGCCTGCTCGCCACCTGGTCGGCGGCCAGCCTGATCGACATCGCGCCTGGGATCGAGGCGGAGGCGCCGGCCCGGCGAAAGGGGCGGTCGCGCCGCGCCTGAAAGCGTGTTATGCGTCCGGTGACCGATACCGCAGTCCTGCGCATGTCTGCTTTCTATCTTGTCGCACTTCTTATCCAAAAAGTGGCGACCACTTTTTGGGAAGTGCTTAATGCGTTCGAAAAGGGAACTGTTTTCGGATCGGTCCTGCCGCGCATTTCATGCGTTAAAAAACCCGGATGGTGACGCACCATCCGGGTTTTTCGTATCCAAAAACTACTTCGCACCCACAACCAGCACGCGGAAGGTGTCGGGAAGCGGCGGCGCCCGCTTCATGCCGGGCTGCGGCGTGCCGAAGTCGGCGGTCGGCAGAAGGACATCGCCGGTCTTGGGATCGAGCGCCGCCGTGCGCGCGCCCTTTTGCGTGGCGACGGTGGCGATGACGACGGGCGTAGCGCCTGAGAAGTCGATGGCCGTCAGCTTGCCTTCACCGGCGGGAATATAGCCCACCTTGCGGTCGGCGTCGTACAACGCAAAGTCCGGACCGTCGCCGATGGGCAGGGCGGCGACTTCCCGGCCGGTCTTGATGTCGGTGACGCGGGCGATCTTGCCGTCGCACGCCGACAGGATCCAATCGTGGGCGCCGCCGACATAGGCCAGGCCCGACGGCGAGTCGCAGTCCTTCATGTCCCAGGTGGCGACGATCTTCATTGTCTTGGCGTCGATGATGACGAGCTGGTTCTTGTCTTCCAGATGGGTGAAGACACGGCCATTGCCGTCGACCGCGGCGCCTTCCGGCTTGCCCGGCACGGCGATCTTGCCGATCACGGTCTTGCCTTGCAAATCGATGACGTCGATCGTGCCGGCATGGTTGGCCATGACGAAGGCGTGGCCGGTCGCGGGGTCGATGATGGCGCCGTCGGGGCCGGTATCGGTGGCGATGGTCGCCAGCACGGCGCCGCTCGTCGTATCGTTCAGGGTCACCGTATTGGCTTTGCCGTTGGTGATCATGATCGTCTTGCCTTCGTTGAAGGGCAGGGCGATGTGCGCGCCGTCGGCGACGGCCAGGGCCGCATTGGCGGTCCTGGCGTCGACATCGACGGCGGAGATGGCGGTGCCGTGGGCGATGTACATCTTGCGCGTCGTCGCGTCGAAGGTGGCGTAGTCCCAGCCGCCGATACCCCCAACCTTTATTGTATCGACGACTTGGATAGTGCCCGCGGCAGCGGGGGATGCGGCGGCGAGCGCGGCGGACATCAGAAGGGCGATCATTGCGGTTCTCCTTGGGGCATTAAGGTTTGGGTAGCATTGAGCTTGGGGGCGTCGGGCTGGTGGGTTTATGGCGGAAGCGCCAGATCAGGGCGGGCAGGACAATCAGGCTCATCAGGGTGGAGGTGATCAGTCCACCGAGAATGACGATGGCCATCGGGCCCTGGATTTCGCGGCCGGCCTGGCCGCTTTCGAAGGCGAGCGGCAGCAGGCCGAGCGCCGTGACCAGGGCGGTCATCAGGATCGGCGTCACCCGCTCGCGCGTGGCGCGGACGACGGTGTCGATCGACCAATCGTGGCCTTCAGCGGTCAGCTGGTCGGTATGCGCCAGCAGCAGGATGGAATTGCGCGCGGCGACACCGAACAGGGTGACGAAGCCGACAATGGCGCCCAGCGACAGATCGCCGCCGGTCAGCGCCACGGCGATCACCCCGCCGACCAGGGCAAACGGCGCCGCCGCCAGGATCAGGCCGACCGCGCGGCCGGAATTGAAGGCCAGGACCAGCAGGGCGATGATGCCGGCGACCGCCATGGCGGTGCTGAGCAACAGTTCGTTGCGCGCCTTGGCCGCATCGTCGGCGATGCTGGCATAGTCGAGATACACCCCGGCCGGCAGTTTGACCCCCGCCGTGATGGCGGCGCGCGCCGCGGCGGTGACGCGGGTGACGTCGGCCGGTTTGGGGTTGGCGATGACGGTTTCGACCAGGCGTCCGCCGATATGGGCCATGTCGGTGCGCGTCTCGCCGAGTTCGACGTGGGCGACGTCCGACAATCGCGCGGTTGAGCCGTCGGCGGCGCGGACCAGGAGGTCGCCGACCGCTTCCGGGCTTTGGCGCAGGTCAACGGGCAGGGTGACGGCGACGTCGAGGGTGCGGTCATTGCCGTAGATCTGGGTGGCGCTGACGCCCTGATAGGCGCCCTGGACCGCGCTTAAGATATCGGCCGGCGACAGGCCGTGCTGGGCGGCGGCGGCGCGATCGATATCGACCTCGACCGCCGGGGTCTTGGGCGGGGTGGTGACCTTGACGTCGCCGGCATCCTTGACCTTGGCCAGGACGGCGGAAATCTGGTTGGCCGTGGCCTCCAGGGTATCGGCGTCGGCGCCAAAGACATTGACCGCGAGCGGCGCAGCCGTGCCGGTGAGCGTGTCGCCGATGCGGTCGCCGAGGAAGGTCATGACCTCGGTATCGAGCCCGGGATAGCCGTCGAGCACCGCGTGAATCTTCTTTTCGATGGCGTCCTGTTTGGCCGCCGTCAGATGCGGTTTCAGTTCGAGATGGAACTCGCAGCGCTCGGGGCCGACCGTGTCCTCGCCGCCTTCGGCGCGGCCGATCTGCTGCTCGATGCCGGCTATGCCGTCTATGGCCAGAAGGTCCTTGGAGATCGAGATGCCGTAGCGACGCATGACGCCGAGCGAGGTGCCGGGCTGGCCTGTGGCGTCGATGACGAAGTGGCCTTCGCGGAACGATGGCAGGAGTTCCGAGTTGAAAAAGAAAAGGCCGGCGACCGCGGCGATACTGATCACGCCGGCGACGAGGAACAAAGGCATCGGGTTGCGCGATACGGCCTTGACCACGCCTTCATGCCAGTCCTTCAGGGCGCGCAGCAGCGCGGGTTCGGTATGCAGGCGGGTGTTTTTGAGGAATAGGTAGCTTAAAGCCGGGGTGACGACGATGGCGACGGCGAGCGACACCAGGGTCGCCAGAATGAAGGCCAGGGCCAGTGGCGCGAAGAAGGCGCCCTGCAGGCCGTGCATCAGCAAGACCGGCACCAGGATCAGCGCCACCACGAGCGTGGCATAGATGACCGGGGCGCGCACCTCGACCGAGGCACGCAGCACGATGGCGGCGATATTGTCGCCAGCCTGGCGTTCGCGCAGGCGGCGCACGATGTTCTCGACGTCGATGACGGCGTCGTCGACGACCACGCCCAGCGCCACGGCCAGGCCGCCCAGCGTCATGGTGTTGACGCTCATGCCCATGGCGTTCATCACCATCACCGCGGTCATCAGCGACAGCGGGATGCTGACGAAGGAGATCAGCACGGTCTTCAGGTCACCCATGAACAGGAAGAGGATGACCGCGATCAGCCCGGCGCCGATCATCAGGTCTTCCGTGATGCCCGACAGCGCCGTCTCGATGAAATTGGCCGGCCGGTGCAGATTGTTGGCGTACATGACGACGCCCTGGGCCTTCAGCGCCGGTTCGAGGTCGCGCAGCGCGGCCTCGACGTCGCGCGTCACCTTCAGCGTATTGGACCCGTACTGCGACGCCGTGGTGACCAGGACGCCGGGGCGGCCCATGATGACGGCGTCGCCGAAATCGGGAGCCGGACCGTCGGTGACCTGGGCGACATCGCCGATATGCACCACGGCGCCGCCCGCATTGGGGATCAGGCTGGCGGCGATATCGGCCGGCGTCGCGGCCTGGGCCTTGGGCACAATCAGGATGCGCTGTTCCGAGGTATCGATGAAGCCGCCGCCGCTGAGCGCCGACGAGGTCTGGGTCGCCTTGACGACGTCGTCGAGACTGAGGTCGCGCGCCGCCAGGGCCTGGGGATCGACGCGCACCTCGATGCGGCGGACCTCGCCGCCGAAGACGACGGCGCGGGCGACGCCGGGCACCGCCATCAGGCGCGGGCGGATGGTCCATTGCACCAGGTCGCGCAGGGCCTTGGGGTCGAGCTTATCGGAGACGAACCCGATATTGAGCAGGTCCATGGTCGCCGAAGTCAGCGGCGCCACGACAGGCGCGCCGACGCCGGCGGGCAATTGGGCATCGGCCAGGGCTTCGGTGACGATCTGGCGGGCGCGATAGGGCTCGGCGCCTTCCTTGAAGATGACATTGACGATGGAGAGGCCCTGGATCGAGTCCGAGCGCACGCTTTGCACGCCGGTCGCGCCATTGACCGCCTGTTCCACGGGGCGGGTGACCAGGGCCTCGACCTGTTCGGCCGACAGGCCCGGCGCCTCGGTCTGGATGTCGGCCTGGGCCGGCACGAAGTCGGGAAAGACGTCGTAATTGGCGCCCGCCAGCGACATGGCCCCGGCGATCAGGACGATCACCGCGGCCAGCGCGATCAGGCGCGGATGGCGCAGGCAAAAGGCGACGACAGCGCTGAGCATCAGTCGTCGTCTCCGCCGGATTTGGGGGCCGAGGCGGCGCTCAGCGCCTGGGCGCCCTGGACGACGACCATCTCGCCGGCGTGGAAGCCCCCTGGAGCGCCCGACGTGACGACAATGCCTTGCGCGGTCAGGTGCGCCGGATGAACGACGCGTTTGTCGAAGCCCTTCACGCCTGTCTTGACGAAGGCGAAGATCTGGCCGTCCTGGCGCAGCAGGGCGGTGTTGGGAATGAGGATGCCGTCCCCCTCTTCGCCTTCACGCCCACCGCTGCCGAACAGCTGCGCCGTGGCGGTCAGGCCGCTGCTGAGATAGGCGGCGTCCTGGCCGG
>OUWB010000702.1_pt5 | contig 22352 bp, 18 predicted proteins | sample 1779821 | NCBI WGS metagenome assembly OUWB01 (sample SAMEA3914806, study PRJEB12502) | metagenome | biome: forest; material: soil | place: Canada | collected 2011-08-03 | depth 0.1 m
CGAAGTCGAAGTCGAAGTCGAAGTCGTAGGCGAAGCGGAGCCCGAAGTTGGGGTTGAAGCCGAAGGGGCGACGGGTGTTGAAGGCGAAGCCGAGGATGAAGCCGACGCGTCGGCGCCGCTCAGACTGCCGCCGAACTGGATAAAGCTTTTCTTGACGGTGGGATCGGTCGCGGCGTCGATGCCGTAGGGCCCGGACTTCGGATGCGCCGGATCGATGTGCTTCTTGGCTTCGTCGACCTCGGTGCAGTTGTGGCAGGTAAAGCCATTGACCTGAACCGGTTGCGGATAGTTGGTGCTGCCGATAGACATGTTCTATGCCCCTGTGCTGATCAGGGTAGTACGCAGTGGTAAATAACAAGGTTACAGCTTAAGCCGCTTTTTTTTCAGATCAGCGACGCCGCGATATTGATCATCAGCGCCAGGACCGTGGCGTTGAACAGATAGGCCAGTACGCAATGGATCGTTCCGGTGCGGCGAATCGCCGTGGTGCCGAAGGCGACGTCGGCGGTCTGGCCGGACGTGCCGATGATGAAGGCGAAATAGAGAAAATCGGTATAATGCGGCTGGTCGGTATTGGGGAAGATCAGGCATTGCGTGCCGGGGGCCTGGCCTTCACGCGCATAATAGCCGTGAGCGTAATGGAAGGCGAAGGACGTGTGAATGAAGGCCCACGACGTCAGCAGGGTCAGGCCGGACAGGCCGATATGCAGGGCCTTGAACCAGCCGGTGGCGTCCTTGGTCGTCGCCAGTTCGGCGATGATGGCGACGAAGCTGAGCGTCGAGGCGATAACCGACAGCAGCAGAATCACCCATTCGCCGTCGTCGTGGAATTGCGCCCGCTTTTCCATGCGCTCGCGGCTGGCGCGCAGCATCGTCTCCATCGCCATGGCGAGATAGAGCAGGGCGCAGCTGTTCCAGCCGATCAGCGCGTCTGTGGTCAGGCGCGGAATCCAGTGCCGGCTGAGCCAGAAGGCGACAAGCCCCGCGGCCAGGGCGATGAACAGGCGCGGTTTGTGGCGGACGTGGCGAATGACCGGCAGGCACATGATACGATGGCGGATATGTTTCATGTTGCTCTCAAAACGTGGGCAATGTGGCACTTGTGTGTCAGCGCGCCTGTGCTAGGCTGACTTAAAACCGGGGCTTGTCAACTGTCCGGCTGGGAGACCTATAGCGTATGGCCATTGTGTTTGAGCACGGCATCGACCTGCCGCAATCTCCGCATCAGGTCTTCGTCTTTCTCGACGATTTCAAGAAGGTGCCGTTGTGGCTGAAACGGTGCGAGGGCGTCGCCAAGGAAGGCCACGGTCCGAACAGGGTCGGTGACAAGTTGCGCTACGCCTATCGCGAAGGCAATCACCACGGCGTCATGGACGGCAATATCGTCGCCCATGAGCCGGATCGCCGCCTGAGCTACAAATATTATGACGCCATGTTCTCGGTCGCCGTCGATTTCCACATGGAACCCGATGCGGCCGGCACGCGCCTGACCCACCGCATCGAGATCAAGCCGCATTCGCTGATGGCCAAGGTCATGGGCATCATGGTCCGGGGGCGTGTGCCCAAACAGACCGTCAAGGCCATGGAAAATATACGCGTCCTGCTGGCGCAAGACGCGTAGGCGTCGTGCCTCCCCAACTCCGCTGGGGAGGGGGACCGCGCCCGAGGGGCGTGGTGGAGGGGTTTCTTGCTTGCGGTTCTCTGTCCTTGCGTTTCTCCCGTCTTGCCGTTCACCGCCTTTCCGGTTCCCCCCCTCTCGACTCCGAAGCCAAACGGCGCTTTAACTGACGCCATTGGTAACATTCGTGACAAAATGAGGCAGGAAACATGCGGGTAAGACAGCAGGCCTTCGTGAAAGCGTTCCTTCTGGCCGGAGTGGCGACCCTGGCCATGGGCAGGGTGGCGCACGCCCAGCAAAAGCCGTTCACCTATACCGATATGATCGGCCTCGATCGCCTCGGCGCGATCGATGTCGATTCGTCCGGGCGCTACATGATCGCCCAGGTCCGCGTCACCGACATGGACAAGAACAAGGGCGTCAATTCGCTTTGGCTGAAGGACCTGAACAGTGCCGCGCCCGAAGTGAAACTGAATGCGTCGGATGGCGGCGCGGTCGATCCGCAATTCTCGCCCGACGGCAAGACCGTCTATTTCCTGTCGTCGCGCTCGGGCTCGTCGCAATTGTGGAAGACCGACCTGACCGGCGCCGCCGCGACCCAGGTGACGCAGCTGCCGCTCGATGTCGGCGCCTTCGAGATCACGCCGGACGGCAAGGGCGTCGTGCTGTCCCTGGCCGTCTTCCCGGACTGTAAAGGCGCCGAGATCGACTGCACCGTCAAACGCCAGGCCGACGCCAAGGCCGACAAGTCGACGGGCCAGATCTACACCAAGCTGTTCATCCGCCACTGGAACGTATGGGAAGACGGCACGCGCAATCACCTGTTCTTCGTCAATTTGGACGGCACCGGGACGCCCATCGCGCTAACCCCGGGCTATGACGGCGACGTGCCGACCCAGCCGTTCGGCGACGAGGCCGACTATACGATCTCGCCCGATGGCAAGACCGTCTATTTCTCGGCGCGCCTGGCCGGCAAGACCGAACCCTGGAGCACCAATTTCGACATCTATTCCGTGCCGATTGGCGGCGGAGCCATAACCGATCTGACCATGGCCAACAAGGCGTGGGACGCCGCGCCGCGTGTCTCGCCGGACGGCAGGACCCTGGCCTATCTGGCGATGAAGCGGCCGGGCTTCGAGGCCGACCGCTACGGCATCATGCTGCGCGATATCGCCACCGGCGCGACGAAGGAGCTCGATCCGGACTGGGATCGCTCGCCCGGCGCGCTGAAATGGTCGAAGGACGGCAAGAGCTTGCTCGTCGACGCCGATGATCTGGGCCATCACAACCTGTTCCGCGTTGATATCAAGACCGGCACGCCTGTCGCCCTGACCCATGACGGCCATACTACGGCCTATTATGAGACGCCGAAGGGCCTGGTCTTCCTGAAGGATTCGCTGACCCATCCGTCACTGGCCTATCTGGGCAACCCGAAGGCGGCCTTCATTGACGATGGCGCCACGCCCCTCACCCAGGTCGATACCAATTTAGGCGGTCTCGCCACAGGCGCCTACGAGCAGTTCACTTTCAAGGGCTGGAACAACGACACGGTCTATGGCTACGTCATCAAGCCCGTCGGCTATGTCGAGGGCAAACAATACCCTGTCGCCTTCCTGATCCATGGCGGCCCCCAGGGCTCTTTCGGCGACGACTGGAGCTATCGCTGGAACCCGGAAACCTATGCCGGCGCCGGCTATGCCGTGGTGATGATCGATTTCCACGGCTCGACCGGCTACGGCCAGGCCTTCGAGGACGCCATCTCGACGCACTGGGGCGACCGGCCGCTGGAAGACCTGCAAAAGGGCTGGGACGCGGCGCTTTCGAAGTACAAATATCTCGACGGCAACCGCGCCTGCGCGCTCGGCGCCTCCTATGGCGGCTTCATGATCAACTGGATCGCCGGCACCTGGAAGCAACCCTGGAAATGCCTGGTGTCGCACGACGGCGTATTCGATGCGCGTAACATGGGCTACGCCACCGAGGAACAGTGGTTCGAGCATTGGGAGCAGGGCGGCGACGTCTATACCGACCCCGGGCTCTACGACAAGTTCAACCCGGCCCTGCACGCCAAGGACTGGTCGGTGCCGATGCTGGTCATCCATTCGGACGAGGACTACCGCATCCCCTTGGAACAGGGCATCGGCGTATTTACCGCGCTGCAAGCCAAGGGCATCGATTCGGAATTCCTGCGTTTCCCCGACGAATATCACTGGGTGATGAAGCCGCAGAATTCGTTGAAGTGGCACAAGACCGTGTTCGACTGGCTCGACAGCCATATCGGTTCAGGCGCCGCAACGCCGGCGGCCGCGAAATGACGCTCAGCCGGCGCGGGATGATGGCCGGCGCGGCGGCGCTGGCGGGGGCCGGACTTGGTCTTGGCGCTTTGGGCGGCTGCACGCGCGAGATCAATGCGGTGGCGGGCTTCATCGCGCGCATGACCGCCATCCAGCAGCGCCTGGGCGGCCGCATCGGCGTCTGCGCGCTCGTCGGCAACAGCAACAATACGGCCAACGGCGCATTGAACGTGGCGTCCACCGAGCGCTTCGCCCATTGCTCGACATTCAAATGGCTGCTGGCGACCGCCATTCTGCAACAGGCCGACCAGGGCAAGGTGACGCTCGACAAGGCCATCGCCTACACCAAGGCCGATCTGCTCGACTACGCGCCGGTGACGAAGCAGAATGTCGCCAAGGGCCAGATGACGCTCAGTGACCTGTGCGCCGCGGTGCTGACCTTCAGCGACAACACCGCGGCCAATCTGCTGTTGCGTCAGGTCGGCGGACCGGCCGGGCTGACGGCGTTCGCCCGCGGCCTGGGCGACGGCGAGACGCGATTCGACCGCACCGAACCCGACCTCAACAGCAACACGCCGAACGATCCGCGCGATACCACGACTCCGGCGGCGATGGCCGGGTTGCTGAAGACCGTCTACACCGGCACGGTGCTCACGGCCGACAGCCTGGCGCAACTGAAGACCTGGATGCTTGGTTGCCAGACGGGGCTGAAGGAGATCCGCGCCGGCGTGCCGACGGGCTGGACCGTCGCCGACAAGACCGGCCGCGGCAATGGCGCGGTCAACGACGTCGCGGTGATCTGGCCAAAGGGCAAGGACGGCAAGGATCAGCCGCCGGTCTTCCTGGCCATCTACACGACGGGCGGCACCCTGGGCGACGATGCGAGGAACCAGATCATCGCCGATACGACCAAGCTGGTCTTCGATTCGCTAAACTTCGCCGAAAGCCTGGGCAAGGGCTCGGCTTCGGCTTGACAGACTCAGGCGGTGAGGGCTTTTCACCCATATGAAACCCGCCGCCTCGCTCGATGACGTCCTGGCCGAAGTCGCCATTATGGTGCGTCCGCACTTCGGCAAGGGCCGTCCGGCCAGCTACATCCCGCAACTGGAACAGATCGATCGCGGCAAGTTCGGCATGGCCGTATGCACGGTGCCGAAATCGGGTCTGATCGCCGGCGGCGCCACCGACGCGGTCGAGGAATACGTCATTGGCGATGCCGACGAGCCGTTTTCGGCCCAGAGCGTGACCAAGCTGTTCGCGCTGGGTCTCGCGCTCAATCGCATCGGCGACGAGGTGTGGACCCGCGTCGGCAAGGAGCCGTCGGGCACACCGTTCAACTGGCTGTCGCAGCTCGAGCAGGAACAGGGCGTGCCGCGCAATCCGTTCATCAATGCCGGCGCCCTGGCGGTCACCGACATCCTGCTCGACATGGTCAAGAAGCCCGACGCCCTGGTCCGTGATTTCATGGGCATGCTGAGCACCGAAAGCCTGGTCATCGACGAGGCGGTGGCGGCGTCTGAGATCGAAACCGGTCACCGCAACCGCGCCATCACCCATCTGATGCGCAGTTTCGGCACCATCACCCACGACGCCGAGCCGGTGATGGAGGCCTATTGCCGGCAATGCGCCATCACCCTGTCGTGTCGTCAGCTGGCGCGGGCGGCCCTGCCTTTGGCGGCCGGCGGCTTTTCGCCCCTGGTCGAGGAGACGGTCTTTCCCGAACGGCTGACGCGGCGGCTGAACGCGCTGCTGCTGACCTGCGGCATCTATGATTCGGTCGGCTCGTTCGCCTATCGCGTCGGCCTGCCGTCGAAGAGCGGCGTCGGCGGCGGCATCGTCGCCATCGTGCCGGGCCAGGCGGCGATCGCCGTCTGGTCGCCGGAGCTCGACCGCTTCGGCACCTCGGTGGTCGGCGGCTATGCCTTGGAATATTTCAGCCAGCTGACCAACTGCTCGGTGCTGTGAATCGAAAAGCCTCTCCTCCCATGCAAGCGCAGCGCAGCGGTGGAGGAGAGGCAAAAAATCAAGGCAAGGTCGACGTCCGCCCGATCTGCCGGTCCGCCCATTTGAGGAAATAGGGCAGGTTGGGCGTGTCGGTGTGACCGCCCTCGTGCTGGCGCCAGGCCAATTGGCCGTCGAGCAGATTGGTGCCGATCGGCGGCTTGACGGCGCTCTTGTAGTCGTTGCCCAAACCCAGATCCTTGGCGCCGAGCAGGGTCCAGACCTTGCCCGCGGCGATGGTCGCCATGAAACTGCCCTGCTGGTCGAGCCAATTGGCGTCGCCCGCCGCGGGATTGCCGTAGCTGATAAAGGTCGGGCGCGGCGCGCACAGCGCGATCAAATCGTGGGAATCGACGCTGAGGTCGCCTGGCGTCTTCGGCCCGCCATAGGTCAGGAAGTTGCCGGCCATCCAGTGGTATTCGCCACTGCCGGTCAGGCTTTCGACCGCCTCGCCGAAATTGCGCCGCGACGGCTTGGCGCCGCCTTCACCGGAGGAGCCAACCAGCACGAAGCCGAAGCGCTGATCGAAGGCCATGGTGACCAGCGCCGCCTTGCCGTAGCGCGATACGCCTTCGATGCCGACGTGGCGGGCATCGACCTGGGGCAGGGTCGACAGGTAATCGAGCACGCGGCCGGCGCCCCAACCCCAGGCGCGCAAAGCGCCCCAGTCATCGGGCTGGCGTGGCTGGCCCTTGTTGGTCAGGCCGATAATGCCGCGCGTCAGGCCGGCGCCATTGTCGGCCTGGATCGAAGCGGGTGACAGCAGGACCGCGCCCCAGCCGTCATTGACCAGGGTCTGGACGCGGTCGAGATCGGGATTGGGGTTCTTGGCCAGAAAGCCGGCCAGAAACGGGTCGACCGGCGCGGTCTCGACCTTGGGCGCATGGGGTGACGGCGCCAGGAAATGGATCGGCGCCCAGGTCAGCATGATCAGAACGGGGACGGGGCCCTTGGCGTTGGCCGGCAGGACGGTCAGCGCCTTGATGTCGACATCGATGGACGGCGCGGCGGAATTGTCGGCATGGCCGGTGATGACCGCGGTGGTGACCGGCACAGTACCGAGCGTCTCATTGTCGCTTGCGGTCACCGACCAGGTCACCGCCGGCACATTAGCCGGGATGCGGCCGTACATTTCGTGTTCCAGGTCGGAGGCGATCTCGGCGCGGCGCTTCGGCCACTGCGCGGCGGTGGTGACCTTGGTGCCGTCCTTGAAGGTCAGGATGTCCGGCCAGTCGGGATAGGGATTGGCCAGGGCCTGATCGTAATTGGCGTGATTGGGCGCTTTTTCGTCACCGCTGGGACCCGGACGCACCTGCGTGATGTGCAGTTGGTCCATCATGTTCTGATGGTCCTGCTCGTTGGTGAAGGTGACGGGGGGCGCGGCGGACGCCGAGGCGGCGATCAGCAGGGCCAGAAGCGGGGCAAGGGTCATCGGCGGTCCTCCCATTTTAGGGAATGTGTATCGCGAAATAGGTCTGACGCCAATGACTCTTTGGTCAGGCCTCCCAATATCCATCGGTGTTCATCTGTGCCACCTGTGGCCTCTTCAACACCGGTAAGTTTGGCCACAGATGGCAAAGATGAACACCGATTTCGGACCTACACGGCCAGGCCCAATGCCTGCCGCCAGGTCTCGATCGCTTCCAGCTTGGTATCGAACGCCGACCAGTCGTCGCGTCCGGCGATATCGGCCCATAGCGCCTCGATTTCACCGATCAACAGGGTTTCGGGATCGGGCTGATGAAAGCGCGGATGCTTGAGCTTGTCCGGATCGGCGCAGGCATGGCTTTCAAGCGCTTCGCGGAAGGCGGCAAAGGCCGCACCTTGGTAATGCGCGGCGCGCGGGCCGCCAAAGGCGCGGCGCTCGCTCAGGGAGCCGCCGAACCAGTCGTAGAACACGCCCTCAAAGCTGCCGTCGAAATCGAGCGTGGCGAGAAAACCGAACAGGGCGGCGATCAAGGCCTCATCGGCCTCGCCCTGCGGCACAAGGTTCAGCCGCGCGCACAGGGCGGTATGCAGTTCCGCCTGATAGAGCGACGGGTAGGTGTTGAGGCTGGCGATCAGCGGTTCGGACGGCGAAACCATCGTCAGGCATTGGCCCAGCACGCTCAGGTTCCAGTGCACGCTTGCCGGCTGGCGGCCATAGGCATAGAGGCCGGCATGGTCGAAATAGGCGGCGGTGAAGGCCGGATCATAGGCCGGCAGGAAACGATAGGGGCCGTAATCGAAGCTCTCGCCGGTAATGTTCATATTGTCGGTATTGAGCACGCCGTGGACGAAGCCGGCGGCCATCCATCGCGCCGCCAGCCGCGCCGAGCTGGCGACCGCGGCGTCAAATACGCCGGCCGCGTCGGCGGCGTCCGGAAAATAGTGCGCGATGAGGAAATCGACCAGGGCCTGCGTCGTCGCCTGGTCGTCCTTGAACAGCAGTCGCTGGAAAGTGCCGAAGCGGATATGGCTGTGGCTCAGCCGCACCAGCACCGACGAACGCGTCGGCGAGGGTTCGTCGCCGCGCATCAACGCCTCGCCGGTCTCGATCAGCGACAGGGACTTCGACGTCGGCACGCCCAGCGCTTCGAGCATGGCGGTGGCCAGGACCTCGCGCACGCCGCCTTTCAAGGTCAGCCGGCCGTCGCCGCCGCGCGACCAGGGCGTCGTGCCCGAGCCCTTGGTGCCGAGGTCGAGCAGGCGGTCCCCACTCTTGCCTTTCGTGACGTCGCGCATCTGGGCGAACAGGAAGCCGCGGCCATCGCCCAGGTCGGGATTGTAGATACGGAATTGATGGCCATGATAGCGCAGCGCCAGGGGGCGCGGCTGGTTGTCCGGCAGGGGTTCGAACCGGCCGAAATGGCGCACCCAGCCGCCGTCGCTTAAACCCTCGAGCCCGATCGACGCGGCGGCGCGATCATTGCGGTAGCGCAGCACGGCTTGCGGAAAGTCCGCCGCCGAGACTTCATCGAACAGGGCGAGGCCGCTATTCGCCAGAAGCGGCGCCGGGCGATAGGCGGTCATGTGCCGGCGTGGCAGACATTGACTTCCTGCCACGACGTCAGTTCATAATGGCCATCGAGCCCTTGAAACACCGTGGTGGCGACCATGCGCCGATGCAGCGGATTGGCCTCGTGCTCCTTCTGCCGCACCCACAGGCACAGGCTGTAATTGGTGCCGGCGACGACCTGGGTCTTGGCGGAATAGATGCCTTTTAACTCGTAGAAGGGCGACGCGTGCACGGCGAAGTCGGCGGCGGCGCGCACGGCCTTCATGTCGGTCGCGGCTTGATATCCGCCGACGACCGGGGGCCCGTCAGGCCGCGTCAGATGCTTCCAGAAAGCCAGAGGACCGCTCGCCGGCGCCGGCGCGGCGGCTGGCTTTGGGGCTGGCGGCGGCGCGGGCTCGAGTTCGGACATCGGTACGGCCACTTGCGGCACCGGCGGCGGCGTTGGCGCGGCGGCCAGTTGGACGGGTGGTGAAGCTGGGGCCGGCGGCGCGGGCTGGAGTTCGGACATCGGCACGGCCACTTGCGGAGCCGGCGGGGGTGGTGGGGCAACGGCCATCTGGACCGGCGGCGGCGGCGCTATGGGCGGCGGGGCAGATGGGGCTTCTGGCGCGGGCGCGGCCTGTTGAGGCGCCGGAGCCGGCGGTGGTGGGGGCGCCATGGCGACAACCGGCGCCGGCGCGGCGGGCGCCTGGGGCCTTGTTTCGGCCTGGCGCGCGGCGTCGCCATATTGCAGGTCCCAGGCGTGGCGGCCGAAGATGTGCGGACGCGGCGGGATCGGATTGCCGTTGGCGTCGGTGAGCGCGACCGGCGCGGCGGGCGGCGGCGGGGCGGGCACGTGACTACAGGCGCCGAGCAGGACGGCGAAGGCCAGCGGCGTATATGTGCGGATCATGAGGCGTGCCATGGAAGCCCTTAGAAAGATGCGAGGCCGTAGGGCCGCACTCTTGTCGCTTTTGGACCGCGGGCGCAAGGGGCGAGATGGTCCGTCGCGGTGCGCGCCCATTGTCCTTTTCGTCACGGAGACACCGGTTTTGCTTGGTCGCGGCCGAGAGGACGGCTAGACTCGCCCGATGCGATTTCTGCGATCCGAAGCCGGGCAGGGCGCCCTTCTGGGACTGGCGGCCCTGTTGGCCGTGGTCTGGGCCAATTCACCCTGGGCGGCGAGCTATTTCGCCCTGACCGGGGCGCGGCTGCCGTTGGGAACGGTCAGCGACTGGGTGAAGGAAGGGCTGATGAGCCTGTTCTTTTTCCAGGTCGGCCTCGAAATCAAATACGAGATTCGCCGGGGCGAACTGTCGCACCCCCAAACCCTGGCCCTGCCCGTGGCCGCCGCGATCGGCGGCATGATCGTGCCGGCGCTGATCTATCTTGGCGTCAATGCGTTCGGCGGCGATCCGCGCGGCTGGCCGGTGCCGGTGGCGACCGACATCGCCTTCGCGCTGGCCGTATTCGCCGCCGCCGGCCGGGGATTGCCGCCGGCCCTGCGCATCTTCCTGCTGACCCTGGCGATAGTCGACGACCTGGGCGCAGTGCTGATGATCGCCGGATTGTTCCATTCGGGCGTGCACCTGTCGCTGATCGCCGTTGTGTTGGCGATGTTCGTCCCGATCGGCGCCGTCAAGGCGACGATGCGGCGGCTGCATCCCATCGTCGTGTATCTCGTCCTGCCCGTCTTCGCTTTCACCGCCGCCGGCTTTGCCGTGGCCGGCCTCGGCTGGGCCGGCTGGCTCGATCCGCGCCTGATGGGCATCGCGCTCGGGCTGCTGATCGGCAAGCCGCTCGGGGTGTTCGTCGCCGCCCATCTGGCTGTGCGCTGCAAAATCGCCCGCTTCCCGCAGGATTTTCCGGCCCTGCCGTTCGCCGGCGTGTGTCTTTTATGCGGCATCGGCTTCACAATGAGCCTTTTTCTCGGCGCGCTGGCTATCCCGGGAGGCGAAAAAGCCGCTGTGGTAGCGGTAAAATCGGGCATTGCCGCTGGGTCAATTCTATCGGCGTGTGCGGGCGCAGCAATTCTGGCGCTTGCCCGGCGGACTCGCGCGGCGGGAGAATGAAGCCGCTCATTTTCCTGAACTTTGCCCATTCGGCGGCGGATAGGGAAAACACTTCGTTAAAGAACAGTCGATAGTATTTCCCCTACGTCATTTGTGCACTGCGGCCTGGACGCAAACGGCGTTTGTTTCCGTGCACGTCATGTGCTAGAGGATTCCATGGCCGCAGACTGATGTTTTTCAGCCTGTGCTTGCCCATAAAAGTCAAAAAAAAGAACGACAAGCAGAGATGGAAAATGACCCAAGGGAAAGTTATGCGCAGCACAAATCCATTACTTAAGACTCGCGTCCGTGCCCGCTTCATGGCTGGCGCCGCCGGGGTTGCTTTGCTGTCCGCGCTCGCGCCGGCCGCTTTCGCCCAGGACGCGAAGACGCCGGCCGCTGACGATACCCCCACCACCATCGTCGTCACCGCCCAGAAACGCGAGCAAAAGCTGCAGGATGTGCCGATCATGGTCACGACCCTGTCGGCCAAGCTGCTGCAGGATGCCGGCGTGCACGACATCAAGGATATGCAGATCCTGACGCCGGGCCTGACGGTCACCTCGACCGAAAACGAAAGCCAGACGACGGCGCGCATCCGCGGCGTCGGCACGGTCGGCGACAATCCCGGTCTCGAATCGTCTGTCGGTGTGGTCATCGACGGCGTTTACCGCCCGCGCAACGGCGTCGGCTTCGAGGATTTGGGCGAACTCGACCGGATCGAAGTGCTGAAAGGCCCTCAAGGCACGCTGTTCGGCAAGAACACCGATGCCGGCGTGATCAATATCCTCACCAAGGCGCCGTCGTTTACCTACGGCGCCGACGCCGAGATCACCTATGGCAATTTCGGCACCCAGGGCTATGCCGCCTCGATCACCGGTCCTCTGATCGCCGACAAGGTCGCCGGCCGCCTGTATGTCGCCGACCGCCAGCACGACGGCTATGAGGACGTCGTCACATCCGGCGGCCCGCGCACCGCGACCGCCGACGGCAATGGCGATTTCAACACGGCGCGCGGCCAATTGCTGTTTACGCCGAATGCCGACGCCAAGATCCGCGTCATCGCCGACTATACCGACCGCAACGAGAACTGCTGCGCGGCCGTCCAAAGCCATCTCGGCCCTACGGCGGCGATCGTCAATGCCCTCTCGGGCAATACGGGCATCGCCACGACCGCCGATCCGAGCGCGCTCGTCGCCTATTCCAACCGCTCGACCGAGCAGCACATCAAGGATGACGGCATTTCGGTCGAAGGCAATTTCAACCTGCACGACCTGTCGAACGCGACCTTCACCACCATTACCGCCTTGCGCGACTGGAAGACGACCTCGGGCCAGGACCTCGACTATAGCGGCGCCGACATTCTCTATCGTCCGGATGACGGCAGCTATTCGACGCGCTTCAAGACGGCGACCGAGGAACTGCGCCTGGCCGGCCAGACCGAGCACGCCAACTGGCTGATCGGCGGCTTCTTCTCGTCGGAAGACCTGTACCGTCACGATACCTATATCTACGGCTCGGCCTACGAGAACTATGTCAGCCTGTTGCTGTCGAACGGCACCGACCCGACCATGGTCTCCAAGCTGACCGGCCTGCCCTATGGCGACAGCTTCGTCGCCGGCCAGGGCGCCAAGGACCAGTACACCCAGGGCGACAAGAGCTACGCCTTCTTCACCAACGATTCGTGGAAGTTCAGTGACGCCTTCGACGTGACGGCCGGCCTGCGCTATACCGACGAAAAGAAGACGCTCAACGCCGCCTATTCCGACACCGACGGCGGCGCCGGATGCGGCTCGGCCCTGACGCAATACGGCACGGCCGCGGCCCTCTATCAGGGCTATGGCGGTCTGGCCGGCGCGGTCGGCCACGGCGCCAACCCCTATTGGGCCGGCGCTATCGCCAATGGCTCGGCGACGACGGCGATCGGCGCGCTGTGTCCGTTCTGGGCCAACCCCTATTTCAACGGCCGCACGGTCCATGACAGCCACGACGGCACCAACCTGTCGGGCACCTTGAAGGCGGCCTGGCACCTGACGCCGAACGAAATGATCTATGCGTCCTACGCCCGGGGCTACAAGGCCGGCGGCTACAATATGGACCGGGCCAATACCAACCTGATTCCGAACCCGTCGCTGTGGTTCGCCCCGGAAACCGTCGACTCGGAGGAACTGGGCTTCAAGAGCAACCTGTTCGGCGACAGTCTGGCCTTCGACATCACCGCCTTCGACCAGAAGTTCAAGAACTTCCAGCTCAATACCTTCCTCGGCACGGCCTTTGTCGTCGAAACCATCCCGACCCTGACGTCGAAGGGTGTCGACGCCGACATCTATTGGAAGACGCCGATCCAGGGCTTGAGTTTCCAGGGCGGCATCACCTATGCCGACACGCGTTACGGTCAGTTCGGCGCGTCGCAACTGGCCAATCCGGCTGACTTCCCGGGCCTGTCTCTGTTGCCCGGCGCCCAGGTGTCGTTCGCGCCGAAGTGGACGTCATCGGCGGCGCTGAGCTGGAACCATACCGTGGACGGTCTGCGCACCACGGCCAACATCACCGCGAAATATACTTCGAGCTTCAATACCGGCTCGGACCTGATCCCCTACAAGGAACAGGACAGCTATACCCTGGTCAATGCCCGCGTCGGTGTCGGCGCGCCCAGTCAGCGCTGGACCGTGGAACTGTGGGCGCAGAACCTGACCAATGTCAGCTACAAGCAGGTGGTGTTCGCCGCGCCCCTTCAGGGCACCAATATCCAGTCGACGGTGCAGCCGAACGGCACCTTCTATAACCAGGCGCTGGACAGCCAGACCTACGACGCCTTCATGGGCGCGCCGCGCACCTATGGCGTGACGTTGCGTCTGAAGTACTGATCTTCGGAGCGTCCGAAATGAAGAGGGCGGCCTTCGCAGGCCGCCCTTTTTCAATTTGACAATGATTGGTGCGTCGGTTGATCCAAGAATTTAACCACGAAAAACTCGAAAAATCCGCGCGAAGCGCATTCCGATAGAAAGGACCAATATATCGAAGGCGCTTCGCGCAGAATTCGGCAATAGCCTGAATTTTCGTGTCTTTTCGTCTTCTTTTCGTGCTTTTCGTGGCAAAAATCCTCAAATCCGATACGTCCCGGCCTCGATCTGCGACTGGCAGGCCGCGGTCATCGGCGTGAATTCCGTGCCTTCGGGGTTGAGCACAAAGAGCGGATCCTTGACCTTGGCCAGGTCGAAGCCTTCAGTGATCAGGTCCATCTTCTTGTATTTGAATGTGCCCGTCGTTTCGGCCTCCTGCAGCAGGCGCACGAAACGCGGCCGGGCAGGGGCCGGCAAGTTGGCGTCCATCTGCCGGCGGAAGAGTTCTATGTCGAAGCCCTCGCGCGTGATCAGCGCCACCATCCCGGCCTTGCCGTCATAAGCCTTCATCGGCACGCCGTAGGCGATGGCTTCCTCGACGCCCGGCGCCGAGGCCGCATATTCGGCAACCTCGGAGGTCGAGACATTCTCGCCCTTCCAGCGGAAGGTGTCGCCGATGCGGTCGATGAAGTAGAGATAGCCCGCCTTGTCCTGGCGCATCAGGTCGCCGGTGCGGAACCAGGAATCGCCCTTCTTGAAGACGTCGTTGAGCACCTTTTTCTGGGATGCCGTCTTGTCGGCATAGCCGCTATAGGCGTGGCGCGCGTCGTGGGCGATCGCGCCGATGGCCTCGCCGATCTCGCCGGGCTTGCACTCGAAGCACAGGCCGTCATTGCGCCGTTCCGGCATTTCCGATTCAATATCAAAGCGCACCAGGCGGACATTGAACTTGCTCTTCAGCATCTTCGGCACGCGGGCGATAGCGCCCGACTTGCCGTCGAGATTGAACAACGAGACGTTACCCTCTGTAGATCCGTAGAATTCCAGGATGTCCTTGATGTGGAAGCGGCTCTTGAAATGGTCCCATACTTCCGGGCGCATGCCGTTGCCGAAGGCCATGCGCACCTTGTGCTTGACCTCGTCCTCGGGATTGGCGGCCGGCGGCGAATTGACCAGATAGCGGCAGAGTTCGCCGATATAGACGAGGTGCGTGGCGCCGGTTGAGCGCACATCGGCCCAGAACTGCGACGCCGAGAAGCGGCGCTTCAGCACCACGGCGCCGCCGTTCATCAAGGCGGCGCCCACGGCGCACAGGCCGGCGGTGGCGTGATACAGCGGAAGCACGCAATAGACCTTGTCGCCCGGCTTCATTTCGGTCAAGCCGGCAAAGGCCTTCATGTAGAGCTGGGCGCGGGCATTGGAGATCTTGGCCGCCTTGGGCAAGCCGGTGGTGCCGGACGTATAGATATAGAGGGCGATCGCCTCGGAGTTGAGCTCGCTGCGTGGCTGGCGGTCCGGCCGCACGGTCGAGGCGCCCTTGATCGAGGCGTCGAGACTGCGGCAATGCTCGCTTTCACGCTCGCGCTCAAGCCCCAGCACCCACAGCGTCTGGAAGCGCGCGACCTGGCTTTCGATCTCCTGAAACGCCGCCATGGTCGAGGTGTCGACCAGGGTCAACGAGGCCATGGAGATATTGATGCAGTGCGCCAGGCCGGCGCCGGTCAGCGAATTGTTGATCAGGGCGGTAATCACGCCCAGCTTGTTCAGTCCCAGCCAGATCGCCAGATATTCCAGACGGTTGGGCATGAACAAAGCCACCGTGTCGCCGGCCTTCAGGCCGCGCGTCCGACCCCAGTGGGCGTAGCGATTGGCCAGGGTGTCGAGGTCCTTGTAGGTCAGCGAGCGGCCTTCGAACTGGACGGCTTCCTGAGTCGGCCACTGATCGACGCACTTTTCGAAGTCGTCACAGACCAAATTCGGCGAATCGGGATTGACGCTGCGAATGCGGTTGAGGATGCGAAGCAGGCGGCGCAGGAAGGTGGCGTCCCGTTTGATAGTGTCGGTAAAACCCATACGCTCTCGATCCTCTTCCCCGTCCGGCAGGCCAAGCCTGGACCGTTCGCGCGAAACCTAGCGTGGGAATCACTGCGCGTCAAAGCCTCAAAAAGTCGTGAAAGCCGGAATTTTTAAGGGGTTGCCTGACGCTGCGGGAAGGTGCGCTTTGCGGCCTTGAACCGAGGGGGCAAAGCCGTTAAGCAGGCTGCAAAAAGGAGTCCCCACGTGACCGTTTCCGAAGCGCTCGAGCAAATTTACGCCTCACTCGCCAACGACAATGCCGAGATCGACGCGCGCATCCGCGACCTCAAGGCGGCCCTGGCCGCCGAAGGCGTCAAGGAAGCCGTGGTCGAGCCGGCGCGCCTGGCGCAGAACAACCGCCAGGGACGCAAGATGATGCAGTCCTATTTCAAGAAGCGCGGCGTCACCGTGGTGTTCGCCGAGTAATCCAGTCAAAAGGGGGGAATCGTGCCGACACGTCGATCTGTGATGTTGGCCGGCGCGGCCTTGGCGGCTCTGCCCCGGTTGGCCGCCGCCCAGGCGTCGGCGGCGCTCGCGACGGGCTTCGACCCCCGGTTGCTCGACGCGGTGGCCAAAAGCTTCGCTCAGTCGGCGAGCGACCTTCACGGCCTGCTGGTCGAACGCCACGGGCAGACGGCGCTCGAAGTCTATCGCAAGGGCAAGGACCAGCCGGTCGGCGACCTGACGGCGCATGACACGGCATTCGACGCCGATACCCTGCACGACCTGCGCGGCATATCGCGCGCGATCACGGTCCTGCTGTGGGGCATAGCCCAGGGCGAGGGCAAGATGCCGGCACTGGATACGGCCGTGCTCGATCTCTATCCCAAGCTCGCCAAGTTGAAGACCGGGGGGCGCGAGGCCATACGCTTTCGCCACCTGCTCAACATGTCCGCCGGCCTGCAGTGGCACGAAGAGGGCAACAAGGGCGACGCCTCGGGCCTGACCTGGCATCCCGATCCGATCGGCTATGTCTTCGATCGGCCGATGGCCGGCACGCCCGGCAATCTGTTCAACGACTGCAGTGGCTGCACCGCGGTGCTGGCCGACATCATCGCCGATCATACCGGCATGAGCCTGGTCGACTACGCCAATGCGCGGCTGTTCGGGCCGCTCGGCATCACCGCCTTCGAATGGCGCAAGGACCTGCTCGGACGCGTGCGCGCCCATGACGGCCTGCGCCTGAAGCCGCGCGACCTGCTGCATATCGGCCGCATGGTCGCCTGGGGCGGACAGTGGCAAGGCTATGCCATCGTACCGTCGGACCTTATCAATGCGTCGATGAAGCCGTTGATCGATACCAACCTGCCGGCGATCGCGCCGCAATACGGCTACGGCTGGTGGTCGGGGCCGGGACAGGCACTGGGACACCCCATGCGCTGGCAGGCAGCGGTCGGCGGCGGAGCGAACCGGCTGTTCCTGGCGCCCGATCTCGACATGGTCGTCGTCATCACGGCGGGGAATTATGACGATCTCGACGACACGCCGCAGCGCCTGTTCGAGCACGTTGTCGGCGCGGTCAGGGGCTAAACTTAGCGTGATCGCGTCAAAAAGCATACAATCAGGCCTTGGTTGTGTCGCAGCGGACCGGTAGAAGACCCGTTATGGCCGGAAATCAGGTGTCAATAGGTATAGTCGCGGCCGGCGTGTTTGTTGCCGCGCTGGTCCATACCCCCGCGCGGGCCCAGGTCCTCACCGTGGGCGACGACGGCACGACCACCCTGCAATGCACGCCCTGGCAGAACCCGCATCCCCGCGTGTCCGGGGCGCCGCGGCCGATCCCGAGCGCCTATGCGGCGATGATCGATACGGCCGCCGCGCGCGTCGACCTGTCGCCGGCCTTGCTCGACGCCCTGGCGCGCCAGGAATCGAACTACAATCCGCGGGCCGTATCGAGAAAAGGCGCCATCGGCATCATGCAATTGATGCCGGCCACGGCCAAGGCCTTGAATTTGAACCCAAACGACCCGGAGCAGAATATAATGGGCGGCGCCCTCGTCCTGCGGCAGGCGCTCGATGCCTTCGGCGGCCAGATCGATCTGGCCCTGGCGGCCTATAATGCCGGCCAGGGCGCGGTGGCGAAATATGGCGGCATCCCGCCCTATGCCGAGACGCGCGCCTATGTCCGGCAAAACCTTGATAAACTGGCGCGTCTAAGCGACAGTCCGCAATCGAATGCCGGCGAGTCGCCAGAGAACATCCCAGAGACCACCTCTGGGATCGACCCCAGCGCCCAAGCCTATATCCAGACCTGCGTGGCGGGCTGAACCGGAGACTACGGTGATGAAGCAAAAACTGTCCCGCGCCGCCCAGACGATCCTGGCCGCACCGGCCCTGGCCTGGCTGGCCGCCGCGTCGGTGGCGCATGCCCAGAACGGGGGGCCCGAAGGGTCGTCGCCGATCCTGGGCGCCATTGCCTGGATCCAGGAAACCCTTCTGGGCCAGGTGGCGACGGCCGTCGCCGTCATCGCCGTGGCGGCCGTCGGCTTCATGATGCTGACTGGGCGCATGAACTGGAAGTACGGCGCCACCGTGATCATCGGCATCTTCATCCTGTTCGGCGCATCGACCATCGTTGGCGGTATCCAGGCGGTTGCACACTAAACTCATGGCCGAATTAATAAAAACTCCGGTGTTCAAGGCGCTGACCCAGCCGCAGATGTTCGCCGGCGTGACCTACAGCTTCTTCATCCTGAACGGTATCGTCACCACCGAGGCCTTCTTGATGTCCCGCTCGTTCTGGGCGTTCGGCGTGGCGGCGATCGTCCATGTGGTCGGCTATCTCGCCTGTCTGCGTGAGCCGCGCATCTTCGACATCTGGATGACCAAGGTGCGGCGCTGCCCGCGCGTCAAAAACTGGCGTCACTGGCGCTGCAACTCCTACCATCCGTAGAGTGCACAATGGCGGATGAAGCGAAACCCATAGGCGGCTTCGCGGGCTGGTTCCAAAAGGAACAGCGCGTCGGCGACCGCTTGCCCTACGACTATCTGCTCGACGACCGCACGGTAGTGCTGCGCGACGGCACCTTGATGCAGTCGATCTATCTCGAGGGCTTCGCCTTCGAGACGGCCGACACCGAAGAGGTCAATCACCGTCAGATCGTGCGGGCCGCCGCCTTGCGCGCCGTCGGTTCGTCGCGCTTCGTCGTCTATCACCACATTATCCGCCGCCGCGTCAGCGTGTCGCTCGACGCGTCCTACGACGATCCGGTATGCAACCTGATCCAGCAGCGCTGGCAGGCGCGGCTGTCGTCGCGCCAGGTCTTCGTCAACGACCTGTTCCTGACGATCGTCCGCCGCAATCCCAAGGGCAAGGTCGGCATCGCCGACGGCCTGGCCAACCTGTTCAACCGCGGCATGGGCGGCAATGCCCAGGCGGCGGCGTTATCGCGTGATCACAAGGAACTTCTCGCGGCGACCGAAGCCTTGCTGGCGGCGCTGTCTCCCTATGGCCCGCGCGTCCTGGGTGGGTACGATACCGCCAACGGCCGCTGTTCCGAGCCGCTGGAACTGCTGTCGGCCTTGTACAATGGCGAGATGCGTCCGGTCCTGCGCCCCTCGACCGACGCCGGCCAATACATCCCTTATCGCCGCATCAGCTTCGGGCTTGAGGCGATGGAGCAGTCCGCCGCCAGCGACGGCAAGGATTTCGCGGCGATCCTGTCGCTGAAGGACTATCCGCCGGCGGCGACGCCCGGCATGTGCGACTCCATCCTGCGCCTGCCGTTCGAAATGACCCTGACGGAGAGCTTCGCCTTCGTCGACCGCCAGATCGGACTGGAGCGCATCGATCTCGCGCTTCGCCGGCTGCGCGCCGCCGACGAGGAGGCGATGAGCCTGCGCCAGGGACTGATGAGCGCCAAGGACGACCTTACCGTCGGCGCCGTCGGCCTGGGCGAGCACCACCTAAGCCTGCTGGTGCGCACCAAGTCGCTGGAAACCCTCGATCCGGCGGCCGCGCAATGCCTGGCCGCGCTGGCCGATCTCGGCGCCGTGGCGGTGCGCGAGGACGTCAACCTGGAACCGGCCTTCTGGGCGCAGTTCCCGGGCAACGAAGGGTATATCGCCCGCCGCGCCCTGATCTCGACCTCAGCCTACGCCTCGTTCGCCTCGCTGCACGGTTTCCCGGTCGGCCAGGCCGAGGGCAATCACTGGGGCCAGGCGGTGACGGTATTCGAGACCTCGTCCGGCACGCCCTACTATTTCAATTTCCACAAGGCCGATCTCGGCAATTTCACCGTCATCGGGCCCTCGGGCTCGGGCAAGACGGTGGTGCTCAACTTCCTCGTCGCCCAGGCGCAGAAGTTCAAGCCGCGCACCGTGCTGTTCGACAAGGATCGCGGCGCGGAGATCTTCATCCGCGGCATCGGCGGCCACTACGCCACCTTGCGCCCCGGCGAACCGACCGGCTTCAATCCGCTGCAACTGCCCGACAATCCCGGCAACCGCGCCTTCCTGCGCGCCTTTATCGCCCAGCTTTTGCATCGCCAGGACCTGCCGCTGAATTCCGAGGAAGAGGCGATCATTACCGAGGCGGTCGACGCCAATTTCGAGCAGGAGCCTATATATCGCCGCCTGCGCTACTTCCGCGAACTCCTGGGCGGCGTGCGCCGGCCGACGCACGGCGATCTGGCCGCGCGCCTCAATCCCTGGGTGGGCGAGGGCGAGGCGGCCTGGCTGTTCGACAACGAGCAGGACCTGCTCGACATGTCCGAACGCACGCTGGGCTTCGACATGACGCTGGTGCTCAATGAGCCGGCGCTGCGCACCCCGGCGATGATGTACCTGTTCCAGCGCGTCGAAGAACGCCTGGACGGTACGCCCACCATCATCATCATCGACGAGGGCTGGAAGGCGCTCGACGACGAGATATTCGCCGCGGCCATCCGCAACTGGATGAAGACCCTGCGCAAGCGCAACGCCATATTGGGCTTCGGCACGCAGTCGGCGCGCGACGCGCTGGACAGCCGCATCTCGTCGGCGATCATCGAGCAGGCGGCGACGCAGATCTTCATGCCCAATCCGCGCGCCCAGCCCGAAGACTATTGCGACGGCTTCGGCCTGACCCTGCACGAGCTCGACCTGATCCGCGCCCTGCCGCCGCACGCCCGCGCCTTTTTGGTGAAGCACGGCAACCACTCGGTCGTCGCGCGCCTCGATCTCGGCGACATGCCCGATATCCTGACCGTGCTGTCGGGCCGGGAATCGAGCGTACGCGCGCTCGACGACCTGCGCGCCCGCCTCGGCGACGATCCGGCGCTGTGGTGGGAACCGCTGACCGGTACGCCCTTTCCGGCCCAGACGCCGCGCCGCCGCGCGCAAAAGCGCGAGGCGTCGTGATGCAAGGCTACTGTCCCGACATCACCCTGGTCGGCCAGACCTCGGTCTCCGACTCGATCGCGGCGATGGACTGCCACATCAATGCGGCGGTCGAAATCGGCTATGGCCGTCTGTTCGGGCCGGGCGGCGCCTTCTTCTATGCCCTGAACGGGATGCTCGTGATCTATGTCGCCCTGATCGGCTATGGTTTCATGACCGGCCGCACACGGCTGACCATGGCGATGATGAGTCCGCGCATCATCACCATGGTGCTGGTCCTGACCTTCGTCTCGGTATGGCCGGCCTATCACGCCGTCTTTTACGGCCTGCTGATGGGCGGGCCGGACGAGGTGGCGGCGGCGCTGCTGGGCCAGCGCGGCTCGGCGGTGATGAACTTCGCCCAGGATCTCGACGGCCTGTTCGTCAAGTTCGCCGATATCGCTCGCGTCCTCGATCCGGCGACCGCCCAGGCGGCGGCCGAGCACACGACGGTGCAGAGCGGTATCACCGTGGTCAATACCGCCGTCCAGGGGCCGCGGCCGATGTCGGTGACCCTGTTCTGGCTGTCGGGCCTGTGCCTTTTGATATCGACGCTCGGCGTGCTCATCCTGACGCGGCTGGTGCTGTACCTGTTGCTGATCCTGGGGCCCGTCTTCATCCTGTTCGCCCTGTTTCCGCAGACGCGCGGCCTGTTCAACGGCTGGCTGCGCACGGCGCTGATCTTCGCCCTGGCGCCCTTGTTCACGGTGCTGGGCGGCACGGCGGCCATGCTGTTGTTCGTGCCGCTGATCGATTCCATCGGCGCCAATCCGCAGGCCGCCGCGGCGCAGGTTCAGCCCATGGTCATCCTGTTCATGGGATCGCTGATCTACAGCGCCTTCCTGTTCGTGCTGATGTGGGTGTCGGCCAGCCTGGTCAAGGACTGGCAGGCGACCTGGAGGGAAAAGCCGGCCTCCGAACGCGTGCCGGTCAATGCCACGCTCAACGCCGCCGCCCAGACCGCCACCCTGACCGCCGTCATGGCGCGCTCCACCACCGGCGACCGCTACGAACGCACCGAGCCGCTGGTCGCCGCGGTCAGCCGCGACGCCGCCGCCGGCGGGCAGAACACGACGACCCGGTCCGAGGTGCTCGGCCTCTACGACCCGCAGGCGCGCGGGCCGGGCGGCGCCG